>Ga0307373_10000551_pt1 | contig 71975 bp, 74 predicted proteins | sample OX2MG_FD_202534 | JGI IMG/M metagenome (GOLD analysis project Ga0307373, IMG submission 202534) | Soil microbial communities from Risofladan, Vaasa, Finland - OX-2 | ecosystem: Environmental > Terrestrial > Soil > Coastal area > Acid sulfate soil | place: Finland: Risofladan, Vaasa | collected... | reverse complement strand
GAGCTATACTCCGGCCGATCTCCCCCCCCCCGCAAGGAGCGCTGATGTCGACCCTCGCCCCGCTCTTCGACGGGCTGGCGACGGTGCTCAACATCTACGCGCTGCTAATCCTGGTCCGGATCCTGCTCACCTACCTGCGCCTGGGGAGCGCCCACCCCATCGAGCAGGGCCTGCGCCGCCTGGTGGATCCCGTCCTCGACCAGGTTCGGCGGGTGATTCCCAGCTTCGGGGGCCTCGACTTCTCCCCGGTGGTGGCGATCATCCTCTGCTACGAGCTGGCCCAGCTGCTCCAGAACCTGGGCGCCAACGTCTTCCCCAACCCGGTGGCGGCGATCACCTCCATCGTCTTGCAGGTGGCGCAGGCGATCTTGGTCCTGGTGGTCCTGTTGGTATTCGTCCGGCTGGTGATCTCCTTCCTTCACGCTGACCCGTGGCACCCGCTGGTGTTCACCACGCGCGCCCTCACCGACGTCTTCGTGGCCCCCTTCCGCCGCCGGGTGCCGCGCTGGCGCACCGGCGACAGCGCCGCGGTGGCAGCGTTCACCGTCCTGCTGCTGGCCCTGATCGCGGTGGAGTGGCTCTTCCCCATCATCCAGCAGGGCGCCAACCGGCTCTGAGCCGCGCCCGTCGCGGTGGGACGGCGCACCCCGGTCCCGCGGGACCGAGACGGAGCGAGCCGGATCGGGGGCGCAGCGGCCCCCGATCCGGTCGACGCAGCTGCGTCGGGCCGCGAGAGGCTGAGGGCGGCCCGGAGCGCCGCTCGGCAGACCCGCGTCCCGCCGGCGGAGCGGATCGCGGTCCCAGGCCTCGGGCCATGGCGGGGGGGGAGCGGCTCGCTCCCCGATCTACCGCCGCACCCGCTCCCCGGGCATCGCAGCAGTCGGTCCTGGGGGCGGCGGCGGGGCTGGAGCGGGGTTGACCCCGCCCCGCCTCAGCTGTGATCCCTGCGGGGCGGCTGGCGCGGGGGTGCCTGGGGACGCACCCGCTCCACCCGATACCCGGCGGAGCCGCAGCAGCCCAGCACCTCGCGCTCGAGTCCAGCGGAGACGGCGACCCGATGACCCTCGCCGAGCTCGACCTCGTGCTCCCCCTCGTGGTCGTGGAGATGGAGCACCACCGGCGTCGGTCCCCGGTGGGTCGCCAGCACGCCGGCGAGACGCTGGAGCTGCTCGCGGCCCGCGTCGGCCGGCGTCACGTGGACGGTGGCGTCGGCGCGCCAGTGCTCCAGCCCGGGGTCGTCGAGGGCCCAGATGGTTTCCGCGATCACCCGGGGGATCTCGATCGCGGCCTCGGGGGATTCCATCTCCACCCCCAGCTCGCCGTCGCTCCCGGGCTCGCGCGGAGCCGGCCCCGCCGCGGCCGCGGGCGCCCCCGGGGCTCGGGACCCGACCTCGGCCCGGCCGCTGACGACGACCTCGGCGTCGGCCCGGAGCAGGCGGTGGGCCGCCTCGTAGACCTTGGGAAACACCACCACCTCGCAGATGCCGGTGAGGTCTTCCAGCTGACAGAAGGCCATCGAGGCCCCCCGCCGGCTCTGCACCGGGCGGCACTCGCGCAGCGCCCCGGCCACCTGGACCAGGTGGCCGCCGAGACCGGCGAGCTCAACCACCTCGGTGTCAGAGCGCTGCCGGAGCCGCTCCTGGAGCGGCCGCAGCGGGTGGTCGCTGAGATAGAGGCCGAGCAGATCCCGCTCCCACTGGAGGCGCTCCCGCGGCGGCATCGGGGGCACGTCGGCGATCGGGGCCAGCTCCTCCAGCGCCACCACCGCCACCGTGCCCTCGCCCTCAGGCGCCGGCTGATCGCCGTCCTGGAGGGTCGCGAAGAGCGAGGTCTGGCCCGAGCGACGCTCAGCCTGGATGCGCTCGGCGCGCTGGAGCGCGAGGTCCATCTGGACCAGTAGCTGGGCCCGCTCCCCGAGCGTGTCCAGGGCCCCGCACTTGATCAGCGCCTCCAGCACGCGCCGATTGAGCTCGCGGCCTCCGACCCGCAGGCACAGATCCAAGAGCGAGCGGTAGGGCCCCCTCGCCCCGCGCTCGGCCACGATCTGGTGGGCCACCTGCTCGCCCACGTTCTTGATGTGCTGAAGCCCGAAGAGGACGGTGCCGCCGGGCGCGTCGGCGGCGGCCGGATCGGCCACGCTGAACCCGGCCGAGGACCAGCTGACGTCCGGCAGCCGCACCTCGATGCCGTGACTGCGGGCGTCCCGGATGGCGCGCTTCAGCCGCTCCGACTGGCCCGCCTTGCTGTTGAGCAGGGCGGCGGTGTACGCGAGCGGATGATTGGCCTTCATGTAGGCGGTCTGGTAGGTGATCAGCCCGTAGGCGACTGAGTGCGCCTTGTTGAAGCCGTAGCCGGCGAAGTAGCCGATGGTGTCGAAGAGGCTGGAGGCGGTGGCCGCATCGATCCCGTTGGCAGCCGCACCGCTGAGGAAGCGGTCGCGCTGGGCGGCCATCTTGGCCTTGTCCTTCTTGCCCATGGCGGCCCGGAGCAGATCGGCGGCTCCCAGCGAGAATCCCGCCACCCGAGAGGCGATCTGCATCACCTGATCCTGGTAGAGGATGACCCCGTGGGTCTCCTCGAGGATCGGCCCCAGCAGAGGATGGGGGTAGCTGATCGGCTCCTCGCCGCGCCGCCGGCGCATGTAGAGGTCGACCACCTTGCCCTCGCTCGGCCCCGGGCGGATCAACGCGTGGGCGGCGGCGAGGTCGAGGAGCGAGCGGGGTCGCATCTCGACCAGAATCCGCGTGGCACCTTCCGCCTCCATCGAGAAGACCCCGAAGGTGTCGCCGCGGCCGAGCATGTCGAAGGTGGCCGCGTCGTCGAGCGGGAGTCCCTCCAGGTCGGGACGCTGCCCGCCGGCCCGGGCCACGTTGTCGCACGCCTCCTCCAGCACGGTGAGGTTCTCCAGCCCGAGGAAGTCCATCTTGAGCAGGCCCACCCGCTGCACCCCGACCATGTCGAACTGGGTCACCACGGTGTCGCGGGTGCCGGTCGCGCGCTGCAGGGGAACGTACTCCTGCAGCGGTCCGGGACCGATCACAACTCCGGCCGCATGGGTCCCCGCATTGCGCGAGATCCCCTCCAAGCGACGGGCGTTGTCGACCAGCTTGCGGGCCCAGTCCTCGGTCTCATACGCCTGGCGCAGCTCGCGCGATTCCGCCAGCGCCGACTCCAGGGTCACCCCCGGCCGAGGGGGCACCAGCTTGGCCAGCCGGTCGACCTGCTGGAGGGGGACATCCAGCACCCGCCCGACATCCCGCAGCGCCGCCCGGGCCGCCATGGTCCCGAAGGTCACGATCTGGGCGACCCGGTCATGCCCGTAGCGGCGAACCACGTACTCGATCACCCGGGACCGCCCCGCCACGTCGAAGTCGATGTCGATGTCCGGCATCGACACCCGCTCCGCGTTGAGGAACCGCTCGAACACCAGTCCGTACCGCAGGGGATCGAGCCCGGTGATCCCGAGCGCGTAGGCGGTCACGCTGCCAGCCGCGGAGCCGCGTCCGGGCCCCACCACCACCCCTTGCTCGCGGGCCGCCCGGATCAGATCCCAGACGATGAGGAAGTAGGCGGCGAAGCCGGTGTCGCGGATCACCGCCAGCTCGGTCGCCAGCCGCTCCTCATGGGCTGGGCTCAGCCCCTTGGGCCCGCACCGCTCTCGCAGCCCGCGGGCGGCGAGATCGGCGAGGAGCTGGTCGGGAGTCTGATCGGTCTCGGTGGCGTAGCCGGGGAGCAGCCGGCGGTCCAGCTCGGGCGCGAACCGGCAGCGATCGGCGATCGCCACGGTGTTGCTGACGGCCTCGGGGCAGTAGGCGAAGCGCTCCGCCATCTCCTCCGCCGTGGCCAGGTAGAAGGAGGGCCCCGCGAAGCGGAAGCGGCGCGGGTCGCTGAGCCGGCTGCCGGTCTGCAGGCAGAGCAGGATCTCGTGCGGCTCGGCGTCGGCGGGGTCGAGGTAGTGGAGGTCGTTGGTCGCGACCAGCGGCAGCCCGGTGCGGCGGGCGAGCGCGAGCAGGCCCCGGCGGGCCGTCGCCTCGTCCTCGATGCCGTGGTCCTGCAGCTCGAGGAAGAAGCCGTCGGGCCCGAGAATCTCCTGGTAGGCGCGCGCGATCGCCTCCGCGCCCGCGTCGTCGCCGGCCAGCAGCCGCTGCGGGATCTCGCCCCCGAGGCAGCCCGATAGGGCGATCAGGCCGGTGGCATGCTCGGCGAGGAGCTCATGGTCGATCCGCGGCTTGTAGTAGTAGCCCTCGAGGTGAGCGCGGCTGACCAGGCGGACCAGATTGCGGTAGCCCTCGTCATCGCGGGCGAGCAGCACCAGGTGGGAGGGGTCACGGTCGGCGCGTCCCTCCTTCTGATGCCGGGAGCGCGCGGCGACATAGACCTCGCAGCCGATGATCGGGCGCACCCCCGCCGCCTCGGCGGCATCGTAGAACTCGATCGCGCCGGAGAGCGTCCCGTGATCGGTGATGGCGATCGCGGGCATCCCCAGCAGCTTGGTCCGGGCGACCAGCTCGTGGATGCGGGTCGCCCCGTCGAGCAGCGAGTACTCGGTGTGGGTGTGCAGGTGGACGAACGAAGCAGCCGCCATGGGGAGCACGGTCCAGTATCGGGGATCGGCCCGGCCCCCGGCCTCACCCGCGCTCCAGCAGCACCACCGTCTCGATGTGCGCGGTCTGCGGGAACATGTCGACCACCCTAACCCGGCGGAGCCGGTAGGGGCCGAGCCCCGCCAGCACGTGGCAGTCGCGCGCCAAAGTGGCGGGCTCGCAGCTGATGTAGACCACAGTCGGCGGCCCCTCGAGCGCCAGCCAGCCGCTGACCGCGGGGGCGAGCCCGGCGCGGGGGGGGTCCACGATCACCGCATCGGCCGGCGGCAGCCCGGGCAGCAGCTGCTCCACCGGGCCCAGCCGGACCTCGACCCGATCGGCCACGCAGTTGAGCTCGGCGTGGAGCCGGCACAGTCGCGCCGCCGTCGGGTTGATCTCGAGGGCGGTCACCCGCCTTCCCCCCTGCGCCAGCCGGCAGGCCAGCACCCCCAACCCGCTGTACGCGTCGACCACGTGAGCGCCCGCGGGGATGAGGGGCTCCAGCCACTCCACCACCGTCTCGTAGAGCTGGGCGACCGTCCCCTGATTGACCTGGATGAAGCTGTCGGCATAGACCCGGACCATCAGCTCTCGGTACCGCTGGCCGGTGCTCTCCACCGTGATCCGCGGCCCGTCGCCGAGCCGGCGGGCCGCGGCCGCGGCGATCCGCGCGGCCGCCGAGCCGTCGGGGCGGGGGGCGAGCAGCAACTCCGACCCCGCCTCGCCGACTGTGAGGTGCAGGGTCTGAACCGATCTCCCGGCCCGTCCGTCGCCGCCGTCGGCGGCGCCCTCGGCGAGGGCCGCGGCGAGCGCGGGCAGGGCGCGGTTGACGGCGGGGTGGTGGATCGGGCAGCTGGCCACGGGCAGGCGCCGGTATCCCCGCCGCTCCGTGAACCCCAGCTCGGCACCGGTCTCGCCGGCGCGGTGGAACTCGCCTCGCCAGCGATAGCCGTAGGCGGCCGCCGCCGGTACCTCATCGACCACCGCCTGCTCCAGGTCCAGGTGGGCCGTGACCAGGGCCGCGCGCACCACCTCCCGCTTCAGCGCGAGCTGGCGCGGGTAGGCGATGTGCTGCAGCTGGCAGCCTCCGCACCGCCCGAACACCGGGCAGGCGGGGAGGACTCGATCGGGGGACGCCCGCAGGACCTCGACCGTGTCCGCGAACAGATGTCGCGACCGCACCCGCGTCACTACCGCGGTGACCCGCTCGCCGGGAATCGCCCCGAACAGGAAGACCACCTGACCCAGGTGGTGAGCCAGCGCCACGCCGCGGTGGGCGAATCCGTCCACCTCCAGCGTGAGACGGTCGCCCGGGCCGACCGCCGGCCTCGAGTCGGCGATCAGCCGCCTCCCTCGCGGGTCAACCGCTCCCGCAGCAGCTCGTCGACGCGCCGGGCGTCGGCGCGGCCGCGGGTGGCCGCCATGACGTGGCCCACCAGGGCCGAGAGCGCGCGGTCGTTCCCGGCCAGGAAATCGCGGGCCGCCTGGGGCCGGGCCGCGATCGCCTGGTCCACCCGGTCGGTCAGCTCGCCCTCGTCGCTGAGCTGGCGCAGCCCGCCCGCCTCGACCAGCCCGACCGGATCGGCGCCGGTCTCCAGGGCCTGCGCCAGCACCGTCTTGGCGGTGGCGGCGCTGACCTCGCGTCGCTGGACCAAGAGCAGCAGGCGGGCCAGCTGCCCGAGGTCCAGCCCGCTGGTCTCGATCGAGCGGTGGGCACGCTGGCAGAGTCCGGCGAGCTCGTTCAGCTGCCAGGCCGCCGCAGTGGCCGGGGGGGCGCCGGCCGCCACCAGCTGCTCGAAATGGTCCGCCTCACCGGGGCGCTCCGTCAGGCCGCGCGCCTCGTCGAGGCTGAGGTTGTGCTGCTGCCGGAGCCGCAGCGCCCGGGCCCGTGGCAGCTCGGGCAGCTCGCTCCGGATCGCGGCCACCTCATCCGGGTCGCACCGGATCGGGGGCAGGTCCGGGTCGGGGAAGTAGCGGTAGTCCTCCGCCTCCTCCTTGCCGCGCTGGGGCACGGTCGCCGCCTCGGCCTCGCTCCATCCCCTGGTCTCAGGCGTCAGGGTCGCGCCTGACTCCAGCAGCGCCGCCTGTCGCACCACCTCGTGCTCGAGGGCGCGCTGGAGGATCCGGAACGAGTTGAGATTCTTCACCTCGGCGCGCACCCCCAAGCTCTCCTCCCCCGGACGCCGGAGTGAGATGTTGGCGTCGCAGCGCAGGCTCCCCTCCTCCATGTTCCCGTCGTTGACCCCGAGGTACACCAGCAGCTGGCGAAGGGCGACCAGGTACGCGCGTGCCTCCGCGGGGGACCGCAGGTCGGGTTCGCCGACGACCTCCATCAGAGGGACCCCGGCGCGGTTGAGGTCCACCAGCGAGAAGCCGGCCCGCTGGATCTCCCCGGCATGGAGCAGCTTGCCCGCGTCCTCCTCGAGATGAACGCGGGTGATCCGAGCGGCGCGCTCCGTGCCCCCGACGTCGAACTCGAGCCAGCCGCCGACGCACAGGGGCAGGTCGTACTGGGAGATCTGGTAGCCCTTGGGCAGATCCGGGTAGAAGTAGTTCTTGCGATCGAACTTGGAGTGCTCGGGGATGCGGCTCTGCAGGGCCAGTCCGGTGCGCACGGTCATTCGAATCGCGGCGGCGTTGGCGACCGGGAGCGCGCCCGGGAGACCAAGGCAGGTGGGACAGGTGTTGCTGTTGGGTGGCAGGCCGGCGTAGTCGGCCCGACAGCCGCAGAACATCTTGCTGCGGGTCAGCAGCTGAGCATGCACCTCGAGACCGATGACGGGCTCCCACTGGGAGAGCACCTCCGCCAGCCGCCGGCCGCTGGACCCCTGCGTCACCCCACCGGCTCCCGGGCAAGGGCGGGCGGCGCGGCCACTCCCGCGGCTCTCTCGAAGGCGGCCGCCACCCGCAGGCAGCGCGCGTCCTGGAAGGCGGGGGTCGCGATCTGCAGCCCCACCGGCAGTCCCTCAGAGAGCCCGGCGGGCAGCGACACCGCCGGCACCCCGGCCAGCGAGAACGGCACCGTGAGGACGTCGCTCTGGTACATCGCCAGCGGGTCCTCGGTGCGGGACCCCAGCGGGAACGCCGGCGTCGGCGAGGTGGGCGCCAGGATGGCGTCGATCCGCTCGAAGACACGGCCGAAATCCTGGGCGACCAGGGTGCGCACCTGCTGCGCCCGACGGTAGTAGGCATCGTAGTAGCCGGAGCTCAGGGCGTAGGTTCCCAGCATGATCCGGCGCCGGACTTCGGGGCCGAAGCCAGCGTGGCGCGCCTGCTCGTAGGCGGCCCGGAGCGAGGGGGCGGTGGGCGCGCCCGGCCCGAACCGCAGCCCGTCCATCCGGGCGAGGTTGCTGGAGGCCTCCGCGGGCGCGATCACGTAGTAGGCGGCCAGGGCGAAGCGGGTGCTCGGGAGGCTGACGGTCTCGATCCGCGCGCCCAGCGCGGCGAGGCGCCCGCACGCGGCCTCGAACTCCCGCCGCACGCCGGGATCGAGGTCGCCGTCCACGTACTCCGCGGGGACCCCGAGCCGCATCCCCTCCACTCCCAAGGCCAGCTCCGCAATGGGGTCATCGACCGGACGCCGGCTGCTGGTGGCATCGAGGGGATCGTGGCCGGCGATGGTCGAGTACACCAGCGCGGCGTCCTCCACGGTGCGGGTGAGAGGCCCCACCTGGTCGAGCGAGCTCGCGAACGCGATCACGCCGAAGCGGCTGACCCTGCCATAGGTCGGCTTGAAACCGACCACGCCGCAGAGCGCGGCCGGCTGACGGATCGAGCCGCCTGTGTCGGTGCCGAGACTGGCCGTGACCAATCCGGCCGCGACCGCCGCGGCCGACCCGCCGCTGCTGCCCCCGGGAACCCGCCCCAGCTGGTGGGGATTGCGGGTGATCTGATAGGCGGAGTTCTCGGTCGAGCTCCCCATCGCGAACTCGTCGCAGTTGCAGGTTCCCACCGCCACCGCCCCCGCCGCGGTGAGCCGAGCCACCGCGGTGGCGGTGTACGGGGGAACGAATCCCTGAAGGATCCGGCTGCCGGCGCAGGTCTCGACGCCCTCGACGCAGAGTACGTCCTTCAAGCCCACGGGAATCCCGCAGACCGGGGGGGCGCCGTCCCCCTCCGCCGCCAGCCGGCGGTCCGCCGCCTCCGCCGCCGCCCGGGCCTGGGTCGCCGTGATGCGCACGAAGGCGCCGATCCTGGGGTCGAGGGCCGCGATCCGCGCCAGCGCCTCCTCCACCAAGCGGGCACTGGTCACCTCCCCGCGGCGCAGGCCGCGGGCCTGGTCCGCCAGCGAGCGCAGCAGCCAGCTCACTGGATCGCCGCCACCCGCAGCAGGTTCGCCTCCCGGCCGCTCGCGCCCGCCAGCGCCCGCTCCACCGGCAGGGACGGCTCGACCTGATCCGCCCGGCAGGGCGTGCCCGGGTCGCCGACCCGCAGGGTGGGGTCGAGGCCGCGAATGTCGGCGGCCTGGAGGTGGTCGACCGCGTCCAGGATCACCGCCAGCTGCTCGGCGGCGCGGTCGACCTCGGCGTCCTCCAGACCCAGCCGGGCGAGCCCGGAGACGTGTCGCACGGTCCCGCCGTCGATCGGCATCCTCGCTCCTTCGGATTCTGGGTGCGGCCGGGCGAAGGCCGGGGATCGGACTCCCGCCTGGGCCCACTCTAGCCGGGACACCACGCCCGGGGGGGAGGGTCAGGCAGGGGCCGGGAGAACTCCCGCCGCTCCCAAGCGGGTGGGGTCCTCGATCAGGGCGAGGAATGCCTGCTCATCGAGGACGGGAACGCCCAGCCGCCGGGCCCGCTCCAGCTTGGCCCCCGGGTTCGCGCCCGCCACCACGACGGCGGTCTTGCGCGAGACGCTGCTCGCCGCGGTGCCGCCCAGGGCGGTCACCCGAGCCTCGGCCTCGGCCCGCGACAGGCCGGCCAGGGTCCCGGTGATGACCACACTCCGGCCCTGCCAGGGGCCGGAGTGTGGTGCCGACCCGGTCGCCTCGACCCCGGCCTGGAGCAGACCGTCGATCAGCGGTCGGCCCTCCCCGTGGACAAAGGCGGCGACCGCAGCGCCCACCACCTCGCCCACGCCGGGAACCGCCGTCAGGGTCCCGACATCAGCGTCCAGCAGTGCCTGGAGGGTGCCGAAATGCCTGGCGAGCAGACGAGCGGTGTGGGCGCCGACGTGGCGGATCCCGAGCGCGGCGAGGAAGCGCTCCAAGGGCACCCGCCGCCGCGCGGCGATCGCGGCCGCGAGCTGGCGCGCCGAGCGCGCGGCGAAGCCATCGAGGGGCTCGAGGTCGTCCGCCGTGAGGCGGAAGAGGTCCGCGGGCGCTCGCACCAGCCCGCGCGACAGGAGCTGGTCGATGACCCCCGGCCCGAGGCCGGGGATGTCGAACCCCTCCCGGCCGACGGCATGGAGCAGCTGCTCGCGGCGCTGGGCGGGGCAGAGCGGGTTGAGGCAGCGCCGGGCCACTTCGCCCGGCTCGCGCACCAGCGGATGGTCGCACTCGGGACAGCGATCGGGCATCCGGAAGGAGGGCGTGTCGGGGGGGCGCCGCTCGCTCAGGACCCGCTCGATCTCGGGGATGACGTCGCCAGCCTTGTGGACCAGAACCATGTCGCCCACCCGCACGTCCTTGCGGGCGACTTCGTCCTCGTTGTGCAAGGTGGCGTGCCGCACCGTCGACCCCGCCACCATCACCGGATCCAGCTCGGCCACCGGGGTGGCGACACCCGTGCGGCCAATGCTGACGGTGATCGCCAGCACCCGGGTGAGGCTCGCCTCGGGGGGGAACTTGTAGGCGATCGCCCAGCGCGGGCTCCGGCTCACGGAGCCCAGCTCCTGCTGGTCGCGGAGCCGGTCGACCTTGAGGACGATGCCGTCGGTGTCATAGTCCAGCTGGTGGCGGGCATCGCGCCAGTGGGCGATGTAGCCCCGGACCCCGGCGAGCCCCACCACCAGCTGGTGGTGGGGCTCAACCGGAAAGCCCGCCCCGTCGAGCTGCTCGAGCACCGCCGACTGGCGCGCCAGCGCCTCCGGTGGGGGATCCCACTGGTACGCCCACAGTCGCAGCCCGCGTCCCGCCGTCACCCGGGGATCGATCTGGCGCAGGCTGCCGGCGGCGGCGTTGCGGGGGTTGGCGTAGGCGGGCTGGCCGGCCAGCTCCTGTGCCTGGTTGAGCTGCAGGAACGCGGAGCGGGGGAGGTAGATCTCCCCGCGGACCTCGAAGCGCGCAGGCAGGCTGCGTCCCGAGGACGCGGAGACGGTGGAGGGGACACCGGCCACGGTCCGGACGTTGGCGGTGACGTCCTCCCCCACCACCCCGTCACCCCGGGTCCCGGCGCGGGTCAGCTGCCCGTCCTCATAGGTGAGCGAGACCGCCAGCCCATCGATCTTCAGCTCCGCAACCAGATCGAGGCTGTCCGCCATCAGGCGGGTCAGACGCTGGAGGAACGCCTCGACCTCGCCGTCATCGAAGGCGTCCTGGAGCGAGAGCATCGGGGTGTGATGACGGAGCTTGCGAAAGAACGTCGCTCCCCGGGCGCCCACGGTCCCGGTGGGGGAATCTTTGGTGCGCAGGCGGGGGTGGCGGGCCTCGAGCAGTTCCAGCTCGCGCAGCAGGCGGTCGTAGTCCGCGTCGGCGATCTCGGGCGCATCCAGGACGTGGTAGAGGTAGTTGGCGTGGTGGATCTGCTCGCGTAGCTGAGCTGCGCGCTGGCGAGCCAAAAGCGGCACCGCCTCGGGCCCGGGCATCAGGAATCCACCAGCCGCAGCACCGCGTCGTCGACCGCGAAGATGCGGGTGCCCGCGGCGTCGAATTGGATCACCGCCTCTTCGCCGGCCCGCGTCAGGGTGCTCTTCAAGATGGTTCCCACGCCGTAGCGGGCATGCTCGACCCGCTGTCCGGCCTGGAACCGAGCCGCCGAGGCGACCGCAGCGCCCGGGGCGACCGCCCGGGCGTGGACCGCGTCCCGGGCGAGCGGTCGGGAGAGCGCGCCGGGCCTCGCCGGATCCTCCACCCAGCTCGGGCGCACGGAGGGCGCGGCCCCGAGACTAGTGCTGAGCCGGCGGACCTCGGGCGGCAGCGGCTCCAGAAAACGCGAGGGGACCGCCAGGGTGGGACTGCCATAGAGATGGCGGCGGTACGCATGGAACAGATACAGGCGCTGCATCGCACGGGTCATGCCCACATAGAGCAGCCGCCGCTCCTCCTCCAGCCCCGCGGGGTCGTCGCGGGAGCGACTGTGGGGCAGCAGCCCCTCCTCCAGCCCGGTGATGAACACGATCGGGAACTCCAGTCCTTTCACCTGGTGCAGGGTGATGAGGGTGAGACCCGCGCGTCCCTCCTGCAGGCTGTCGACGTCGCCGGACAGCGCTACCTGTTCCAGCAGGGCGGGCAGCGCCTCGCGCGCACCCTGCGAGCCGAATTCCTCGGCCAGGCCGCGCAGCTCCAGCAGGTTGCTCCAGCGCTCATCGCCTTCCGGGGTCCCGTCCTGGACCATCTGCCGCAGCCCGGTCACCGCGAGCACGCGATCCAGCACCGTCGGCAGCGGCCAGTCCGGCGCCCAGCCCCGCAGCTCGGAGATGGTGTCATGGATGGGGCGCCGCGCCGGGGCGGCGGCGCTGCGCCGACGACCCTCCCCCGCCAGCGGGATCGCCGCCATCCGGCTGCTGCCCGCCCGCTCCGCCACCTGCGCCAGGTCGACCAGCGATTGGGGCCCGACTCCCCGCTTGGGGACGTTGACGACTCGTTCGAATGCGACTTCGTCGTCGGGGTTTAGCAAAAGCCGCAGGTAGGCGAGACAGTCCTTCACCTCCTTGCGCTGGTAGAAGCGCACGCCACCCACCAGCTGATAGGGAATCCCCTGGCGCAGGAGCACCTCCTCCAGCGCCCGCGACTGCGCGTTGGTGCGGTAGAGGACGGCCATCTCCCCGAGGCTGGCGCCCTCGTGGTCCACCAGCCGTCTCGCCTCGTGGGCGACCGCCGTCGCCTCCTCGCGCTCGTCGTAGAGCTGGGCTAGGGTCACCGCCGGGCCCGGCCCGGCCTCGGTCCACAGCCGCTTGGGGACGCGCGCGAGGTTGGCGTGGATCACCGCCTCGGCCGCCTCCAAGATGCGCCCGGTGCTGCGGTAGTTCTGCTCCAGCGCGACCACCTGCGCCTGCGGGTAATCCGCCTCGAAGCTGAGGATGTTGCGCAGGTCCGCGCCCCGCCAGGCATAGATCGACTGGTCCGGATCGCCGACGACGGTGAGATGGGCATGGCGTGCCGCCAGCGCGCGCACGATCCGGTACTGGGACTGGTTGGTGTCCTGATACTCGTCCACCAGGATCTGCTGGAACCGGTCCTGGTAGCGTCGGGCGACCGGCTCGGCCTCCTCCAGCAGCTGGACCGCCCGGAGCAGCAGGTCGTCGAAGTCGAGCGCGTGACTCTCGGCCAGCAGCTGCTCGTAGACCGGCCACGCGCGGGCGATCAGATGCTCAAAGGGAGTGCGCGCCCGGCTCGCGTAGGTCGCGGGGGTCTGGCCCTCGTTCTTGGCGTGCGAGACCGCCCCCGCCGCCGCCGCCGGCGACACCCGGCGCTCCTCCGCGCCCACCTGCTGGAGGGCGCGGCGCAAGGCCGCCTGACGATCACCCTCGTCGTAGATCGTGAAGTCGCGGGGGACGTCGATGGCATCGCCGTCGCGGCGCAGGAGACGGACAGCGATGGCATGGAATGTGCCCAGCCACAGACCGGGCGGCTCGCCGCCCAGCAGCCTGACCAAACGCTCCCGCATCTCCCGGGCGGCCCGGTTGGTGAAGGTGACCGCGAGCACCTCGTGGGGGCGCACCCGCCCGGTCGCGACCAGGTGGGCTATGCGGTGGGTGAGCACCCGGGTCTTGCCGCTCCCGGCTCCGGCGAGGATCAACAGGGGACCATCGGGGGCTGTGACCGCCGCCCGCTGCGGCTGGTTGAGATCGACGAGGACCGCCTCGGCCGGATCCCCGGAGCGCGCCCGAATCGGCGGTCCCACGCTCACCGCCTGGCACCGTCAGGCGGCGTTGACTCAGCGGCGAGGCAGCGAAGCAGGGGCACTCGGACAGTCTGGCGCGGCTTAGAAGTCGTCGTCCATATCGTCCATGCCACCCATTCCGCCCATTCCGCCCATGCCCCCCATTCCGCCCATGCCCCCCATCCCGCCCATGCCCCCCATTCCGCCCATGTCCCCACCGCCGGCCGCGGCTCCCTCGGCGACCTCGGCGACCTCGGCGACGAGCGCCTCGGTGGTGACGATCATGCCGGCGATCGAGGCCGCCGCCTCCACCGCGGTGCGCACCACCTTGGTGGGGTCGATGATCCCGGCGGCGACCAGGTCACAGTAGACACCGCGCGCGACATCGAAGCCCTCGGTCGGCCCCATCGCCTCGACCCGGGCCGCCACCACCCCCGCCGAGAGTCCCGCATTGGCAGCCAGCTGGCGGATCGGCCGGGCGAGGGCCTCCCGCACGATCGCGATTCCGACCCGCTCGTCGTCGGATCCGGTCAGAGCGTCCAGGGAACGGCGCGCCACGAGGAGCGCGCGGCCACCTCCAGGCACGATCCCACTGGCGACCGCGGCGCGGGTCGCGTCGAGCGCATCCTCGACCCGCTCCTTGCGCTCCTTCAGCGCGACCTCCGTGGCCGCACCGACCCGAATCACGGCGACGCCGCCGACCAACCGCGCGCGGCGCTCTTCGAGCTTCTCGCGGTCCCAGTCGGAGTCCGATGCCTCGATCTGCCGCTTGATCTCCTCGACCCGGGCCGCGATCGCCTGGCGGCTCCCCTGGCCCCCCACGATCGTCGTGTCATCCTTGGTCACGGTGATCCGATCCGCCTGACCCAGCTGATCCTGGCGAACGTCCTCCAGGGTGAGGCCGAGCTCCTCGGAGATCACGGTGGCGCCGGTGACCGTGGCGAGATCGCCCAGCATCGCGGTGCGACGGTCGCCGAAGCCGGGCGCCTTTACCGCGCAGGCGGAGACGGTCCCGCGGATCCGGTTCACGACCACGGTCGCCAGCGCCTCTCCGTCGACATCCTCGGCGACGATCAACAGCGGCCGCCCCGCCCCCACCGCGAGCTCGAGAGCGGGAACGATCTGGGTGACGGCCGAGATCTTGCGCGAGGTCACAAGCAGGAGCGGACGCGCCAGCACCGCCTCCATCGCCTCCTGGTCGGTGATGAAGTGGGGGGAAACGTACCCTCGGTCGAACTGCATGCCCTCGACCACGTCGGTCTCGGTCTCGACCCCGGACGACTCCTCGACGGTGATCACCCCATCGGGGCCGACCCGGTCGAGAGCATCCGCGATCATCGAGCCGATTTCGGGGTCTCCGCCGGCGATGCTGGCCACGTGGGCCACATCGTCGTGCCCGTTCACCGGCCGGCTCTGACGGTCGAGATCCTCCAGAACCGCGGCGGCCGCCCGTGCGATCCCGCCGCGAATGGCGACCGCGTTGCCACCAGCGGCGAGATGGCGCACCCCCGCCTCGACCATCGCCTGCGCCAGGATGGTGGCGGTGGTGGTGCCATCGCCGGCCTGATCGTTGGCCCGTCGGGCCGCCTCCTCCATCAACTGCGCGCCCATGTTCTCGAACGGATCGGCGAGCTCGATGTCGCGCACGATGGTCGCCCCGTCACTGGTGATCTGAGGCGACCCGAACTTGCGGTCGAGCACCACCGCCCGGCCCCGGGGGCCGAGCGTGCCGCGCACGGCCTCCGCCATCCGGGTTGCCCCGCGCAGGAGCGCTTCCCGGGCGGCCTGATCCTGTCGCACTTGCTTGGCTGGCACCGTTGCTCCTCCCATCCGTCCTTGGCTGCGGCGTGGGCCCAGCCCACCGGCGCCGCCCGTCGGCGCCGCGGGCCGGCGACCCGGCGTCCGGTCAGCCGTCGCTCATCCAGCCCCGTTGGCGTGACTGATGGCGAGGATGTCCCGCTCCGCCAGGATCAGGTACTCCTGCTCGTCAATCTTGACCTCGGAGCCGGCGTACTTCGCATAGATCACCCGGTCGCCCACCGCCACGTCGAGAGGAATCCGCTGCCCGGTCTGCTCGTTGTACTTGCCGTTGCCGATCGCCTCGACCAGCCCCTCCTGGGGCTTCTCCTTGGCGGTGTCCGGCAGGACGATCCCACTTTTGGTGGTCTCCTCACGATCCAGCGGCTTCACCACCACCCGGTCGGCCAGGGGACGCAGCTTCAGGGCCATAGGACGTTCACCTCCGCGAAATTAGCACTCAACCTGGGCGAGTGCTAATAGTTTAGGCCGCGGCGGGGTGATCCTGCAAGCGTCGCGCTGACGTCGCCCCGGTGGTCTCGCCTGGGTGCTTTGGGCTGGGCCCCGAGACGATCCTAGCCGGAGGGCGGGCTCGCTCGCCGGCGCGCGCGGGGGCAGCCCAACCCCGCGATCGCCGAGCTCCCCCCCGGGCCGCTCCCCCCCGGGCCGCTCCCACCCGTTCGGGAGCGAGGCCGCTGGGCTGCGGGTCGTGACCGGGCCAGCGATCCCCCGCGCTCCCGGAGCGGCCGCCCCCCGCCGAAAGCCTCTGCCAACCCCGGGCGACCCACCCATCCCGCTCCGGGCGGCGCGGGCCCACTGGGATGGCTCCGATGGATCGGCGGAGCGGACTGGCCCGGGATGGGTCGCCTGCTCCGAGGTGCTGACGCGGGACCGACCGCCCTCGGGGCCGCCGGGATCCCGCGGCGGGGATGCGCTCCCCGATCGCCCGAGCGGCCCGGCTCTCAGCTGTAGTCGATGAGTCCTGGGTCGACCACCAGGGGTTCCGGATCGAACCCGCCCTCGGCGATGGCGCGCAGGCCTGCGACGCCGATCATGGCGGCGTTGTCGGTGCAGTACTCAGCGGGGGGGATCACGATGTCGGCCAGCGGTCCACAGCGCCGCGCCACCTCCGCGCGGAGCTGGCGGTTGCTGGCGACGCCCCCGACCACGACCGCCCGGCTGACCCCGGTGTGCTCGATCGCCGCCTCCAGCTGGAGGCAGAGAGTGTCGACGGCCGCGGTCTGGAAGCTCGCCGCCAGATCGGCGACCATGCGCGGGTTGGCCAGGGCCAGGGGGTCGGCCGCCACGATTTCCTCGACCAGATAACGCACCGCCGTCTTGAGGCCGCTGAAGGAGAACGCGAAGTCCGGCAGCACGGGGCGAGGTAGCCGGAAGCGGGGGTCGCCGCCGCGGGCGGCGCGGTCGATCGCGGGCCCGCCCGGATAGGGGAGTCCGAGCAGTCGCGCGACCTTGTCGAAGGCCTCCCCGACGGCGTCGTCGCGAGTCGCGCCCAAAAGGAGGGCGTCCTGGCCGGAGCGGACATGCACGAGGTCGGTGTGGCCTCCGCTCACCACCAGTGCGAGGAACGGGGGCTCGAGGTCGGGTCGAGCCAACCGGGCCGCCCAGACGTGGCCCACCATGTGGCTCACCCCGACCACAGGAAGCCCGCGCGCCGCCGCCGCCGCCTGGGCGTAGCCGGTTCCGACCAGCAGGCATCCGGCCAGCCCGGGCCCCCGCGTCACCGCCACTGCCGTGAGCGCGTCCCAGCCACGGTCGAGGGGCTGGAGGGCCTCGGTCACCACCTCGGCGATCCGCTCCACGTGCATGCGGGCGGCCAGCTCGGGCACCACACCTCCGAAGCGGGCGTGGGCAGCGGCCTGAGAGGCCACCACCGAACTCAGCACGCGCCCGCCGCCGTCCACCACGGCAGCGGCGGTCTCGTCGCAGGAGGTCTCGATCGCCAGCAGGATCACCGGGCGGGATACTCGGGGGGCGGGGCCGGACCGATTCCCGCGACCGCGAGGTCGGCGAGCCGGGAGATGAAGCGCGCCTTGAAGGCCGGGGCGTGCAGGCTGTCGCTCCACATGACGATAGCGTCCTCGCCGTCGTCGGTGTAGTAGCCGCGGCGACGCCCCATCACCTTGAAGCCGAAGCGCTCGTAGAGGTGGATGGCGACATCGTTGCCGGCCCGGACCTCGAGGGTCACCCAGCGGGCGCCGAGCTGGTAGGCACGCACCAGCAGGGCGGCGAAGAGCACCGCGCCGTACCCGTGCCCCTGATCAGGACGGCGGACCCCGATGGTGGTCACATGGGCCTCCTCCCCCACTCGCCAGAGCCCCCCATAGCCGACGATCTCGGGACCGCGACGGAGCACGATGTACCGGGCCGCCTGATTGTGGGCGAGTTCACGGTAGTACGCGTTGCGAGGCCAGGGGGTGAGGAAGACCGCGCGCTCGATCGCCTGCACCTCCGGGATGTCGGCCTCCCGCATCACGTCGACCACCAGGTCGGCCGTCAGGACCACGGGGATCCCGGCCGGGCGGCGCCATAGTCGAGCTGGAGATCCCGGTCGCCGTCAGCCCACCGGGCCGCCCCCCGCCAGGTGCGCGCTGCCAGCCGGGCCAACGCCCGGTCCACCGGATGCCGTTGCGGCGCCGAGCGCCCGGCGGCGCTGGCCCGCCAGGCGGGCTCCACGTCACCACGAAGAACCACACGCCCTCGGCCGCCGCAGTCGGCGGGCGGAGCCTCGCCGCGTGGGGCCAGCCAGGCCGGGGCGGTCGGGATCCAGCCGTCCTCGCCGGCGTGGAACTCCTGAGCGTGGTGGGCACCCCGTCCGGCGGGATGAACCACCAGCAGTGAAAACGGCCCGGGGTCGACAGTGGTCGCGGTGATCAACAAGCTAGGGACGGTTCGCAGAGGACAGTCGCGTGCGTGCGCCGCGCCGAGGCAGGCGGCCACCCCGACGCGCAGGCCGGTGAAGGACCCCGGCCCGATCCCGGCCAGGACGCCGAGGAGGGGTCCCGGCCGGCGGAAGAGACGGCGCAGTTCGGCGATGAGGAGGCGGTCGACCGCCTCCGACCCCTCCCACCTCTCGAGCACGCGCCCGTCCGGAGCCGCCGCGACCACGGTGGCGCGCTCCCGAAGCGCGGTGTCCACCGCGAGCAGCCAACCGCCGGCGGGAGGTGCGATCACGGGTCCATCCAGGCCCGCGCGAGCCGAGCGGGGGCATCGAGCGCGAGGTCGCGCCGATCGCCCGCCCCTGGCAGGAGCCGGCAACGGGCTGTGAACCAGTCCCCGGCCGCCCGCTCGGCCCATTCCACCACGGCCGCCCCCGTCTCCAGCAGCTCCTCGACCCCCAGCGTGCGCAGGTCGACCCCGTGATCCAGACGGTACAGGTCGAGGTGGTGGATCGTCAGCGGCCCTGGGTAGACGGCGTGGAGCACGAATGTGGGGCTGCGCACACGGTCGGCGGCGCCCGCTCCACGGACCAGCCCGCGCACGAAGACCGTCTTGCCAGCCCCCAGGGGCCCGTCGAGGCCAAGACAGTCCCCGGGCCGGAGTCGGCGGCCCAGGCGCGCCGCGAGCGCCTCAGTGCGCGCGGCCGAATCGGTCGTCCGCTGCAGCAGCACGGGCTGCGGTGCAGCTGGCTCAGAAGTGGGTGAAGCCACCGCGACCGGCGAACGGGAGGATGGGCCCTCCTCGTCGTGTGCGCAAGATCACGCCTGGATCCCGCCGCAGGTGGCCCACCAGCCGAAGGGACGGCAGATCGCTGGGCCAGCCCGCCCCCGCGATGAGCCCCTGCGCCACCTCTGCCGGGGCCGCCGCGATCAGTTCGAAGTCCTCCCCGCCAGCCAGCGCGCGCTGGGTCGCCTCGGCTCCCCAGATCGCCTCCAATCCGATCGCGAGGGGCGTGGCGTCGGCCCAGAGCTCGGCGCCGCAGCCGCTGGCGGCCGCGAGGCGCGCGGTGTCCAGCAGCATCCCATCGCTGCAGTCGATCGCGCAGCGCACCCCGGCGGTGGCCAGCGCGACACCCGCCCGCACCCTCGCCTCCGGGCGGAGCAGGCGGTGGGACCAGGGCACGCGCTCGGGGGAGTCGCCCGCCTCCAGCCGCTCCAGCGCGGCGGCAGCGCCGCCGAGCTCGCCGGTAACCAGAATGTGGTCGCCAGGACGTCCGCACGAGCGCCGCAGGCAGCGGTCAGGACGCGCGGTGCCGAGCGCGGTGCAGCTCACCGCGAGGCCCGCGGGGGTGCCGCTGAGGTCGCCGCCGACCACCTGCGCGTGGTGCTGATCGGCGGCGTCCCGAATCCCTTGTTGCAGCGCCAGGACGCAGACGGTCGGGGTGTCGGCCGGGAGCAGCAGGGTCACCACCACCAACTGGGGCCAGGCGCCCATGGCGGCGAGGTCGGAGGCATTCACCGCATAGGCCTTCCATCCCACCTCGTACGGCAGCTGGGTCGACCGGCGGAAGTCGATGTCCTCGACCAGGGCATCGGTGGTCACCAGCACCATCGAGCCCTCGGGCGCAAGCCATCCGGCCGCGTCATCTCCGGGGGGGATGACAAGGTCGGGCCCGGCGCCACCCGCGAGCCCGTGCAGCTGGGCCAGGAGCGCCTCCTCGCCGGTGGTGGCGACGGTCGGCGAGATCGCGGACCATCGCACCTGACTCAGGTCGTCCGCGTCTCCCGCCGCCCTGACCACGTCACGATTCTAGGCCGGATCGGGGACCGGCCGGCCCCGGGGACCGGGCCTCCCTGAAGGACATAGAGGCAGGATCGGGCGGCCGAGCTCCCACGTGCGGAGGCGCACGGCGACCAGCTGGGAGATGAGCACCCGCGAGTGCTGCAGGGGGTTGGGAGCACACGCCCGCCGCTCCGAACTGGCCCAGGAGGAGTGACCGTCGTCGGCCGGCCCAGGTGATCGTCACCTTTCGGGTCGGAGCCGATGCGCCTCCGAGCGGATCCCCGAGGGGGCCGTGACGACCGCCCAGCGCCGGCGCCGAACCCGGGGAGCACCGGGGCGACCCGCATCCGGGCGCCGGCGCAGTGTCCGCCCGCGCCGGCCACATCCTGGCTCGCAGCGGGCCAGCCACCTCGCTCAGCTGTGGTCCCGACCTCCAGCCCGTCTCGCGGGGGGTGCTGCGTCAGCCGAGCCTCACTCCCGCGGGCCTGGGGCACCTCCACCCGGCTCACCGCCACGGGGCCCGTGACGCCCGAGCGGCGGATCGCAGAGTCCTCCTCGACGGGCGGGTCGGCGGGCCGGTCCGCCCCGTCATCGGCGCGATGCCGGGGTCACCCGACGGCCTCATCCAGGTCAGCTACGACGACGACGCATCGCAGCGCGCTGGCGACCGGGTCGGGCGGCCGGCACCCGAGGATCAGGGAGGTCGCCGACGCGCCGTGTCCGCATGCGCCCGTCTCCACGATCACGCTGGGAGCGACCAGCGCCTCGGGTCACCGCCTCCATCGCCGATGGAGGCGGTGACGACGCCAGGGACCCTCACGTCCCCTGTGGGTGAGGACGGTGAGCCGACCGCGATCCCGCCCGGCGGCGAGGGGTGTCGAGCCGGTCACTCCCGCTCGGTCGCCTCCCCGACGCGCCGCAGCCGCTCCTGAGCCTCGACGCAGGCCGCCGCGATCTCACTGGCCAGAAGTCCGCTCCGGCCGCGCCCGGCGGCGAGGCGGCTGCCCGCCTCCGCGTGGATGAAGACTCCGCTTCGCGCCGCATCAAGGGGGGAGAGCCCCTGGGCCAGCAGGGCGGCCACCAGCCCGGTCAGCACGTCGCCGCTCCCGCCCACCGCGAGGGCCGCGGTCGCATGCGGATCCACGTCCAGCGCGCCATCCGCGGCGGCGATCACGGTGCCGGCGCCCTTCAGGACGACGACTCCGTCCAGCCGGACGGCGAGCTCCGCCGCCGCCCCGGTCCGGTCTGCCTGGACCGCGTCCACGGTGCGTCCCAGCAAGCGCGCCAACTCGGCAGGATGGGGGGTGCAGACAGCTCCCGGGGGGACGCGAGCCAGCAGCTCTGGGTCACGGGCGCACAGGTTGAGCCCATCGGCGTCGAGCACCAGCGGCGTGGCCCGGCTCGTGAGCCGCGCGAAGAGCCCCATGAGGAATCCGCCGGTCTCCTCGGCCTGGCCCAGCCCGGGACCGACCGCAATCGCCTGGGCGGTGGCCAGGTCGTCGACCAGCTCCGCCAAGGCGGCAGGCGCAAATCCCCCCGACTCCCCTGCACCCACCCCGCGCACGATCACCTCAGGGGGGAACAAGGCGAGGCCGCCGGGACCGGCCGGCACCACCGCGCGGACCTTCCCGGCTCCCCCCCGGAGCGCGCCCAGGCTGCACAGGACCGGCGCTCCGGGGTAGAGCCGGTGGCCGGCGAGCACCAGGACCGTGCCGAAGGTGCCCTTGTGCGCGTCGGTGGGCCGATCCGGCAGTCGCAGACCGTGGCCCGCGGCGAGTGGCATGTCCGGCTGGGCGGAAGTGGCGGGGGCGATGTGCACGGCCACGGCGATCGCGACCCCGGCGTCGTGGGTGAGGCTCACCGCCAGCCCCGGCACCTCCCTGCCGGCGACCGCCACCGTGGGGGCCTGTCCGGGCGCACGGCGCACCTCGATCAGCCGGTAGGCGGGAATCGCCCAGCCCCTCCCCCCATAGACCTTGCGCACCGCCTCCTTGACCGCCCAGCGCCCGGCCCACCGCTCTGGGCGAGTGCCACTGGTCGACGCCTCCCCGACGGTGAAGCAGCGCCGGGCGAAGCTGGGATGGCGTCGCAGCGCCCGCGCGATCCGGACCACGGCCGCGACATCCACGCCAACCACCGGGGCCGGGTCCGAGGCGGTCACCTCACTCGACGGTGACCGACTTGGCGAGGTTGCGAGGTTGGTCCACGTCGCACCCGCGCGCCACCGCAACCTGGTAGGCGAGCAGCTGCCCCACGAGAACGTTGACCAGGGGCGACACCAGCTCGGGAACCTCGGGGACGACCAGCACCCGGGCGGCGCGGTCGTCAAGGCTGTGATCGCCCTCGCTGACGATCGCCACCACCGGGGTGTCGCGGGCGCAGACCTCCTCGACATTGCTGCGCAGCTTGGCCGCCGTGCGCGATCGGGTGGCGAGCGCGACCACCGGCAGGCGCCCGTCCAGCAGCGCGATGGGTCCGTGCTTGAGCTCCCCGGCGGGATAGCCCTCGGCATGGAGGTAGGACACCTCCTTGAGCTTGAGGGCACACTCCATCGCACACGCGTGGTTGACCCCACGCCCGATGAACAGGGCTCCCTCTCGCTCCGCCAGCCACCGTCCGGCGGCGATCGTATCGGTCGCGTCCGCCAACAGGCGTGCCTGGGCGGTGGCCACCTGGCGCAGGGCCGACGCGACCGCGGCGCGCTCCGCCGGGCTGGAGCGCCCGGCGACGGCCGCCAGCCGCAGGGCCAGCAGGAGACCGCAGGCAACCTGGGTGACGAAGGTCTTGGTCGCCGCGACCCCGATCTCGGGGCCGGCGTGAAGGCTGACCACCCCGTCGGCCTCGCGGGCGAGGGAACTGCCGGCGACGTTGCACAGGGCGACCACGTGGCTGCCACCGGCGCGGGCCTGCTGGGCGGCGGCCAGGGTGTCGGCGGTCTCGCCCGACTGGGAGATTGCCACGGTGAGCAGGCTGGCGTCGGTCGGGCGATCCTGGTACCGAGCCTCCGAGGCGATGGCCACCTCAGCCGGAACTCCGGCCAGCTCCTCGATCGCCTGCGCGGTGATCATGCCGGCGTAGTACGCCGAGCCGGCGGCCACCACCCGGACCCGGGCGAACCGGGCCAGCTGGGCATCGCCTGGGTCCCACTCCGGGAACACCACCTGACCGTCGTCCTGCAGCCGGCCCCGGAGCGCGCTCGCCATCGCGGCGGGCTGCTCATGAATCTCCTTCAGCATGAAATGGGAATAGCCGTCGCGCTGCGCTGCGAGCTGATCCCACTCGACCCGGAGCACCCGCGTGGGTTGATCGCGGCCATCGGCGATGGTGCTGACCACCGGGCCGGTCGGGCTGATCACGGCCATCTCGCCCTCGCCGAGGACCATCACCTGGCGGGTGTAGGGCAGGATGGCGGGGATGTCAGAGCTGATGAACCACTCCCCGTCACCGACGCCGACCACCAGCGGGGAGCTGCGGCGCGCCCCGATCAGAGTGTGGGGGTCGGTGGAGCTCAGGACCACTAGGGCATAGGCGCCCCGCAGCTGAGCCAGCGCGGTCCGGGTGGCCAGCACCAGGTCACCCCGGTAGGCGCTCTCGATGAGGTGGGGGACGACCTCGGAGTCGGTCTCGGAGGTGAAGTGGTGACCGGCGGCCCGGAGCTCGGCCCGGAGCGACGCGAAGTTCTCGATGATGCCGTTGTGGATGACGAAGAATCGACCATCGCAGTCCGTATGGGGGTGCGCGTTGCTCTCGGTGGGTCGCCCATGGGTCGCCCAGCGCGTGTGTCCGACTCCGACTGACCCGGTGGCCGCGGCTCCCGCGAGCCGCTCCGCCAGCACCGCCACCTTGCCGGCCGTCCGTACGCTGGTGGCGCGACCGTCGCCATCGACCACCGCGATCCCGGCCGAGTCGTAGCCGCGGTACTCGAGCCGGCGCAGGCTGTCGAGCAGAATCGACGCCGCGGGACGCTCCCCGAGGTAGCCGATGATTCCGCACACTGGCACGCCTCCCGGCCGGACGTGATCACGCCGCCCACCGTCCCCCCCCGGCTCAACGCGGCTCGCCCCCTGGAGGTTACACGCGCGAGCGCCTCAGGGCACGGGCGGAGTCGGCGTCACGGTCGGCGAGGGGGTCGGCGTCGGTGTCGGGGTCCGCGTCGGGCGCGGGGTCGGGGTCGGGCTGGGGGTGGGCGCCGGGGTCGCCGTCGGGCCGGCCCTCGGGGTCGGACGGCGGGCCGGGCGAGGCGTCGCCCGAGGGGTGGGCCGCGGGGTGGGCCGCGGGGAGCGGTGCGGCCTGCGGAGGGGCGAGGGGGTCGGTGAGGGGCTCGGAACCGGGGTCGCAGTCGGTTGCGGTACGAGCCCCACCGAGATCACCACCGTCACGGTCGCCGGGGACAGCGTCACCCCCGCTGGCTGCACCAGCGGCACCGCCACGGTGAGGCCAAGGCTGGCGGCGGCCAAGTCGACCGGCTCGGTCGACGCCTGGTTGAGCTGATTCAGTTCGGCCGCCGGCCCGCTCGCCTGCACCGTGCTGGGAACGCTGCGGATATCGGTGAGCCGGGTGCCGGTGGGAGGCTGCCCGTCCCCGGCGAAGGTGACCACCACCGGCAGGGTCCGCGTGCTCAGCTGTGAGGTCACTGCGATCACCGCGGTGACCTCGACCGGGGTCACGCGCAGGCCATGCGCCAGCGAGCTGGGCACCCCCACCAGGGTGACCGGAGCCGGCTGGGAGAGGCTGGTTCGCAGCCCGGACAGATCCGGGCGCACCACCGCCCGCACCGCGCGCACGACCGAGCGGGGCCCCGAGACTTGGATGGTGCTGGGTTCGAGCGCGGTGACCGTGGCGGTGAACCCGGAGGGGGCGATGCCGCGAGGGAGCGCTCGGACGGTCACGACCTCGGTGACGCGCCGGTCAACCCGAACCGTGACCCGAGCCGGCTGGGAGAAGACCGCCACCGACGGGTCGGCCTTGCGCACGCGCAAGGGGACGCTGTAGGTGCCCGCGGCGCGGATACTGCTGAGGTCGACGCTGAGGCGCAAGTCTGCCATCACGCTGGCCGCATCCTGCACATTGGACCTCAGCCCCGCGATCCGGAGCGCCACGCCCCGCGGGCCACCGGGTCGACCCACCAGCTCCAGCCCCCGCGCCAACCCCTGCGCCGCCACCTGCGTCACCACCACCGTCTGGACCGCGGGAGGGTTGCTGGCATAGACCACCGCGAGCCACATCGCGCAGGCGAGCCCGGCTGCCACCAGCTTGAGGCGCAGATTGTGGATCAGGAACCCCATCGCGGCTCAGGAGCGCTCAACCGGTCGCACCGGGGCCGGCCGCGAGCCGGGCAGCCGAAGCCGGCGCATGCGGTGTAGCCGTTCGGACGCGGGCAGGCCCAGGAAGAGCGCCAGCCGGCGGGCGAGCTCGGGGCCATCCACACCACGCTGCAGGTGCCCCGCCTGGGCCAGGCTGACGCTCCCCGTCTCCTCGGACACCACCACCACCAGGGCATCGCTGGTCTGGCTGCACCCGAGAGCGGCACGGTGGCGGGTCCCGATGCGCCCAACCCCCCCCACCTGGTCGGCGAGCGGCAGGACGCAGCCAGCGGCGACCACCCGGCCGTCCCGGACCAGGACGGCACCGTCATGGAGCGCCGACCGAGGCTGGAAGATCGTCTGCAGAACCTCGGCGGAGACCACCGCGTCGAGCCGGATCCCGGTCACGGCCACCTCCTCCAAGCCGGTCGCGTCGGGCAGCACCACCAGGGCACCGACCCGAGCGTCGCTGAGACGGGCGATTGCGAGGCCGATCTCGGCGATCTCTCGGTGAAGTTCCGCCAAGTCCCGGTGGACGACGCCGGGTCGAAAGCGCCCCAATCTGCCCATCTCGTCCAGGGCGCGGCGCAGCTCGGGCTGGAAGAGGACGATCACGCCGATCAGGATGGCCTGGCCCCCGTTCTGGTAGATGAAGGAGAGCACCGGGAGACGCAGGATTGTCGCGACCGCGCCCAGGGCTCCGATCACGAGCAGCCCGAGGAGGAGCTGGACCGCCTGGGTGCCGCGAATCAGCAGGAGCAGTCGGTAGACCAGGAACGCGATGATCACGATGTCGAGGACGTCGCGCCATCCGACGGTCTGCAGGAGCACCCGCACCGTCTGCGGGAGATTCACGGCGGCGACGACACCCTCCATCGTCAGCCCGGTCCGCCCCCCTCCCCGCCCGTCGCCGGCGCACTCACCCCCACCGGGTTCCGCACCCGGCTCGGCCGGTCAGGATGCGAACCCGGGCCGAAGATGGCGCACAGCAGGGCCTGCTGGACCCAGAGGCGGTTCTCCGCCTGCTGGAACACGATCGCCTGGGATCCGTCCAGCACCTCGTCGGTGATCTCCTCTCCCCGGTGAGCGGGCAAGCAGTGCATCACCCGCGCATGCCGTGGGGCCAGGCGCATGAGTTGGGCGTTGACCTGATAGGCGCCAAAGTCCTCTCGCCGCTGTTCGTGCTCGGCCTCCTGGCCCATGCTGGTCCAGACATCCGTGTAGACGACGTCGGCGTCCTCCACCCCGGCGGCCAGGTCCTGGGTGAGACGCACCGGTGGCGCCCCCGGGGGGGCCAGTCGAGCTGCCCGCGCCAGCACACCGGGGTCGGGCGCGTAGCCGGCCGGGCTCACCACGGTCAAGCCGATCCCGAGTAGGTTGGCGGCCTCGATCCAGGACGTGCAGACGTTGTTCCCGTCACCGATGAACGTCACCCGCGCTCCGGCGATCCGACCGGTCGCCTCCTCAAGCGTCAGGCAGTCCGCCAGCACCTGGCAGGGATGCGAGACGTCGGTCATGGCGTTGATGACGGGTGCCCGCATCGCCGCCGCCAGCCCGAGGAGGTCGCGGTGGGATGGGATGCGCGCCACCAGGCCGTCCACGAAGCGGTCGAGGATCCGGCCAACATCGGCCACCGACTCCCGTCGTCCGATCTCAATCTCGCGGTCGAAGAGTGCCACCGGGTGCCCGCCCAGGCGATGGATGGCGACCTCGAAGGAGACGCGGGTCCGGTTGCTGGGGCGCAGGAAGACCATCGCCACCGTGCGTCCCCAGAGCGGCTGCCCGGGATCCTCGCCGGCCTTCTGGCGCGCCGCCAGGGTCAGCACCTCCCGACAGGCCTCGGCGTCTAGCTCGGCGAGGCCGAGGAAGTCGCGTCCCTGCAGCCGGCTTTCCACGACGCGTGCTACCCCGTGACTGCGGCCAAGATGCCCAGCGTCAGTATAGGCGGGCAAGCCGCCGGCGCCCGGGTGGTTCGGCTCAGCGCTTGGTGTACTGGGGCGCCTTGCGGGCACGCTTCAGGCCGGGCTTCTTGCGCTCCTTCTCACGCGGGTCCCGGCGCATCAGGCCGGCCTGCTTGAGCACCCCGCGCAGGTCGGGGTCGAGGCTGCACAGCGCCCGCGCGACCCCATGCGCCACCGCCCCGGCCTGCCCGGAGATACCGCCCCCCGCCACTTTCACGAGCACGTGGAACCGAGCCGCGGTCTTGGTCAGGGTCAGGGGGCGCAGGGCAGCCTGCTCCAGATCGGAGCGGCCGAAGTGCGCCCGGGGCTCGCGGTCGTTGATGGACACGGTGCCCTGGCCGGGGTAGAGACGGACTCGGGCCACCGCGGTCTTGCGACGGCCGGTCCCGTACGCGTAGCGCCACTCACCCTCGCTCACGTCACCTGCACCTCCCCCAATGCCCCGAATGTGATCGCCAGCGGCTGCTGGGCGGCGTGAGGATGGCTTCCGCCCCGATACACCCGCAGACGCTGCAGCTCCTGGCGGCCCAGGCTGTTGTGCTGCAGCATGCCCCGCACCGCTTCCCGGAGCGGCCAGGTCGCGTCCCGCGCCACCACCTGATCATAGGTCCGCACCGTGCGGCCGCCCGGGTACCCACTATAGCGATCGTAGAGCTTGCCCCGACGCTTGGACCCCGTGACCACGATGTCGGCGGCATTGATCACGACCAGATGATCCGCACACAAAGCATGCGGGGTGTAGACCGCGCGATGCTTCCCACGCAGCACCCGGGCGAGATTCACCGCCAGCCGACCCAGCACCTCACCGCGAGCGTCCACCAGGAACCAGCGATCGGGCAACGTCGCGGCCGAGGCGGTCGTCGTCCGCTGCAATGCGAGGCTCATCCGGCGTGGTCCTCCTCATAGACAACCGCCCACTGGTGGATCCCGTGCGCGGGCGCGAGCGGCCAAGGGGCCCGGGGAGCATCCGGATGGTGGAGCGCCTGAAGCACGAGGCTCGCGGACAGCCGCCCCTGGCCAACCGCCACCAGCGCGCCCACCACGGACCGCAGCATCCCCCGCAGGAATGCGTCAGCGGTGACCTCGAACACCACCTGGCGCCCGCGGCGGCGGATGCGCACGCTGTGCAGGGTGCGGATCGTGTGCCCGCCCGCCCGTGGACTGGTTCCAAATCCGCCCATGTCGTGGCGTCCGCAGAGCGCTCGCGCGGTGAGTCGCATCGCGACCAGGTCGAGCGGTCCGCTCACGTGCCAGACGTAGTGGCGCCCGACCGCCGGTGCCACCGCGCCCTGATCGACCAAATAGCGATAGACGCGTCGACGAGCGCTGAAGCGGGCGTGGAAGTCGGGCTCCACCGGATCCACCCGGCGCACCACGATGTCCTCGGGCAGGTGCGCGTTGCAGGTGGTGCGCAGCCGCTCCGGATCGATCCCACGCTCCAGCACCAAGGACACCACCTGGCCGTGGGCATGAGCGCCCGCATCGGTGCGGCCGGCCGCCGCCAGGCGCGGTCGTTCACCGGTCGAGAGTTCGAGCGCACGCAGCAACGCGGCCTCCACCGTCGGCTGATCGGCCTGGGCCTGCCAGCCGGAGTAGCCGGTTCCGTCGTACTCGACCATCAGCCGCCAGCTGCGACCATCGGGATTGGCCTCGGCGCTCACTCCACCAGCTCCACCAGCACCAGCGGGGCGCCGTCTCCGGGCCGGACCCGGCGGGGGATGATCCGAGTGTATCCACCCGGGCGGTCCTGGTAGCGGGAGACGTAGGTCGAGAAAAGCTTGATCGCGACCTCTCGCTTGGTAATGGTTCTCGCCACCAGCCGACGGGCCTGGAGATCATCGGCCTTGGCGGTGGTGATGACGCGCTCGGCCCAGCGCCGCAGCTCCTTGGCGCGCGCCTCGGTGGTCTCGATCCGCTCATACTCCAGCAGAGCGGTGACCAGGTTGCGGGTGAGCGCGATCCGCTGCGCCGCGGGCCGACCGAACTTGCGCCCTGCCTTGCGGTGCCGCACGGGCTCAGTGCCCTCCCGGCTGGAACAGGCCGGCCAGCTGGTCGGCCGCCACCAAGCCCCGGCTCACCAATTTCTCTTTGATCTCGTCGAGCGACTTGGTCCCGAAGTTCCGCAGCGAGAGCAGCTCCTCCTGGCGCATCGCCACCAGCTGGCCGACCTTGGTGATGTCATTGGCCTTGAGGCAGTTGAGCGCCCGCACGGAGAGGTCGAGTTCCTCGACGCCGACGTCGGCGAGGCGGGCCCGCAGGTCGGTGCCCGGCTTTTGGGCCTGGGCTGCCGGTGACAGGTTCTCACCGAACCGCACGAACAGCCCCAGATGCTGGGTGTAGTAGTCGGCGGCCTGGCTGATCGCGTCCACCGGGGTCACCGTCCCGTCGGTCCAGACCTCCAGTGTGAGCTTCTCCCAGTCGGTGTCCTGGCCGACCCGGGTCTTTTCGACGAGGAAGTTGACCTTGGTGACCGGGGTGAAGATGGCATCGACCGGGATCACCCCGATCGGCTGGCCCTCCCGCTTGTTGCGCTCGGCGGTGGCATAGCCCTTGCCGCGTTCCACCGTCAAATCCATTCGCACCCGACCCTTGGCGCCATCGATGGCGCAGAGGTACAGGTCGGGATTGACGATGTCGACGTCGGCATTGGGCTCGATGTCGGCGGCGGTCACCTGACGGGGCCCGACCACGTCCAACGACAGTCGGGCACCCTCCGCTTGGTGGCACACCAGCGCGAGCCGCTTGACATTGAGGACGATCTCGCCCACGTCCTCCTTCACGTGAGGGATGACCGCGAACTCGTGCGAGACGCCCTCGATCGAGACCGCCGTGACCGCTGCCCCGGTGAGGGACGATAGCAGGACCCGGCGGAGCGAATTACCCAAGGTGGTGCCGTAGCCGGGCTCCAGCGCTTCGATCTCAAAGCGGCCGAAGTTGCGCGACCTCTCGACCTCGCGGACGGCCGGGGCGACAGGAGTATCGAGCATGGGGGTCATGATCCTCGTGGCAGAAGGGACTTGCCCGCAGGGGAATGCAGGGTCAGCGTCGGGAGTAGTACTCGACGATCAGCTGCTCGTCGATCGTGGTGTCCATCTCGCTGCGCTCGGGGACCCGCACGATGTCGATGCGGAAATGCTCCGGCGCCAGGGAGAGCCAGGCAGGGAGCGAGCGGCCGCCCCCGCGGGAGAGAGCCCTGGCGATCGGCTCAACGGTCCGAGAGCGCTCCCGGACCGTCACCACATCGCCCGGACGCACTTGAAAACTGGGCACGTTGACGGTGCGGCCCTTGACGGCGAAGTGGCGGTGCGCCACCAGCTGTCGGGCTTCCCGTCGCGAACTGGCCATGCCGGCCCGGTATACGACGTTGTCGAGGCGCTGCTCAAGATGCTGCAGCAGAACCGTGCCGGTGACGCCTTGGCGTCGCGCCGCCTCATCGAAGTAGTTGCGGAACTGGGTCTCCAGGACCCCATAGATGCGGCGAGCGCGCTGCTTCGCACGCAGCTGCACGCCATAGTCGCTCACCCGCCTCCGCCGAGCCAAGCCGTGCTGGCCCGGTGGGGTTGCATTGCGTCGAGTGAAGGTGCAGCGCTCGCCGACGCACTTCTCGCCCTTCAGGAATAGCTTCACCCCCTCCCGACGACAGAGGCGGCAGGCCGGCTCGTGGACATTGGCCATGATCGAACTCAGACCCGTCGCCGCTTGGGGGGGCGGCAGCCATTGTGGGGGATGGGAGTGACGTCGGTGATGGCGCTGATCTCGAGCCCGGCCGCCTGCAGCGAGCGGATCGCCGCCTCGCGCCCAGCACCCGGCCCCTTCACGAACACCTCAATCTGGCGCAGGCCATGCTCCTGGGCGCGCCGCGCGGTCGCCTCCGCGGTCACCTGGGCCGCAAACGGCGTGCTCTTCCTCGACCCCTTGAAGCCGTGGCCTCCAGCCGATCCCCAGGCGATCACGTTGCCTTCGGGATCGGTCAGCGAGACGATGGTGTTGTTGAAGGTGCTCTGAATGTGCGCCTGTCCCACCGTGATGTGCTTGCGCTCGCGCCGGCGGGTGCGGACGACCTTCTTCTTCTTGGCCACCTAGGCTCCTCAGCGTGGGGGGGGCGGGCGCCGGACACAGGCGCGGATCACTTGCCGCGCTTCCGCCGCACGCCGACGGTCTTGCGAGGCCCGCGGCGGGCTCGGGCATTGGTGCGCGTGCGCTGCCCGCGCACGGGAAGGCCGCGGCGATGCCGCAGCCCCCGGTAGGTGCCGATCTCCATCAGACGCTTGATGTTGAGAGCCACCTGGCGGCGCAGGTCTCCCTCAACGCGGCCAGCCAGGTCCTTGGCGACCACATCGCGCAGCCGAGCCACCTGGGCCTCGGAGAGGTCCCGCACCCTGGTGTTCGGGTCGAGGTTGGCGATGCGCAGGACCCGCAGGCTGGTGGTGCGACCGATCCCGTAGATGTAGGTGAGCGCGACCTCAACCCGCTTGTCGCGCGGGATGTCGACGCCAGCGATACGAGCCATCTCCCCCTACCCCTGACGCTGCTTGTGCTTGGGGTTCTCGCAAATCACGCGGACCGCCCCCCGGCGCTTGATCACCTTGCACTTGTCGCAGATCCGCTTCACCGACGCTCGCACCTTCACCGCTCGTCTCCCACAGGTCCGGACCACCACTCACGCCAAGCGGGCGACGATCCGACCGCGTCCCGGGTCCGCGGTCGACAGCTCGACCAGTACCCGGTCCCCGGGGAGGATCCGCAGGCTGGTGAGACGGGCCCGGCCGGCCGCATGGGCCAAGACCCGGTGTCCGCTCGCCAGTTCCACCCGATAGATCGCGTTTGGCAGTGGCTCCAGCACCCGACCCTCTACGCCCCGCCCAGGACCTCCCTGCACGGCGCGCTCAGAGCACGGCGACACTGGCGCCTTCGACTGTCAGTATACGCGATCGCGGCCCAGGGAGCGGCATCGAGGCGGTCACCCGGGCAGCCTGGTCAGGACTTCAGGTCCCTCGTCGCTGACCGCCACCGTGTGCTCGAAGTAGCAGGCCCAGCGTCCGTCCTGGGTCACCACCGTCCACCCATCGTCCCGAACGCTGGTGGCGGGATCCCCGAGGGTGGCCATGGGCTCGATGGCGAGGCAGAGCCCGGGCCGGATCTCGACCCCACGGCCGGGCCGGCCGTAGTTGGGAACCTGAGGGTCCTCATGCATGTCGCGACCGATGCCGTGACCGGTGTAGAGGCGAACCACCCCGTAGCCGTTCCCTTCCAGATGGCGCTGGACCGCGTGGCCGATGTCCCCCACTCGACGGCCCGGCCACGCCTGGGCAATCCCGAGTTCCAGCGCCTCGGCGGTGACGCTGAGCAGGCGTGCATGCGCGGGGTCGATCTCGCCACAGCCGACGGTCAGGCCGGCGTCGGCCCACCACCCCTGGTGGATCAGGCCACAGTCGAGACTCACCAGGTCGCCCGACTCCAGCCGGCGGCGACCGGGGATTCCGTGGACGATCTCCTCATTGACCGAGACGCACAGATGCCGGGGAAAGCCGTCGTACCCCAAGAACCCCGGCACGCAGTCGCGGCCTCGGATCGCCCGGTTGGCGGCCCGGTCCAGGTCGAGGGTCGTAATCCCCGGCCGGACCAGCGCACGTAGCTCCGCGAGCACCTCCCCCAATCGGCGTCCGGCCTCTCGCATCAGCGCCACCTCATCGGGGCGCTTCAGGGTGATCAGCGCCCCGTCCCGCGGTCGGCGGGTGACGCCACACTGGCCTCGGACAGGGCACGCATCAAGGACTCATGGACAGTCCCAATCGGGGCGGTGCCCTCGATCCGGGTCACCGCCCCGAGCGCTTCGTAGTGGGCCAGCGCCGGGAGAGTCTCGGCGGCGTACACCGCCATCCGGGTCGTGATGGTCGCGGGAGTGTCGTCATGGCGCCCCTGGGTGAGAGCGCGCTCCCGCAGCCGCTCCCGGAGCCGGTCCTCGGGAACCTCCAAGAGGACCACCCGCACCGGGCCGAATCCCAGGCGACCGAGGAGCGCGTCCAGTGCCTCGGCCTGAGCGAGCGTACGCGGGAACCCATCCAGCACGAACCCCTGCCCCGCGGGTGCGGCCGTCAGGCGTTCCCCGATCAGCTCCATGATGAGAGCGTCCGGAACCAACTCCCCCCGGTCGAGGTACTGGGCGGCCCGGTTGCCCAGCACCGTGCCCGCCGAGCGTTCCGCCCGCAGCACGTCTCCGGGCGCGATATGGGTCCACCCGAGTCGCTCCACCAGGAGCTCGGCCTGGGTGCCCTTGCCACTTCCGGGAGGCCCGAAAATCACCACCCCGGCGACCCGACTTCCGGGGGAAGCCCGCAGGCTCACCGGATGAACCCGCGGTACTGGCGCATCAGCAGCTGGGTCTCGAGCTGCTTCATCGTGTCGAGCGACACGCCCACCACGATCAGCACCGCCGTGCCCCCCAAGTACAGACCTGTGCTGGGCTGCTGACCGGTCGCCAGCGCGGTGACCACGGGCAGCACCACCGTAATCACCCCAAGGAAGATCGCTCCAGCCAGCGTGATCCGGCCCATCACCCGTGAGAGATAGTCGGCCGTCTGTGCCCCAGGTCGGATCCCAGGGATGAAGACCGCATTCTTGCGCAGGTTGTCAGCCGTGTCCTCGGGATCGAAGGTGACCGCGGTGTAGAAGAAAGTGAACGCCATCACCAATCCGAAGTAGGCGACCTCGTACAGGATGTCCACCGAAAGGGTGGGGCCGAAGGGATTCCAGTTGTTGTGAATCCAAACCGCGATCGCGCCCAGGACCCCACCGCTCTGTCCCGCCGCCGGCGAGAAGAAGTTGCCGAACAGGGTCGGGAAGAACATGATCGAAACCGCGAAGATGATGGGGATAACGCCCGCCTGATTCACTCGCAACGGCAGGAAGCTGCTGCGACCCTGGTAGACATTGCGCCCCATCACTCGCTGGGCCGACTGGATCGGGATCTTGCGGGTGGCTTGCTGCACGAAGATGATCCCGGCACTGACCAGGATGCCGATCACTGCGAACATGAAGAGGGTGAAGATCTGGGAGCTGTTGTGACCCAGCCCCAGCACGGTGCCCGGGACCTGTCCCAGGATTCCGATCATGATGATGATCGACACGCCATTGCCGATCCCATACTCGGTGATCAGCTCTCCGAACCACATGATGATCACGGTCCCCGCGGTGAGGGTGATGATGATTCCCACCACCTGCGGCCACGAGAGCGTGGGCGAGAGGATCGACTGGCCCTGAAAGGTGTAACTCTGGAAGAGGCGGACGAAGCCGAAGGACTGGAGCAGCGCCAGCACCACAGTGAGATACCGGGCGTACTGTGTGAGTCGCTTGCGACCCTGCTCCCCCTCCTTGGACAGCTCCTTCACCCGGGTCGAGATCACCGTCATCAGCTGCATGATGATGGTGGCGTTGATATACGGGTTCAGCCCCAGCGCCACGATCGAGATCCCCGAGAAGCCGAACCCACCTCCGCCCGTCGAGAAGCCACTGCCGGAGAAGAGGTTGAGGAGCCCGAGCAGCCCATTGCTCTGGAAGAGGTCGCGAAGCGCGGCTGTGTTGACAGCCGGAATCGTGATCGAGGCCAGCAGACGATCCGCGCAGATCAGGCCGACCGTGATCAGCAGCTTGCGCCGGAGCTCGGGCACCTGCATCGCATTGCGCAGGGCGCTGAGGACGTTCACGGTGCGGCGGGTGGGTCATCCTCGCCGGCCGCGGAGCTGACCGACACCGCGGCCTCGGGGGCGAGGCTCGGCGCGTCGTCGAGCAGCTCCACGGTCCCACCCGAAGCGACGATGGCAGCCCGGGCAGCTCGGCTGGCTCGATGGACCCGGATGGTGAGCCCGGCCGGCGCCGGGCCGGCGGCCAGCAGTTTGACCCGGCTGCGGGGGCTGGGAATCAGCCCGGCGAGCGCCAGCTGGACGGGGTCGACCACACTGCCACTGGCAAAGCGGAGCAGCTTGCCGCAGTTGACAATGGCGTAGGTGATCCGGAAGCGATTGGTGAACCCCCGCAGCTTCGGCACCCGCTGGGTCAGCGGCATCTGGCCGCCCTCGAACGCCCTCGGGACGCTCCAAGAGCTGCGTGCGCCCTGACCCTTCTGGCCCCGACCGCTCGTCTTGCCACGGCCGGCTGCGATTCCCCGACCGGCACGCACCCGGGGGCGCCGACTTCCCTCAGGCGATCGAAGGTCATGCAACTGCATCGTCTCAGCCCTCCCCGACGTCCGCGGCGCGGCCCGACCCGGTGGGGTTGGCGGCGAGAGGCGAATCGATCGGCACCACGTGGACCAGATGGCGGACCTTGTGCACCATGCCTCGCAGGCTGGCGCTATCGGGGTGATCCACACTCTGGTGCAGCCGACGCAACCCCAGCGCGGCGACCGTTCGCTTCTGGTCGGCGGCGAAGCCAATGGCACTGTGCACGTAGGTCACTCGCAAGCGCACGCTCATGCGTCCCCCTCGGGAGTTCGGCGGCGGAAGCCCAGTTCCGCAACGGTGCGTCCACGCAGCGACGCCACCGTCTCCGGTCGCCGCAGTTCTCCCAGAGCCGCGATGGTGGCACGGACCGTATTGATGGGATTGTCGCTGCCGAGCGACTTGGTGAGGATGTCCTTGATCCCGGCCAACTCCACCACCGCTCGCATCGCTCCCCCGGAGATTACCCCGGTTCCCGGCGAGGCTGGCTTCATCAGTACGCGCGCCGCCCCCACCTTCACCCGGACCTCGTGGGGGATGGTATGTCCGATCATCGGGACATCGATTAGGTGCTTCTTGGCATCCTCGACTCCCTTGCGGATAGCCTCGGGAACCTCCCCTGCCTTGCCCAGACCGGCGCCCACACGCCCGGCCCCGTCACCCACGACCACGAGGGCGCTGAACGAGAAGCGACGCCCCCCCTTCACCACCTTGGCCACGCGATTGAGGCTGACGACCCGCTCGCCAAGGTCGCCTCGGCCGTCCCGGTCGGACCGCATCGGACTCATGGCCATCTCAGAACTCCAGACCGGCGGCACGCGCGGCGTCGGCCAACACGCGGACGCGCCCGTGGTAGAGGTATCCGGCGCGATCGAAAACCGCCTGCCGCACCCCCGCGGCGACCGCCCTCTCGGCCAGAACCCTCCCCACCACCTCGGCGCTCTGACAAGTGGCTCCGGAGGCCTCGACCGCACTCTCCACCGTGGCGGCGGAGGCCAGGGTGCGTCCGGTGGTGTCGTCGATCAGCTGCGCATACACGTGGCGCAGGCTGCGATAGACGCAGAGCCGCGGCCTCTGGGCAGTCCCGCTGACCCGGCCCCGTACCCGGCGGTGGCGACGGCGACGGGCGGCCGCCCGATCGAACACGATACGCATGGGAACCCCGCTCCTACTTCTTGCCGGCCTTGCCGCTCTTGCCCGCCTTGCGCCGGACCCGCTCGCCACGGTAGAGGATGCCCTTACCCTTGTAGGGCTCGGGAGGGCGCAGGCTGCGGATCTTGGCCGCCGTCTGGCCCACCTGCTCTTTGTCGGTTCCCACCACCGCGATATGGGTGGGGTCAGGCACCTCGATGGTGATGCCCGAGGGGGTCGCCACGCGAACCGGGTGGGCGAAGCCCAGCGCGAGCTGAAGGTCCGCTCCCTGGAGGGAGGCACGGTAGCCGACTCCGACTAGCTCCAGCTCGCGCCGAAAGCCGCGCGTGACGCCCTCCACCATGTTGGCGACCAGGGTCCGGGTCAGCCCATGCAGGGCCCGGTGGGGACCGGCGTCGGTGGGACGCTCCACCACCAGCTGACCGTCCACCGCCGCTACCTTGATCACGGAGGGCAGGAGCCGCTGCAGGGTCCCGCGCGGACCCACAACCTCGATCCGAGGAGGCTCGATGCGCACCGTGACACCGTCGGGGACGGGAATCGGAAGTCGTCCGATCCGTGACATGGCGCCCTACCAGACCAGGGCGACGATCTCGCCCCCGAGTCCCAGTCGATGGGCGGCCCGCCCCGACATGAGACCCCGCGACGTCGAGACGATGGCCGTGCCCAATCCGCCACGCACCAGAGGAATCCGGCTGCGGCCGGTATACACCCGCAAGCCGGGACGGCTGACACGGCGAAGCCCACTGAGCGCGCGTCCCTCCGGGGTCCTGGGCTTGAGCTCGACCCAGAGTCGGCGGATCGGCCCCTCACCCAGCACGCCAAAGTCGCGCACGTACCCCTCATCCCGCAGGACGCGTGCCACCTCGGCCTTCATCCGGCTGTGCGGCATCTCCACGCGCTCATGATTCACGAGATTGGCGTTGCGGATCCGCGTCAGCATGTCAGCGATGGGATCAGTCAGCATGACTACCAGCTCGACTTGCGCACGCCCGGGATCTGTCCCCTGGAGGCGTAGCTACGAAAGCATATCCGGCAGAGCCCGAAGCGGCGCATGTAGCCCCGCGGCCGACCGCACATGTTGCAGCGATTGCGAGCCTGCACCGGAAAGCGTGCCGGCGATTGGCTCTTCACGATTTTGGACTTCTTGGCCACGAGTGGGCTGTCTCCTAACGCCGGAACGGCATGCCGAGCTCGGTGAGCAGGCGCCGTCCCTCATCGTCGCTAGCGGCAGTGGTGACGATGGTGATCTCCATCCCGCGGAGCCGGTCGATGCGATCGTAGTCGATCTCGGGGAACACCAGCTGCTCGCGCAGCCCGAGCGTGTAGTTGCCATGGCCGTCAAGGCGGCTACCGACGCCTCGGAAATCGCGGATCCGGGGCAGGGCCACGCTGACCAGCTTGTCGAGGAACTCCCACATCCGGGCGCCTCGCAGCGTCACTTTCAGCCCCACCGGCATCCCCGCCCGGAGCTTGAACGCGGCCACCGAGCGGCGCGCCTTCACAACGATCGGCTGCTGGCCGGTAATCTGGCGCAGGTCATTGCTGGCGGCGTCCAGCGCCTTAGCGTTCTGGATCGCCTCCCCAATTCCGATGTTGACCACGACCCGGTCCACCCGCGGCACCTGCATCACATTGATGTAGCGGAACTCGGACACAAGATTGGGGACCGCCCGCTCCTGGTAGAGCTGGTGGAGCCGGGGCCGAGGCGCAGCCATCGTCGCCATCACCCGGTCACCCGCTCGTAGCGCTCGCCGCAGTGGCGGCAAGCGATCCCGAACTGCCCATCGAAAAGGGCCTTGCGCACCCGCGTGGGCCGGTCACAGTGGGGGCACACCAGTTGGACATTGCTGTAGTGGATGGGAGCGGGGAAGTCGACCACCCCGCCCTGCATCGCCGTGGTTCCCCCGCGGCGCTGCCCGGCGCGCTGATGCCGCTTGTGGATGTTGACCCCGCCGACCACGACCCGCTGCTGCTCCGGCAGCGCTCGCACCACCACCCCCCGCTTGCCCCGATCACTGCCCGCCGTGATCACGACTGGATCGCCCGCGCGCAGGTCCAGGGGTCGGGTGTGCCCGCCTGCCCAGGAGCGCTGCTGCCGTGCCCGCGCCATGGTCAGATCACCTCCGGGGCAAGCGACACAATCTTCATGAAGTTGCGCTCGCGCAGCTCCCGTGCCACCGGGCCGAAGATCCGTGTGCCGCGAGGATTGTTCTGGGGGTTGATCAGCACCGCCGCGTTCTCATCGAAGCGGATCTGGCTGCCATCGGGGCGGTGATACTCCTTGGCGACCCGCACCACCACCGCCCGCACCACATCCCCCTTCTTCACCTGGGTGTGAGGTTGCGCCGCCTTGACGGTGGCCACGATGACGTCGCCGACCGAGGCGTACTTGCGGTACGACCCTCCCAGCACCCGGATGCAGAGGATCTCTCGGGCGCCGCTGTTGTCCGCCACCTTGAGCACCGTCTCCTGCTGAATCATCTCGTCCCTGTCCCGAGGCCCTAGCGCGCCCGCTCGACGATCTCGACCACTCGCCAGCGCTTGGTCAGGCTCTGCGGCCGAGTCTCGGCGATTCGGACGCGGTCGCCCACGCGACACGCGTTGGTCTCATCGTGAGCCGCGAAGCGAGCCTGGCGGCGCAGCACCTTGCGGTAGAGGGGGTGGCGCTTCAGATCCTCGACGGTCACCACGACTGTCTTGTCCATCTTATCGCTGGTGACCACCCCGACCCGCACCTTGCGCCGCGGCCGGGCCGCGGGAACGCTCGGCGGCGGGCTCTCGTTGACCGTGCTCATGTCATGCCTCCTGCGCCAGCTCGCGGGCCCGCTCGCCCTGCAGGGTGAGAATCCTGGCTATGTCCCGGCGCACCTCGCGCACCCGCCGGTGATGCTCGAGCTGGCCGGTGGCCTGCTGCAGTCGGAGCTGGAGCAGCTCCTGCCGGCGTGCTTCCAGGGTCTCCCCCAAGCCGTGATCGTCCATCTCGCGGGTCTGGTCGCGGACCTCCCGACGCTTGCTCACGCGGACACCTCCTCGCCGCCGGTGCCGGGCTCGATCCGACTCACAAATCGGGTCCGAATCGGAAGCTTGTGAGCGGCCAGGCGCATCGCCTCTTGGGCGGTCGCCTCGGGAACCCCATCCATCTCGAACAGGACCCGGCCCGGGAGGACCACCGCCACCCATCCCTCCGGGGATCCTTTGCCCGACCCCATCCGGGTCTCGGCGGGCTTCTTGGTGAAGGGATGATCCGGGAACAGGCGGATCCATATCTTGCCACCCCGTCGGACGTGGCGGGTCATCGCCCGTCGGGCCGCCTCAATCTGGCGGTTGGTCATCCAGCAGGCTTCGAGCGCTTGCAGGCCATAGGGCCCGAAGGCGAGGGTGCTGCCACGGTAGGCGGCACCGCGGCGATGCCCGCGATGCACCTTGCGGTGGCGCGGCCGCTTGGGAATCAGCATGAGATCATTTCCCTGCCTGCCCCGCCGCATCCACCGCGTCCGCGCCGGGAGCGGGGTCAGCGGGGGCGGCCGGGGCCCGCCGGGCCCGGGCCGGTCGGGTCGCCGCCGGCGGGGTGCCCGCGCCGGCCCGGGGCCGGGCCGCACGGGTGGGTCGGGCTGCCGCCGGGGCCGGCTCCACGGCGACGGCTGCCGTCTCCACCGGTGCCGCCAACTCGCCGGCGACCGCCGCCATCGGCTCGGCCGCCTCCTCGCCACCCGAGATCTGGACCACGGGTGTCTCCATCACTGCCGCCGGCGCTGCCACTGCGGGCGCGGTCGCGGCGGATCCGCGTCGCTCCCGGGGCTCCAGGATGGGCTCTTCGATCCCGGTCGGAAGCCCCCCGTCGGCACCGGTGAAGTCACCACGATAAAGCCATACCGAGACGCCGATGCGCCCGAAGGTGGTGGCCGCCTCAGTCTGCCCGAAGTCGATGTCGGCGCGCAGGGTGTGGAGCGGCACACGCCCATCTCGGTCCCATTCGCGCCGGCTCATCTCCGCCCCTCCCAGCCGTCCGGAAAGTTGGATCCGCACCCCCTTGGCTCCCGCCCGCATCGATCGCATGACCGACTGCTTGATGGCGCGCCGAAAGGCGATTCGCTTCTCCAACTGCCCGGCAACCGACTCCGCCACCAGCTGGGCATCCATCTCGGGGCTCTTGATCTCCTGGATGGTCACCCGGACCTTCTTGCCGGAGATCCGCTCCAGGTTGTCTCGAAGCGCGTCCACCGAGCTGCCGCTCCGGCCGATCACGATCCCCGGCTTGGCGGTGTGGATGATGACGGTCAGCTGATTTGCCGATCGCTCTGTCTCGATCCGGGCCACGCTGGCATTGCGAAGCCGGCTCATGATCAGCCGCCGCATCGCCAGATCCTCGTGCAGCAGCCGAGTGTACTCACGCTTGGTCGCGAACCAGCGGGCCTGCCAGTTGCGGTAGACGCCGAGGCGGAAGCCGTTGGGGTGAACTTTGTGTCCCATCCTGCCTACTCCCCGTCGTCGCCGGCGGGCGCGACTGATGCTGATGCCGGCGTCGCGGTCGGAGTGCTCGGCGCCGCTGGCCGGCTGCGCCGCCCGCCCGCCCGGGCACGGCTGGCCCGAGCGACCGGCTCGAGGCTGTCCTCGACCACCGCCCGCAGGTGACAGGTCCGCTTGAAGATGCTGAAGTACGACCCTCTGGCGCGGGGCCGGAACCGCTTCACGGTCGGACCGCCCTCCACCTCCAGGCGCTGGATCCGGAGCCGGTCCCCCTCCAAATTGAAGTTGTTCTGCGCATTGGCGGCGGCTGACCGGACCACCTTGGCGATGTCGCTGGCGGCGGCCTGGGGCATGAAGGACAACACCGTCAGCGCCTGCTCCACCGGCATCCCCACCACGACTGCGCTCACCAAGCGCGCCTTGCGCGGTGGCACTCTTACCCAGCGAGCGGTTGCGGTGACTTCCATCGGTGTTGGCGAGCCTCCCTACCTGAGCGCCGAGCTGCGCTCGGTGTGATGGCCGTGGCCCCGGAACCGTCGCGTGGGCGCAAACTCGCCCAGCTTATGCCCCACCATCGCGTCGGTCACGAATACAGGGACATGCTTGCGTCCGTCATGCACCGCCAGGGTGTGACCGACCATCTCCGGAAAGATGTCACTGCGTCGCGACCACGTCTTGATGACCCGCTTCTCGCGGGTGCGATTCAACTCCACGACCTTTCGCATCAGCGCGGGCGAGCAGTAGGGGCCCTTTCGCAGCGATCGACTCATGCCAGCACCCCGCTCACTTGCGGCGCCGCCGCACGATCATCTTGTTGGTCGACTTGTTGTGGCGGGTGCGGTGGCCAAGCGCCGGCTTGCCCCACGGAGTTTGCGGGTGTCCGCCCGCCCCCGAGCGACCCTCCCCGCCGCCATGAGGATGGTCGAAGGGATTCATGGTCATGCCGCGCACCGACGGGCGGAAGCCGCGCCACCTGGTCTTGCCCGCCTTGCCCCAGTTCTGATTGCTGTGGTCGGCGTTCCCCACTTGGCCGATGGTGGCCTGGCAGCGCACGTCGACTCGTCGCACTTCGCCCGAGGGCATCTTGACTTGCGCGTACGGTCCGTCCTTCGCCAGCAGCTGGGCTCCCAGACCGGCGCTGCGCACCAGCTGGCCACCTCGTCCCAGGCTGAGTTCAATGTTGTGGATCGTGGTCCCCAGTGGAATCCGTGCGATTGGCATCGCGTGTCCCGGCCGGATCTCGCTGCCGTCACCCGCATGGATCGAGGCGCCCACGCCCACCCCGTCAGGGGCGAGGATGTAACGCTTGTCACCATCACGATAGGTCACGAGCGCGATCCGAGCGCTGCGGTTGGGATCATACTCAATCGCCACCACCCGCCCCGGCACCCCCTGCTTGTCGCGCCGGAAGTCGATCACCCGGTAGAGGCGACGATGTCCCCCACCGCGATGACGCACGGTGATGCGGCCAGTGGCATTCCGGCCCGAGTGCTTCTTGAGGGACACCACCAGCCGTCGCTCAGGCGTCTGCTTGGTGATGTCATCGAAGGCGCTCACCGACATGAAGCGACGGCCCGGTGAGGTCGGCTTGTAGCGCTTGAGGCCCACGATCAGACACCCTCGAACAGGTTGGGGATGCTCTCACCGGGTGCCAGCGTGACCACCGCCTTTTTCCAGTCGGAGGTCCGACCCGTGATCCGCTGCCGTCCCCGCGACCGAACCCGGGTCTTGCCCTTGACGGTCAGCACGTTCACCGCCACCGGGGTGACCTTGAAGGCGGCCGCCACGGCTGCCTTGATCTCCACCTTGTTGGCGGCGCTGGCAACCCGAAACACGTACTGACCCTGGCCCATCGCAGCATACGACTTCTCGCTGATCACGGGGCGGACCACGACCTGAACGGCGTGCTTCATGCGGGCGCCCTCATGTCAGATGCGCCTCAACGAGATTCCATGCCTCGCGCGTCACGATCACCGTCTCGGCCACCAGCACATCGTGGACATTGAGGTTGGCCGCCAGTAAGCATCGAACATGAGCCAGGTTGCGCGCCGAGAGTTCCACCTCGGGATCGCGTCCGGCCAGCACCAGCAGCACACGCCGCCCGGCACCGGTAGCACGCAGAAACGCGGCGAGGCGACCGGTGCGAGGGACGTCGTAGTCGAAGCCCTCCACGATCCGAATCCGCTCCGCTTGCAGTGCGGTGGCGAGCGCCGAGCGCAGCGCCAGCCGCCGCTGCTTGCGCGGCATCCGCTGAGCGTGGCTGCGCGGCGTTGGCCCGAAGACGGTGCCTCCGCCCCGATAGTGGGGAGCCCGGATCGACCCCTGTCGGGCACGGCCCGTCCCCTTCTGCCGGTACGGCTTGCGACCGCCTCCGGACACCTCGCCCCGCGTCCTAGTGTCGTGGGTGCCCTGGCGGGCTCCCGCCTGCTGTCGCAGCAGCGCCTGGTGCATGCTCGCGATGTGGGGCGTCTGCTCAGCCAGCCCGGCAGCCACCTCGACCATCCCCGAGGTCGTTCCCTCCGCGTCGATCAGCGGCACGGTCGCCATCAGTGGTGGCCCCGCGGCTTGCGGATGCGCGCGGCGGAGGCCCGCACCAGCACCAGTCCCGTGCGGGTGCCGGGCACCGCGCCCCGAACCAACAGCAGGTTGCGCTCCTCGTCGACCGAGACCACGTGCAGCCGCCGCACCGTGACTCGGGCGTCGCCCAGATGGCCCGCCATCTTGAGGCCCCGCAGAGTTCTAGCGGCATCCACCGATCCCACCGAACCCGGCTGCCGAATGTTGTGGCTGCCGTGCGTCACCGGACCTCGTCCAAAGTTGTGTCGCTTGTGCTGACCGGCGAAGCCCTTGCCTTTGCTGCGACCGCTCACGTCGACAACATCGCCGGCGCTGAAGACCGAGACCCGAATCTCGCTGCCCAGCGCCAGTGAATCCGGGCCACGGACCTCACGCAGATGCCGCACCGGCTCGACCCCGGCAGTACGAACGTGGCCAAGGCGCGCGCGCGTGAGGCGGCGCGGCTCGACCCGCTCGAAGCCGAGCTGGATGGCATCATAGCCATCCCGGGCCGCGGTCTTGACCTGTACCACCGGGCACGGCCCAGCCTGCAGCACGGTCACCGCCTGCACTCTGCCGTCGTCGCCGAACAGCTGCGTCATCCCCACCTTGCGGGCGAGCAGCGCCTTCACACTCACAGTTTGATCTCGATGTTCACACCGCTGGGAAGGTTGAGGTGCATCAAGGCATCGACCACCTTGGGGTTCGGGTCAAGGATGTCGACGATCCGCTTGTGAGTGCGCATCTCGAACTGCTCGCGCGAGTCCTTGTCGATGAAGGGCCCACGGATCACGGTGTACTTGTTGATCACCGTGGGCAGCGGCACCGGCCCCACCACCTGAGCCTGGTTGCGGGTAGCCGTGTCGACGATGCGACCGGCGGCCTGATCCAGGACCTTGTGGTCGTATGCCTTGAGTCGAATCCGGATTCGCTGCGCCATCAGGTGCTCGAGTGTCTCCTGTTCTCGCGGCTAGCCGTCGATCTTGGTGACGACGCCGGCGCCGACGGTGCGGCCACCCTCACGGATGGCGAATCGCATCCCCTGCTCCACCGCCACCGGGGTGATCAGGTTGATCTTGAGTTCGACGTTGTCGCCTGGCATCACTAGTTCCTGCCCCTCGGGCAACTCGACCGCACCCGTGACGTCGGTGGTGCGGATGTAGAACTGGGGCCGGTAGTTGTTGAAGAAGGCGGTGTGCCGCCCACCCTCGTCCTTGCTCAATACGTAGACCTGGGCATGGAAGGAGGTGTGGGGCTTGATCGACCCCGGCTTGGCAAGCACCTGACCGCGCTCGACATCATCCCGCTTGACCCCACGGATGAGGCATCCGACGTTCATGCCTGCCTCACCCTGATCGAGCAACTTGTGGAACATCTCAACGCCGGTGACCACGGTCTTGCCGGTGTCCTTGATCCCTACCGTCTCCACCTGATCGTTCACCTTCACCACGCCGCGCTCGATCCGTCCGGTGACAACCGTGCCACGACCTTCGATCGAAAACACATCCTCGATCGGCATCATGAAGGGCTGGTCGATCGGGCGTACCGGCAGCGGAATGTAGGTGTCGACCGCGTCCATCAGGCGGAGAACGTCCTCCTCGGACTTGGCGTCACCCTCCAGCGCCTTGAGAGCGGAGACTCGCACCACCGGGACGTCATCCCCTGGGTACTCGTACCGGCTGAGAAGCTCGCGCACCTCAAGCTCGACCAGCTCCAGCAGCTCCTCGTCGTCCACGGCATCGACTTTGTTGAGCGCCACCACGATGTAGGGGACGCCGACCTGCCGGGCCAGCACAATGTGCTCGCGGGTCTGCGGCATCGGACCGTCAGTCGCGGCGACCACCAGGATGGCGCCGTCCATCTGCGCCGCACCGGTGATCATGTTCTTGATGTAGTCGGCGTGCCCCGGGCAGTCGACGTGGGCGTAGTGTCGCTTCTCGGTCTCGTACTCCACATGGGTGGTGGCAATCGTGATCCCACGCGCCTTCTCCTCGGGAGCGTTGTCGATCGAGTCGAAGGCACGGAAGTCCGCCAGCCCCTTCTTCGCCAGCACCTTGGTGATCGCGGCGGTCAAAGTGGTCTTGCCGTGGTCGATGTGGCCGATGGTGCCCACGTTGACGTGCGGCTTGGTGCTGTCGTACTTCTTCTTGCCCATTGTCTCCTGCCTTTCGCCGGCGATGCCGGTGTGTCCTAGCTCTTGGCCTTGGCGGTGATCTCGGCGGCGATGCTCGCCGGCAGCTCCTGGTAGTGGTCGAACTCCATCGAGGCACTCGCCCGCCCCTGGCTCATGCTGCGCAGCTGTGTAGCGTACCCGAACATGTTGGCCAGCGGCACCTGGGCGTGGACGATCTGCATCCCGGCCCGCGCGTCCATCCCCAGGGTGTGGCCGCGGCGGCTCGCCAGGTCTCCGAGCACATCGCCGAGATTGGCCTCGGGGGCCATGATGTCCACCTTCATAATCGGCTCCAGCAGGACGGGCGACGCCTTGCGCAGTCCATCCTTCATGCCCATCGACCCGGCGATCTGGAAGGCCTGCTCCGAGGAGTCGACATCGTGGTAGGAGCCATCCACCAGGGTGACCTTGACGTCCACCACCGGGTACCCGGCCACCGCCCCCGCCTGGCAGGCATCAATGCAGCCCTTCTCGATGGGCGCCACGTACTCACGCGGCACGGTGCCTCCCACGATGGCGCTCTTGAACTCAAAGCCCTTGCCCGCCTCATTCGGCTCCACCACCAGCTCGGCATGGCCGTACTGACCCCGGCCACCCGTCTGCCGAATGTAGCGACCGACCCCCCGGGCTGAGCGCTTGATGGTTTCCCGGTAGGCCACCTGCGGCTTGCCCACGTTGGCGTCGACCTTGAATTCGCGGAGCAGTCGGTCGACAATGACTTCCAGATGCAGCTCGCCCATCCCGGAGATGAGGGTCTGCCCGGTCTCGGGGTCGGTGCGAAGCCGGAAGGTGGGGTCCTCCTCAGCCAGCTTCTGCAGGGCGATTCCCATCTTGTCCTGATCGGCCTTGGTGCGCGGCTCGATCGCGACACTCACCACCGGCTCCGGAAAGACGATCACCTCCAGCACGATCGGATGGTCCTCGTCGGTGAGCGTGTCGCCGGTGGATGTCTTGCGAAGGCCGATGGCAGCGGCGATGTCGCCGGCCACCACCTGCTCGATCTCCTCGCGCCGGTTGGCATGCATCTGGAGGATCCGACCCACCCGCTCCTTGGTGCCCTGGGTGGCATTGAGAACGTAGCTGCCGGATGTGAGGCGTCCGCTGTAGACGCGGAAGAAGGTCAGCTTGCCCACGAAGGGGTCGGTCATGATCTTGAAAGCGAGGGCGCTAAACGGCGCGTCATCAGACACCTCGCGCTCCACCAGCTCCTCCTTCCCCGGCACCTGGCCCGTGATCGGAGGCCGATCGAGGGGGCTGGGGAGGAAGTCGACGACGGCGTCGAGCATCGGCTGGACGCCACGGTTGCGGAGGGCACTGCCACAGAGCACCGGTACCAACTTGGCCGCCACCGTGCCCCGCCGGATCGCCGCCAGCAGCTGCGCGGGGGCGACCGGCTGGTCCTCGAGGTAGGCGTGCATGAGCGCGTCATCGTAGTCGGCGGCGGCTTCGAGCAGCTGCCGCCGGGCCTCACCGACCGAGGCCCGGAGTTCCTCAGGGATCTCGGTGGCCTCCAAGGTGGTGCCCAGGTCATCGGCATAGACGATCGCCACCTGGTTGACGAGGTCGATCATCCCCAGAAAGTTGTCCTCGGCTCCGATCGGGATCTGCACCGGCACCGCGTTGGCTCCCAGGCGCTCGCGGATCGAGGCCACCGAGGCCGCGAAATCGGCCCCCACACGGTCCATCTTGTTGATGAAGGCGATCCTCGGCACGTTGTAGCGATCGGCCTGCCGCCAGACCGTCTCGGACTGGGGCTCGACCCCGCTGACCGCGTCGAACACGGCCACGGCGCCGTCGAGCACCCGCAACGACCGCTCCACTTCGACCGTGAAGTCCACGTGCCCGGGGGTGTCGATGATGTTGACCCGGTGGTCACGCCACTGCGCGGCGGTGGCCGCAGAGGTGATCGTGATGCCACGCTCCTGCTCCTGCACCATCCAGTCCATCGTCGCGGCCCCATCGTGAACCTCGCCCATCTTGTGGATCCGGCCGGTGTAGAAGAGGACGCGCTCCGTGGTGGTGGTCTTGCCCGCGTCGATGTGCGCGATGATCCCGATGTTGCGGGTACGCTCCAGCGGGAAGGCGCGCCCACCCGCCGCGCCGGCTCGGCGGGTGGTGGCGGTGGTCGCGGGGATGCTCAAGGGTGCGCCTCAATACCGAAAGTGAGAGAAGGCCTTGTTGGACTCGGCCATCTTGTGCGTGTCTTCCTTGCGTTTGACCGCCTGGCCCATGCCGTTGCTGGCATCCATCAGTTCCGAGGCGAGCTTGTCGGACATGCTGCGACCGTGGCGCCCCCTGGCGTAGCGAATGATCCAGCGGCGCGCCAGTGCCAGGCGCCGGTCGTGGCGGATCTCCACCGGAACCTGATAGGTCGCCCCGCCCACGCGCTTGGGCTTCACCTCCAAGATGGGGGTGACGTTTCGCATGGCCAGATCGAACACCTCCAGCGGCTCCCGGCGCTGGCTCCGTCGGATCCGCTCCAGGGCACCGTACACCACCGCCTCGGCGGTGCTGCGCTTGCCGTTGAGCATCACGCAGTTGACGAACTTGGCCAGTCCCTCGCTTTGGTACTGGGGATCGGGGCTGATGGTGCGACGGGTGATCCGTTGGCGACGCGGCATCTCAGCTCCCGCTCTTCTCGCGCTTGGCGCCGTACTTGCTGCGTCCCTGCTTGCGCGCCTTGGTCCCGGCGGTATCGAGGGTGCCCCGAATGATGTGGTAGCGCACCCCCGGCAGGTCCTTGACCCGACCGCCTCGGACCAGCACCACCGAGTGCTCCTGGAGGTTGTGCCCGATCCCGGGAATGTAGGCCGTCACCTCGATCTTGCTCGTGAGCCGAACCCGGGCGACCTTCCGGAGCGCCGAGTTGGGCTTCTTGGGGGTCATCGTGTAGACGCGGACACACACGCCCCGCCGCTGGGGCGAACTCCGCAGCGCGGGTGCCTTGGTCTTCTTGGTGACCGGGTGGCGACCCTTTCGGACCAGCTGTTGAATGGTAGGCACGGCGAACTCGTTTGGCTCTCAGTGGTGGTGGCCGGCACGGGCCGACCGACTTCGGACACACAGGCACCTCCGCAGAGGCGCGAAAGCGCAGTGTAGCGTCGCACGGAAGTGCCTGTCAAATCGGAGGTTCGCGGCGCCCGAGGCCGCCCAACGGCGGCCGGCCGGGGGCTGCCCCCGCGCCGGCCGCCCTCCCCCGTCCGGGATCAGGATCCAGCCGCCTCCTGGGACCCGTCGGTCGCGGCCCCGAGGCCCGCGTCGCCGGCTCCGACCAGGGCGGGGAGCTCCGGCTCGGCGGCATCTCCTGCGGGCTGAGCCTCGGCCAAGAGCCTTAGGGTCTCCTCGCGGAGCTTTTGGTAGTAGTCCAGGCCAGTGCCAGCCGGGATCAGCTTGCCGATGATGACGTTCTCCTTCAGGCCGCGCAGGCGATCCACCTTCCCCGAGATCGCGGCCTCGGTGAGGACCCTGGTGGTCTCCTGGAAGGATGCCGCCGACAGCCAGCTGGCGGTGTTGAGCGCGGCCTTGATCAGGCCGAGGAGAACCGTGGTCGCGATCGCCGGCTCACCCCCCTCAGCGAGGATCTTGGCATTGGCCTCGTCGTACTCCCACTGGGACACGATCTCACCGGGCAGCAACTCGGTGTCGCCGGCGGACTCGATCCGCACCTTGCGCATCATCTGCCGGACGATCACCTCGATGTGCTTGTCGTTGATGTCCACTCCCTGGGAGCGATAGACGGTCTGGACCTCACGGACCAAGTACTCCTGGACCGCATCCCGCCCGCTGATGTAGAGGAGCTCCTGGGGACTGACCGAGCCCACCGTCAACTGGTCGCCGGGTCGGACCTCGTCGCCGTCGTCGACGCGGACCTGGGCTCCATGAGGAATCGGGTACTCCCGAGCCTCCTCCTCGTGGGTGTGGACTCGAACCTCAGCCACTCGTCCGCGACGCTCGGCGAACGCGGCCACGGTGCCGCCGACCCGGACGGTCACCGTGCGCAGGCGGCCGTCTGCTGTGTTGCGGGCCAGGATGGCGGACTCCCCGACCGCCGTCCCGAGGGTGAGCCCGGGATCGAGGGTGAACCCGCTCTCGATCGGGTAGGTGGTGTCGTAGTCTTCCCGGCTCGCGACCCGGACCTTTCGACCGGTCTCGGTACGGATAACCTCGACCGTGCCGCCGATCTCGGTGAGGACGGCCTTGCCCTTGGGGATCCGGGCTTCGAAGAGCTCCTCCACCCGGGGAAGCCCCTGCGTGATGTCCATCCCCGCGACCCCTCCGGTATGGAAGGTCCGCATCGTCAGCTGGGTTCCGGGCTCGCCGATTGACTGGGCGGCGATCACGCCGACCGCCTCGCCGATCTCGACCAACCGCCCGGTGGCCAGGTTGCGCCCGTAGCAGAGCCGACAGACTCCCTCGCGGGCGGTGCAGGTGAGCACGCTGCGCGCCTTGAGGCGATCCTGGCCGGCCGCGATCAGCGCGCGGGCGACCGTGTCGGTCACCTCGTCACCGGCCGCCGCCAGCACCCGCCCGTCGACGTCGACCACGTCAGCCGCGAGCACCCGCCCGGCTACCCGCTCGAAGAAGGGGTCACCCTCCTCACTCCCGCGCCGGAGCCACACCCCGGCGGTGGTGCCGCAGTCCTCCTGGCGGACGATCACGTCCTGGGCCACGTCGACCAGCCGTCGGGTGAGATAGCCCGAGTCCGCCGTGCGCAGCGCCGTGTCGGCCAGCCCCTTGCGTGCGCCGTGGGTCGAGATGAAGTACTCCAGCACCGCAAGGCCCTCGGAGAAGTTGGCCTTGATGGGCAGGTCGATGATCCGACCCGTTGGGTCCGCCATCAGGCCACGCATCCCTGCGAGTTGGCGGATCTGCTGCACCGAGCCCCGCGCGCCCGATTGGGACATCATCAGCACCGAGCTGAAGGGATCGAAGTGCGCCATCGTGGCGCGGGTTACCGCGTCGGTCGCCTGGGTCCAGATCTCCACCGTCTTGCTGTAGCGCTCGTCCTCGGTGATCAGGCCGCGCCGGTGTTGCAGCGAAACCTCGTCCACCTCGTGTTCCGCCTTGGCGAGCACCCCTGCCTTCTCGGGCGGCGTCTTGATGTCCATGGCGCTGATCGTGATCCCCGCCTGGGTGGCGTAGGTGAAGCCCAAGCGCTTGATCTCGTTGACCACGTGGGCGGTCACGTCGCTCCCATAGAGACGGTAGAGCTCGGCCACCAACTGCCGCAGCGTCTTGCGGTCGAAGACGCGATTCTGGAAGGTGATCGGTCCGCCGACGCTGCCCGGCTGCACCGGACGGCCCAGCGGCAGAACCTCGTTGAAGATCACGCGCCCGGCCGTGGTCGCCACCATGACCTCGGTGCCATCGTCGACTCCGGCCCGGCCCTCCTCGACGATGGCACAGGGCAGCCTCACCTCGATCGCCTCGTGAACCCCCACCGACCCCTGGTCATACGCCAGCAGCAATTCGTCCGCGCCGCTGAATCGTCGCGTGCGGAGCGGGGTCGCCCCCTTCTCCTCCGGCCCCGCGACCGTGAGCCAGTAGGACCCCAGCACCAAATCCAAAGTGGGGCTGACGACCGGATTGCCGTCGGAGGCCGAGAGGATGTTGTGCGACGACATCATGAGGTTCTTGGCTTCGGCGATCGCCCCACTGAAGAGGGGAACATGCACCGCCATCTGGTCACCGTCGAAGTCGGCATTGAAGGCGGTGCACACCAGGGGGTGGATCTGGATCGCCGACCCTTCCACCAGCACCGGCATGAACGCCTGGATTCCCAGCCGGTGCAGGGTGGGGGCTCGGTTGAGCAGAACCGGGTGGTCCTGGATCACCTGGTCGAGCACGTCCCAGACCTCGGGGCGGGCCCGCTCCACCATCCGCTTCGCGCTCTTGATGTTCTGGGTAAAGCCCTGACTGACCAACTCGCGCATCACGAAGGGCTTGAAGAGCTCCAGCGCCATCCGCTTGGGGAGCCCGCATTGGTGCAGCTTCAGCTCGGGACCCACCACGATCACCGAGCGACCGCTGTAGTCGACCCGCTTGCCCAGCAGGTTCTGCCGGAAGCGCCCCCCCTTGCCCTTCAGCATGTCGGAGAGCGACTTCAGCTTGCGGTTGCCGGTACCGGTAATGGCTCGACCGCGCCGTCCGTTGTCGATCAGAGCATCAACTGCCTCCTGCAGCATGCGCTTCTCGTTGCGAACGATGATCTCGGGAGCACCCAGTTCGAGTAGCCGCTTCAGACGGTTGTTGCGATTGATCACCCGGCGGTAGAGGTCGTTGAGATCACTGGTGGCGAAGCGGCCACCATCGAGCTGGACCATGGGTCGGAGCTCGGGCGGGATCACCGGCAACACATCCAGCACCATCCAGGTCGGTGAGGTGTCACTCTTGCGGAACGCCTCCACCACCCGCAGCCGCTTGATCGCCTTCTGCTTGCGCTGACCGCTGCTGGTGAGAAGCTCCTCGCGGAGCCCCGCGGCGACGGCCGTGAGGTCGAGCCGGTTGAGCATCTCCTTGACCGCGCCGGCCCCGATCCCCGCCCGGAAGCAGCGGCCGAAGCGCTCGGTGCCGTCCCGGTACTCGGCGTCGCTCAGCAGCTGCCGCTCCACCAGCGCGTCGAGCTTCTCGCGCGTGCGACGGAGATCCTCGCGCAGCTGGTCGAGCTCGGCCGTATCGACGCTCGCTCCCGCAGCGCGGCGCGCCTCCAGGGTCTGGCGCAGCTCTGCGATCTGGGCTCCGGCATCATCGCCGAGCGCCTGACGGCGCTCCTCGGCATCTCCCTCAAGCGCCACGATGCGCTCACGCAGCCGATCCTGGATCCCGGCGGGATGCTCCTCCGTGAGGACCTCGCCGCGCCGGATCACCACCTCGCCGAGGTCGCCATCCTTCAGGGTGAAGTCGGCGGGTGCCTTCTTGCCCACCGCAGCCTGGGCGCGCTCCACCAGCCGCTCGCCGGCGGCCTCCAGCGCGCTGCGGCGCTTGTCCACCTCGGCGGCCACGCGGGCCAGATCGGACTCAAGGGTCCGCTGACGCTCCGCGATCGCCGTGTCGAGTTCGGCGACCACCGCCTCCAGGCTGCGGCTCGCGGCGGCCTCCAGCTCTCGAACCCGCTCATTCTGAGCCGGATCGAGGCCCTTGCGGACCTCCTCACGAGCGGCCTCATCGATGCCGACCACGATGTAGTTGGCAAAGTAGAGCACCTTCTCGAGGTTGCGCGGCGACATGTCGAGCAGCAGCCCGAGCCGCGAGGGAATGCCCTTGAAATACCACACGTGCGACACCGGGCTGGCCAGCTTGATGTGCCCCATCCGTTCCCGGCGCACCTTGCTCCGGGTCACCTCGACCCCGCACTTGTCGCAGATGATGCCCTTGTAGCGGTAGCGCTTGTACTTGCCGCAGTGGCACTCCCAATCCTTGGTGGGGCCGAAGATCTTCTCGCAGAAGAGACCGTCCCGCTCCGGCTTGAGGGTGCGGTAGTTGATCGTCTCCGGCTTGGTCACCTCTCCATGCGACCACGACAGGATCATCTCCGGGCTGGCCAGGGAGAGCTTCAGCGCGTCGAAATTCTCAAGCTTCAGCACGAGTCAAACGCCTCCAGGCAGTGCGCGATTGAGCCCCTGATGAGGCCGGCGCCGCGGCGCCGGCCCACCCACCGGGTCGGGATCAGCCGTCGTGCGCTCGTCAACGGCTGAGATCGTCGGCGTCGTCGCGTTCGTCGCGCTCCAGGCTGATCCCCAACCCGAGGGGCATGTCGGCCATGTCCTCCTCGCTGAACATGATCTGCTCCTCGTTCTCGGACATAATCTCGACCCCCAAGGCGAGCCCCTCCAGTTCCTTCACGAGCACCCGGAAGGACTCGGGGATCCCGGCGTCGAGGGTGTTGTCACCCTTGACGATCGCCTCGTAGGCCTTGACCCGCCCGACGATGTCGTCGGACTTGATCGTGAGGATCTCCTGGAGGATGTGGCTGGCGCCGTAAGCCTCCAGCGCCCACACCTCCATCTCGCCAAAGCGCTGCCCACCGAACTGCGCCTTCCCGCCCAGCGGCTGCTGGGTGACGAGGCTGTAGGGGCCAGTGCTGCGAGCGTGGATCTTGTCCTCGACCAGGTGCGCCAGTTTCAGCATGTAGATCTGGCCCACCGTGATCGGACGGTCAAAGGCACGCCCCGACCGGCCATCGCGGAGCACCACCTTGCCGCTTCGCGGCAGCCCCGCGCGCTCGAGCTCGTCCTCGATCTGGAGCTGGGAGGCCCCGTCGAAGACAGGGGTGGTGACGCGCACCCCGAGCACGTCAGCGGCCCACCCCAGGTGCGTCTCCAGCACTTGTCCGAGGTTCATCCGGGAGGGCACCCCGAGCGGGTTCAGGACCAGCTCAACCGGTGTGCCGTCGGGCAGGAACGGCATATCCTCGATCGGGAGGATTCGAGCGATCACCCCTTTGTTGCCGTGACGGCCCGCCATCTTGTCGCCCTGACTGATCTTGCGCTTCTGCGCCACGTAGATCCGCACCAGTTCGTTGACACCGGCGGGGAGCTCGTCCTTGTTCTCGCGCGAGAAGAGCTTGACGTCGACGACCGTTCCCCGCTCGCCGTGAGGCACCCTCAGCGAACTGTCCCGCACCTCCCGAGCCTTCTCCCCGAAGATGGCGCGCAGAAGACGCTCCTCCGCGGAGAGCTCCGACTCACCCTTGGGCGTGATCTTGCCGACCAGGATGTCGCCCGGGTGGACCTCGGCTCCGACATAGATGATTCCGCGCTCATTGAGATTGCGCAGGGTCTCCTCGCTAACGTTGGGCAGGTCGCGGGTGATCTCCTCCGGGCCTAGCTTGGTGTCGCGAACCTCGACCTCGAACTCTTCGATGTGGATCGAGGTGTACTTGTCCTCGCGCACCACCGACTCGCTGATGAGAATCGCGTCTTCGTAGTTGTAGCCCTCCCAGGGCATGAAGGCACAGAGCACATTGCGCCCCAGCGCTAGCTCTCCGTTTTCGGTCGACGGACCGTCGGCGAGGATCACCCCAGCCTCGACGTGGTCCCCGGCATCCACGATGATCCGCTGGCTCAGACAGGTCCCCTGATTGCTGCGCACGAACTTGTGGACTCCGTACCAGATGTCAGCAGCACCATCGTCGGGATGCAGCAGGATGCCGTAGCCGCTGTCCTGACCGCTGCGAATCACCCGCACCGCGGGATCCATGGGCATCGGCACGCTGACCGCCACGACCGTGCCGGAGGTCTCGGCGACGATCAGCTCACCGCTGTCCTTGGCCGCGAACACCTCCATCCCGGTGCCGACGATAGGTGCCTCGGTGACGATCAAGGGCACGGCCTGGCGTTGCATGTTGGATCCCATCAGGGCCCGGTTGGCGTCGTCGTGCTCGAGAAACGGCACCAACGCGGTGGCCACCGAGACCATCTGTCGCGGTGAGACGTCCATGTACTCGACGTCGACCACCGGGACGTCCTTGAAGGTGTGACGGGTGCGGGCCGGGGTGTGCTCGACCTCGAACTCGGCATTGGCCCCGACCGGGGCATTCGCCTGCGCCACCGTGTACTTGTCCTCTTCGTCTGCGGATAGGTAGCGCACCTCGTCGCTGACCCAGGGAACGATCGTCACCTCCGTCACCCCGGCCTGGCCCAGCGCGTCCACGTGCTTGCGCTCGATCCGGGTGCCGGCGGCCACACCACCGGCCGGCTGGCGCAGCTGCCGCCCCAGCAACCGGTCGCCGGCAGCAGCCACCGACAGGGTGTTGAAGACACGCCGGAATGGTGCCTCGATGAATCCGAACTCGTTGACCCGAGCGAAGGTGGCGAGCGAACCCATGAGGCCGATGTTCGGGCCCTCTGGCGTCTCGATCGGACAGATCCGGCCGTAGTGGCTGTAGTGGACGTCCCGTACGTCGAATCCAGCCCGCTCACGAGACAGCCCGCCCGGACCGAGCGCGGAGAGGCGGCGCTTGTGGGTCAGTTCCGCCAAAGGATTGGTCTGATCCATGAACTGGGACAACTGGCTGGATCCGAAGAACTCCTTGATGGCGGCGACCACGGGGCGGGCGTTGATCAAGGACGCCGCGGTCACGGTGGCGGCATCGCAGATCGTCATCCGCTCCTTGATGATTCGCTCCATCCGCAGCAGCCCGGTCCGGAACTGGTTCTGGAGTAGCTCTCCCACCGCCCGAACCCGCCGGTTTCCCAGGTGGTCGATGTCATCCGGCTCGCCACGTCCGTTGTTGAGATCGATCAGGCGACGGATGATGTTGACGAAGTCCTCGTTCGCGAGCACCCGAAGATCGCGACTCTCAGCCCGGCGTCGGGCCTCGTCCTCGGATAGGCCCAAGCGCTTGTCCAGCTTGAACCGCCCCACTCGGCCGAGATCGAACCGGCGCGGGTTGAAGAAGAGCGCGTGCAGCAGCGAGCGGGCATTCTCGACCGTGGGCGGATCGCCGGGGCGGATCTTCTTGTAGAGCTCGATCAGCGCCTCGTTGACGTCCCGACTGGGGTCCTTCTCCAAGGTGGCATCGATGTAGCGATGCTCCGCATCCGTATCGACGTCCGCGAAGAAGGCCCGAATGTCGTCGTCGCCGGGGTAGCCGAGCGCTCGGATCAGCGTGGTGGCCTGGAACTTGCGCTTGCGGTCGATCTTGGCCGTCAGCGAGTCCTTGGTGTTGGTCTCGATCTCCAGCCAGGCCCCGCGATTGGGGATGAACTTCACCGAGTACATCGGACGACCGGTGACGGGATGCTCGGGACCAGCTGTGAAGTAGACCCCCGGAGACCGCACCAGCTGGGAGACGACGACGCGTTCGGTCCCGTTGACGATAAAGGTGCCCTGCTCGGTCATGATGGGAAAGTCGCCCATGTAGACCTCGGACTCCTTGATCTCCCCCGCGCTCTCGCCGGTCTTGATGTGGAGGCGGGTCATGATCCGCAAAGGCGCCGCGTAGGTCATGTCCCGATTGCGGCACTCCTCCTGGTCGAACTTGGGCTCGCCGAACCCGTAGTCGAGAAAGCGCAGCTCGTAGTTCTTGCCGGTGTAGTCGGTGATCGGGTTGATCTCATCAAAGAGTTCTCGCAGCCCCTCCTCGCGGAACCAGCGGAACGACGAGAGCTGGGTCTCGATGAGGTTGCCCACCTGGAGCATCTCGGGGATGCGGCCGTAGCTGATGCGGGCGGGCAGGGTGGCGCGAATCTCAGCCATATGATAGAGTTCTCCAGGCGAGCGGACAGGCGGCGGAGGGCAGCCGGGGAGGCGGGAACGCCCATTGTAGCATGTCCGGCCGAGGCTACGCGCCGTATCTGGGTCCGAGGCCAGCCGCCGGGGAGGGGTGTCGGAGCCGCGGGCGCCGGTCGGTCCTGTGGGCCGACCGGCGCTCCCCTACTTGACCTCGGCTGTCGCGCCCGCCTCCTGGAGCTTTTTGGCGACCGCGTCGGCCTCGTCGCGGGCGACCCCTTCCTTCACCGCCTTGGGGGCGCTGTCGACCAGGTCCTTAGCCTCCTTCAGGCCCAGCCCGGTGATCTCGCGAACCGTCTTGATCACGTTGATCTTCTGGTCTCCTGTGGCGGTCAGCGTCACCGTGAACTCGGTCTGCTCCTCAACCGGGGCCTCGGTGGCACCGGCCGGCGCAGCCGCGGCGATCGCCACCGGCGCCGCCGCGGTGATCCCGTATCTCTCCTCGATCGCCTTCTTGGCGTGGACGAGGTCGAGGACAGTCCACTCTCCCAGCGCCTCGACGAAATCGTCAACCGTCACCTTAGCCATGCGTCCGTCTCCTTCTCCATCACGTCATCCCGTGCCTGCCGCCGCCAGGCGCCCGCGGCTCGTGGGAACGGATCGCGCCGCTCCCGGTGATCGCCTCAGTTGGTTCCCTCAAGTCCGGCACGCCTCGCCTCGAGCAACCCCGCGAGGGTCTGGGTCGGCGACACGAGCAAGCCGATCAGCTGCTGGGCCGGCGCCTCCAGCATCCCGAGGAGCTGCGCCATCAGGACCTCTCGCGGAGGCAGATCCGCCAGCTCCCGGACGCCCGCAGCATCCACCGGCTGACCCTCCGCCAGGCCACCGCGGATCAAATCCGGCCGGCGGGTGGCGCGAGCGTACTCGCCCAGCAGCCGCGCCGGAGCGCTGACGTCGTCGTAACTCAGAGCGAGCGCGGTGGGACCCACCAGCTGGTCGCTTAGGTTCGCCACTCCGGCCAGCTCGGTGGCCCGGCGCGCCAGGGTGTTCTTCACGACCAGATACTCGACGCCGGCGTCCCGCAGCCGGCCGCGGAGCTCTTGGAGATCGCCCACGGTCAGCCCGCGATAGTCGGTCACCACCACCGCGCACTGGCGTGCCAGCCGCTCCGCCAGCTCGGCAACCGCCTGATGCTTGGCGGCACCGGCACGAACCGGACCCGCCGACGTACCGCTCGCGGGGCTCGCCATCGCTCTCGCCCTCCGGTTGGGAGACGCCCACCGGCGCCGGGCAGGACCGCGCCCACGCCGCCCCGGACCCGCCGGGAGGTCGCTGGCGCTGCTGCCTGCGTAGGGTGTTGAGTTTGAGCGGACCCGCCGCCCCTACGGTCTTCGGCGCAGGAGATGTCCCTATTGGACCCCCGCAGTATAGCGAGCAGGCGCGCCGGGGTGGAGGCGGCAGGCGCACCCGCCGGTATCCTGTCGTCCCGTCGCGCGTGGCGCCAGGGAGCGGAGCCCCTGCCCGGGTCGCCCTGGGGGACGGGGTCGGCTGTGCCGGAGCCTCGCATCATGGCCGTCAGCTCGGGGGGGATCGCATGGCTCTGCCAACCCCGGGCTGGCCACTAGCAGACTCGGTGCCCTCGGCACCGGGTCGCGTCGGCGAGCCCGGCCGTCGCCATCCCGCTGCGCCGAGAGCGAGGGCCCGATCGCCTCGGCGGCGGGGCGGACCAGGGGACCTCGACCACTCGGGGGGCGTGACGGGCTCCAGGTCCGGCGGCCCGACGGGCGCCCCCGCGCGACCGGCGCGCTCCGAGCGGACGGCAACTCGGGGTCGATCAAGGACAGCCCACGGAGGCAGCGACCGCCCGAGCGCCCGGGGCATGTCGGGACCACCTGGGATCCGGGGCGCGTCCGCGAGCGGGAGCGCACGCCCCGGTGGCGATCCCCGGCTCAGCTCGAGCTGAGGCGGGCCGCCAGGACCGGATCGACCCGCACGCTGGGTCCCATCGAGGGGGCGAGGAAGCAGGTCCTCACGTAGCTGCCCTTGGCCGCCTGGGGCTTGGCCTTGACGATGGCCTCCATCAGGACGGCGAAGTTCTCCAGCAGCTGCTGCTCGTCGAACGATGTCTTGCCCACGGGCGCGTGAATGATCCCGTAGCGGTCGACGCGGAACTCGACACGGCCTGCCTGGACGTCCCGAATGGCTCGAGCGATGTCGAACGTGACGGTCCCGGACTTGGGATTCGGCATCAGCCCCCGAGGGCCGAGGACTTTGCCGAGCCGACCCACCATTCCCATCACGTCGGGAGTGGCCAGCGCCACGTCGAACTCGACGAACCCCTCCTGGACGCGCTTGACCAGGTCCTCTCCGCCGACCAGGTCCGCTCCCGCCTCGCGAGCCTCCCGCTCCTTCTCTCCCTGAGCGAACACCGCGATTCGCCTCCGCCGCCCGGTGCCGTGCGGCAGCACGACGCTGCTGCGCACCATCTGATCTGCATGGCGAGGGTCCACGCCGAGCCGCACGTGCAACTCCACCGTCGCCGGGAAGCGCGCGGTGCTCACCTTGCGGACCAGCCCGATCGCAGCCTCGGGAGGCTGGGCGACCTCGGGGTCGCTCAGCTTGGCGGCGTCGGCGTAACGCTTGCCATGGGTCGCGGGCATCAGAGCACCTCCCGATCCGCAGCCAGCCAGATCACATCAGTGGAGCGCCTGAGTGGTGTCACTCCCCCACCTCCACGCCCATGGACCGGGCGCTCCCCTCGACCATCCGGATCGCGGAGGCGAGCTCGAACGCGTTGACGTCGGGAAGCTTCACGCGCGCGATCTCCTCTACCTGGGCCGGAGTGAGGCGGCCGACCTTATCGCGGTTGGGCACCGCGGAGCCCCGGGCCACCCCGAGAGCCTTCTTGATCAGGACCGGGGTCGGCGGGGTCTTGGTGATGAAGGTGAAGCTGCGATCCTCGAAGATCGTGATCTCCGCCGGCACAATCATCCCCGCCTGTCCAGCGGTGCGCTCGTTGTAGGTGCGGCAGAACTCCATGATGTTGACGGAGTGCTGCCCCAGCGCGGGTCCAATCGGAGGCGCCGGAGTCGCCTTGCCCGCCTCAATCTGCAGCCGCAGGACCGTCTTGACCTTCTTCTTTCCCATCGCCTCTCCTAGCGCACCCGCTCGACCTGGAGCAGGTCGAGCTCGACCGGGGTCTCCCGCCCGAACATGTTGACCAGCACCTTCAGCTTGCCCTTGTCCGCATTGATCTCATCGACCTTGCCGTGGAAGTCGGTGAAGGGACCGTCCACCACCCGCACCCCCTCACCGACTCGGTATTCGACCTGGACCTTGGGGGCGGCCTCGGCGTGGATCTGCTTCTGGATCGCTCGGATCTCGCTCTCCTGGAGCGGCACCGGTCGGCTCCCCGAGCCGACGAAGCTGGTCACCCCCGGGGTATTGCGGACGACATACCAGGAGGCGTCCGACATCACCATGTTGACCAGGATGTAGCCGGGGAAGATGCGCTTGGGAACGTGCCGACGCTGGCCATCTTTGATCTCGATGACGTCCTCGGTGGGGACCAGCACATCAAAGATCTGGTCGTGCATGTCCATCGACTCGACCCGCTTCAGCAAGTTGGCGCGGACCTTCTCCTCATGCCCAGAGTAGGCGTGGACGACGTACCACTGCGCCGGCGGCCGTTCGCTCTCCGCGGTCACGCTCGACCGGATCTCCGATGCCTGGGGCTCAGCGCTCACGGGGTGGTTCCCTTGCTGCTGCGGGTGGGATGGGGGGCGGGGCTGACCCCCGCGGTTGGGCTCGGGCTGGCGGTGGGAGTTGGCACGGCCGCGGCGGCCGCCGGCGCCCCATTGTGGGTGGCCGTGTACAGGGGTCGGAGCGCGGACGTGAGACCGAGGTCGAGCACTCCGAGGAAGACTCCGAAGAGCACCACGGTCACGATCACCACCCAGGTCATCTGGCGGAGTTCGGGCCACGTAGGCCAGACGGTCTTGCGCAGCTCCGCCCAGACCTCACGGAGATAGCTGCTCCGTTCGGTGGGGCGCTCGTCGGCGGCTACCTTGGCCAACGGGGCGTGCTCCTCGGTGCGGGTGGATCGGCGGGAGGGCGGGCAGGGGCGGCACGACTCGAACGCGCGACCCGCGGTTTTGGAGACCGCTGCTCTACCAACTGAGCTACGCCCCTTCGAGGCCCGGCCACCCCCCTACTTGGTCTCGCGGTGGGTGGTATGCCGACGGCACCGCCGGCAGAACTTGCGCAGCTCGATGCGATCGGGGTCGTTGCGCTTGTTCTTGGTCGTCGTGTAGTTGCGCTCCCGGCACTCCCCGCACTGGAGCGTGATGATAGTCGCGGGCACGATTCAGCTCCACATGAAAAAGACCTGGCGCCACCAGGTCGGGTCCAGTATACCCCACCACCTCCAGCCGGTCAAACCGGCGCATTCCCTCATCCAGAAGCGGAGTGTGGCCGATCGCTGCCTCATCAAGGAATCTGGGTGGAGCCCGGAAGCGGCTGGCCCCCGCCGAAGCCCGGGGGGAGATGGGGAGGAGGATCGCGGAGCGGTACGAGCGGGCGGTCGACCTGTGGCCGCGGTACGGGGCGGCCCGGCGCCAGGCTCGGGGCGAGCGGCTGGACACGTTCTGCCTGGCCACCGGCTCTCACCGCTGGTATGCCCCAAGGTTCCTGCGCGGCCGCCCGCGGCGGGCCCGGGCGCCCCGCGCCCGCCGCTACGGGCTCGAGTTCCCAGCCGCGGTGCCGGTGTGTTGGGAGGCCACGGACTGCCTCGTGTGCCAAGCGGCTCCAGCCCTTCCTTCCCGGCCTGGCCCAGACCTGGGAACGCCATGACCAGAACCCCTGCACCCCGAGTCCCGGCGGCAGCTAGCTACGGTGAGCGTGGCCCCCGTGGAACGGACCCTTGACGACCTCCTCCGCGGACGGGTGGCCCGGCGGAGGGCCCAGACCAAGCCCGGCGACCTGCTCCGCCGGCAGATCCCCATCGTGGTGGGCCAGTGGCACGTGCTCGACGTCCCCGGGTACCTGGAGATCGACCTGGTCTCCCCAGCTGCGAGGTGGCGGCCGGGAACGGGAGCTGGACCCTGTGCGCCACCGACCTCGCGAGCGGGCGGATCGAGCGGCTGCCGGTGATGGGCAAGGGGGAGCGCGGCATCGTGGCCGCCCTGGAGCAGATCCGCACGCAGCGGCCGGTCCCGCTGCTCGGCGTCCACCCCGACAACGGCAGCGAGTTCCTCAACTCGCACCGGTTGCGGTACGGGCAACGGACCGGGGTGGCCCTGTCCCGTTCCCGGCCCGGGCACAATAACGACAACGCCCACATCGAGCAGAAGAACTGGATCCTGGTCCGGCGTTGGATCGGCTACCAGCGGCTCGACACCCCCGCCCAACTGGCCTGGTTCGCCGCGCTCTCCACCGACCTGCTCCGCCCCTTCACCAACTGCTTCCAGCCGGTGATCAAGCTGGTGCGCAGAGAGACGGTCGGATCGCGACGGCGCGAGGGCCACGACCGGCCCACCCCCTGGCCCGTGTCCTCGCCAGCGGGGCGCGGACCCGGCCACGATCCCGGCCCTGGTCGCGCTCTCCGCCACCGTCATCCCGCTCATGCTCACGCGCCGCATCGACCGCCGGCTGGCGTCCATGCCGGCCAGCTTGGAGGTCGCCCAGAGTGCCTGAACCCCGCCCCCCGGCCCGCCGCCACCGGCCCCACCACCCACACCCCTGCTCGACGCCTCAGCGGCCCCGAAGGTGCGCCACATGGGCCCCCCGACTCCCAGGACTCCCAGGACCTCGGCCGTTCTCGCCGCCCCGCCTGGTTCTCCACCTCCGCCCCCAGACCCCCACCTCATGACGACGACGGCTCCACCCAGATTCCTGGATGCGGGAACGATCGCCCCAAACCAAGATTCCTTCGTGATTGACTACGATCTCGGGCGTCCCCAGGCCCCCGGGCGCCCGGGGACGGACCTACCGCGGCGCGGGGCCGGTGCCGAAGCGGGCCGGGCGGTAGGGGCCGAGGGCGGGATCCGGGTTGGAGCCCGCCACCACCCCGGCCGGCAGCCGCGCCGAGGAGGAGCCGGCTGGGACCGTGCCCGCCGAGGAGATGGCAGCCGCCGACACCGGGAACCACGCCCAGCACCGGCCGTCGGGCGAGACCGGCCCCGGGCCCACCCGCCACTCGCGAACCGTCGCCGCCGCCAGGGGTGGGGCGAGGCGCAGGCACTCGCCCAGGACCTCCGCCATCCCCCCCGCCGTCAGCTCCGGGACGAGTCCGGCATCCCCCTCCCGGGTGGCCTCGGCGACCAGCCGCCCGTCGCCCCCGGGGAGCCGGTAGGGGCCGCGTAGGCCGTCCACGATCGGCCACCCCCTGGTGGGGGCCGCCCTTCCATCCCAGGTGGACGATCGGGCCGCGTATCCGCGCGATCCACGGTGGATGGCCCAGCTGGCGCGCGAAGAGCGATTTCCAGGCGCCCGCCGCCAGCACCACGGCGTCAGCCTCGATGGCGGAGGCCCCGACCGACACCCCCCCGGGGCCGGTCGCCGGCGAGGAGCACCGAGTCGACGCTGCCACAGATGAAGTCGGCCCTCCGGGCCCTGGCGGCCGTTCTGAGCGCCCGGGTGAGCTGTCGACCGTCGACGCGCGGCGCGTCCGGGTGGTACGGGGCAGCGCGGACCTCCCCGAGCACGGGGACCCGTCGTGCGGCCTCCCCGGATTGACGGCCTCCACCGCCTAGAGGCTGGCGCGGGATGACGGTGCGCCTGGGCCTCCCGGGCAGCCGGGTGACGGTCGAGCGCGCCGGGATCACCCTCCGGACCCGCCACGGTGAGGATGCCGACCCCGCCGAAACCGGTGGGCACCGCCCCGCGCTCGGCGAAGGTGGGGTGAGTCCCTGGTAGTGGGTGGAGGCGGCTGCGAAGAACTCCGTCTCGGCATCGTCGCGCCCCCGGTGGGTTGACTCCGCGAGGATCCCGGCCCCGGCGTGGCTGGCGCTGCCGGGGTCGTCGCGGTCGACGACGACGACCCGGGCGCCAAGCTCGGTCAGCTGGAACGCGGTCTCGGACCCGACCAGGCCCCCGGCCACCACCACGACCTCAGCTATCGGTGGTCGCTCCCCTCGGCGTCGCCGCCGCCCCGGGGTCAGTCATTGGCGCCGAGGAAGTCGGCGACGGTCGACAGGTAGGCGTTCGACTCCTCCACGACGGGCATCTGGCGGGACCCTTGGAACCCCACCCAGCGCACGTCGGGGATGGCGGCGGCGATGCGCTCGACGGTCGCCGGGGTGGCCGGGTCGTAACGCCCGGCAAGCAGCAGCGCGGGCACCACCATCCGGCCGGCCCGCTCCACGATCGACCAGCTTCGCAGGGTCCCGATGCCGTGGAACTCGTTGGGCCTATTCATGGTCGGATGGACCGTCAGGTCGTGGGCGAGCAGCTCGAACGTGTGGGTCACCTCGGGAGGGTTGGGCACCGCCCGGCAGACATGCCGGTCGTAGAAGAGCCTGGAAGCGGCCTCGTAGTCCGAGTGCTGGGTGGTGCCGTCGGCCTCGTGGCGGTCGAGCACGGCCGCCACCTCGAAGGGGATCTCGGCCCGGAGCCGGCCAGCCTCCGTCGCCCAGAGGTCCGTCGAGGCGGGGCTGTTGCTGAGCGCCCGCAGGCCCTGCGGACGGCGGACGGCGTGCTCGGCCGCCAGCATCCCCGCCCCCACGACTGCCCCAGGAAGAGGGGGCAGCCGCCGATCCCGAAGGCGCTGAGGAGACGGTCGAGCTGGTCGAGCAAGAGGTCGACGGTCCAGAAGTCGGCACCGCGGTCGGGCGGGTGCGTGGACATCCCCCCGCCGAGCTGGTCGTAGTCGACCGCCGCGCGGCCCTGTCGACCAGGTCGGCCAGCGCCAGGAGCCAGTCGTGGCTGCAGCCGGGGCAGGGGACCCTTCAGATCCCCGGTGCCCCGGTCCCAGGTCTCCCCAATCGCGAAACCGCTCGGGCCCGGTCGCGACCTGCCTGCAGGGATCTGCCATCAGCCCTCACCCCTTTCCCTCGACGGACCCGGCAGATCCGGAGATCCCTGGGAGCGGACCGGTGACGCTACCAGGATGCCGGGGTCGGCCCGAGCGGTGCCCGACCCCCGCTGACCGCCGGCTCCGCTCCGATCGACCGCTATCGTCCGAGGGTGGTGACAGCGGCACGCGACGACTCTCGCCCCGAGCGGTTTTCCTCCCGCGACCTGCTCGCCGCTGCCGTGGGCACGGCGGTGCTGGCGGACAACCTGGAAGTGATGCAGGCTCTCCCTGAGGGGTGCATCGACCTCATCTACCTCGACCCGCCGTTCAACTCCGGGGCCCGGCGCGTCGGCGGACGGCTGCGCACGGTTGCCGACGCGAGCGGCGACCGCACCGGGTTCGCCGGGCGCCGGTACCGCTCCCAACGCCAGACGGGCCCCAGCTTCGACGACCATTTCCCCGACTACCTCGCCTTCCTCGACCCGCGCCTGCGCGAGTGCCGCCGCCTGCTGGCCGCGCACGGCACCCTCTACCTGCACCTCGACACCCGCGAGGTCCACCGCTGCAAGGTCCACCTCGACCACATCTTCGGCGAGGCGGCGTTCCTCAACGAGGTGATCTGGGCTTACGACTTCGGCGGCCGCGGCCGGCGGCGCTGGGCCGCCAAGCACGACTCCATCCTCGTCTACGTCCGCGCCCCCGGCCGTCACCACTTCGACCCGGACGCCGTCGACCGCCTCCCCTATCTCGCCCCCGGGCTGGTGACGCCGGCCAAGCGTGCCCGCGGCAAGCTCCCCACCGACACATGGTGGCACACGATCGTACCCACCGGCGGGCGCGAGCGCACCGGGTATCCCACCCAGAAGCCGCTGGCGATCCTGCGCCGGATCATCCAGGCGTCGTGCCCCGCGGGCGGGGTGGTGGCCGACTTCTTCGCCGGCAGCGGCACCACCGGGGTGGCGGCCGCGGCCCTGGGCCGGCGGTTCCTGCTGGTCGACTGCCTCCCGGAGGCCCTCGCCGTGCAGCGTGGCCGGCTCGCCGGCGTGGCGGGGGTGCGGTTCGTCGACGGCGCGGCCGGGTCCCCGGCTGCGGACGGGGACCCGCCGCCCGCGCCGCCCCAACCCGCGTGACCCCGGGGTCCAGGTCCCGCCGCGGCGAGCGCGGCGGGGGCCGGCGGGATCGCTGAGCCGGTGGCTGACGCTGAGGGGCTGGCCCAGCCATTCGAGGCGCACCGGGCACGCCTGCGGGCGTACCGGACGCTCGGCTCGACGACCGAGGCGGAGGACACGGTCCAGGACGCCTGGCTGCGGATCAGCCGCTCCGACACCCGCACAGTCGAGAACCTCGGCAGCTGGCTCACCACCGTGGTTTCGTGCCTCTGTCTCCCCACCGTGCAATCACGCCCTGCGCGTCCGGAGGTCGCGCTCGATGCCCACATCCCGGAGCCGGCGCTCAGCTTCCGCCGACACGACCCGGAGGCCGAGGCCATGCGGGCCGACCCGATCGGGCGGGCGCCGCTTGGGGAGCGGAACCCGCGGGCGCCGGCGCAGCGGGTGGCCTTGGTCCTGCACGGCATGTTCGCGCTCCCCTTCGAGCACATCGCCCCGATCATCGACCGCAGCCGCGGCGCGGCGCGGCAGCTGGCGAGCCGCGCGCGCCGACGGGTGCAGGGGCGTGGCCCCGACCCCGGGCGGACCTGTCCGCACCAGGCGGAGCTCGTCGGCGCCTTCCTGGCCGCCTCCCGCGCCGGTGGCTTCGCGGCCCTGCTCGCCGTCCTCGACCCTGAGGTCCCGCTCCACCTCGACGAGACCGCGGTGCGGATGGGGCCTCCGCGATCCGGCGGCGTCCGCAGTGGCGGCGTGGATGCGGGGCCGGGCCGGCGGCGCTCGTGCGGCGCTGGTCGATAGGGATGCCGGGGCGGTGTGGATCGTGAACCACCGGCCCCGGGTCGTGTGCATGGTCACCGCGGCCGGCGGTCGGATCGTGGGCAGCGAGCTGGTGGCGGACGCGGAGCGGGTGCGCCAGAGGGGCCTGGTCGCGGAGGGGCTCTGACCCGGATCGCCATCCACGGGCACCCGCCCCCAACCGGTCTTGGGCGGGGGGCGCCTCCGCGGACGCGGCGAGAGAAGGCCCGCCATCCGGCCTGGGTCTTGGAGATCCTCTCCCACGGCGGGCGACCCAGGCGGCCGAGCCCGCCGGCTCCGATCACCGCTCGCCCGGGACGGGACCCGGGTCGCCCGCGCCCGGTGGCGAGCTCGACGCCGGGCTTCCCGTCGCCGCGTCTCCATCCTCGAGGTCCGCGACGGTTGGGCCGGAAGCGGCGCGCTCTCGCTCAGCGACCCCTCACGCGCTCCGCCGATCGGGACCGAGCGCCACCCATCCGTCAGTAGCTCGCGATCGCGACCACGTCGGCCGGGAGCCAGTCGTAGTGGAGGTACACGGCGTCGCCGTAGGCGGTCACGCTGCCGTTGCCGCCCGCCAGCCAGTAGCCGCGGCCGTCAGACGTGGCGGCGATCCCGACCACAGGACTCGGCGGCACGGGGTTGGCGGTGGCGCTGGCGGCGAGTCGCAAAGCGGGCGCGGCGCCGAAGTTGAACACCTCACCGGCCGCCGTGGCGACCCAGTAGCCGGTCGCGCCGCTCGGCGCCAGACCGACCACCTCGCCCCCGTGGAGCCCGCGCGCCCCTGGCGAACCGTAGTCGTGGGCGCTGCCGAAGGCATAGACATGGCCGTCCGCCGTCACGAGCCAGTAGCCGAACCCGGCGGGGGCGGCGGTGATCGAGACGACGTCGTCAGGACGGATGCCGCGGCTCCGCGGCGATCCCAGGAACCGGGCCGAGCCGAATCCGTACACGTCACCCTGCCGGGTGGCGATCCAGTAGCCAGCGCCGCTGGGCGCTGCTGCGATCCCGACCGCGGCGTTCGACGGTACGCGCAGGTTCTCCGCCGATCCCAGCACACCGACCGAGCCGAATGCGAACACAAGTCCTGCCCGTGTCATCAGCCAGTAGCCGCCGCCAGTTGGGGCTTCGGCCATCGCCACAAAGCCCTGGGGCACGGTCCGGTTGGCGGCCGGAGAGCCGTCCCATTGCCGCTTGGCCTCTCCGAAGGCGTACAGATGGCCTCCTCGGGTCGCGAGCCAGAATCCGCGGTTGCCGGCCGGCGAGCGCGTCTGGTCGATGGCCATGACGGCCGCGAGGTGCTCGCCGGCGTCGTCCGCCTCGATGGTGCACAGCCCCCGACCCGTCCCTGCCCGGTACGTCGTCCGCGCCTCGCCGTTGGATCCGACCACAACCACCTGGGGGTGGAGCGTGCCGCAGACGCTCCCCCGTGTCAGAAAGGTGATGGCGGCCCGGTGCCCGGCCGGTGGGGCGCCATCCAGGACGCTCGCCGTGATCGTGGCGACGGTCTGTGTCCCGGCGGTCAGTCCCCCAGGCCGAGCCGCCAGGGTGAGGAGGTCGCGCTGGTCGATGACCGCCCACCCAGCGGTGCCCTCGGCGGTGTCGAGGGCGGTCACCAGGCAGCTGCCCGCAGTGGCGGCCGCGGTGTACGTTGCCGTCACCAGCCCGCTCCCTCCGCTGGCGCCTTCGGCGGGAGCGATCCGCCCACACCCGGGCCCGGAGAGCCGGAACCGCACGGTCTGCCCAGCCTCGGCAGTGCCGACGTTCTCCACGCTGGCGGTGATCACGGAGGTGGCCCGGCCATCCGGCGGGAGCAGGGCCGGTCGCGTGCCGACGGTGACGGAGTGGGTGGCCAGCTCGACGATGCCGGTGGGGAAGCCTTCGGCGCCCACGAACTGGAACGCGCCCGATCCGCCGCTGGTCTCGTCGACCGCCTCCAGCCGGCAGAAGACGTTGGAGGACTCCGCCGTGTACACATCCGAGACACGCCCGGTGATCGAGGTGATGCTGGAGGTGGGCGAGAATCCGCCGCAGGAGAGGGGGATCACGGCAAAGGCGACGATGTCGCCCGCCACCGGCTGCCTGCCGGATGTGATCTCGGCCGTCACGGTCACGCGGCCGCCTCGCGGTGGCAGCGAGGCAGGCACGGCGGAGAGCGTGAGGCTGTCGGCGGTCTGGGTGACCGTGACGCTCCCCGAGCTCTGATCCGCGGTCGCGGTGGCGGTGACGATGCAGACCCCGGGCGATTCCGATGAGGTGTAGAGGGCCGCCGCCGTACCGTCCACACCGGTCCTGGCCTCAAACGGTGTCACCGACCCGCAGGCCGGCGGGGCTGAGAAGGAGACCAGATCTCCGACGATCGCTCCCGCAACCCCCGTCACCGACACCGTGATCTCTGACTGTGAGGTGCCGGTGGCGGGCAGCAGGGTGGACGACGCGGATACCACGACGATGCTCGGCTCAACCGCCGCGATCGCGGTCGCGGCGCCGAGCCCGGCCGCGGCCCCGGGGATGATGAGCAGGGCCACCACACCGCTGATCCTCGCCATCGCGCGGCACCGATTCCGGCCACCACCCGGCGCGGCCCGCGGGTACCGGCGCGAGGTCTCCGGCCAGCCACTCGGGCGCCGACGGTGCGCGCTCATCGTCGATCCCGACCGGTCACGGCCGTCGGCCGCCCGGGGAGCCCTGTGCGGAGCCCCGCCCCCGATGACGGGGTGGCCGGGGACCGGTACCATCGGCTCATCCCCCAACCGTCGCGCCAGTGGCAAACCAGAGCCGTGCGTCCGGGAAGGCGGCCGGGCAGATCGGGAGCGCGAGTCCTCTCAGCACCACCGCCGGGCCATGACCGATGGAGAGTCGCAGGGTCGCCGTCGCCGCAGGGCAGGGGGCACCGGTGACGGACTCTGGGACGTAGTCCACGGACACCATCAGAACCTCGTCAGCGGCCGTCCCCGGGTTGTCACCCTGGGGGGCCATCACGACGGTCTCCTGGTCCATCCACGATCCGGGAATCGCATAAGCCTGGCCGTTGGCGAGGGTCCCGCTGAGGCTGAAGGGCGCCGAGCTCATGACACACTCTGACGCCGACGTGTCGACCACGGTGAGATCGAGCATATCCCGAGCGATCGGCGGCGTGGACGAGACGGCGATCGAGAGCCGCCCGGGCGGGCAGGTTTGGAGCGGAGGGCCATCGGCGGCGGCGATGTCCACCACGCCAGCGGGAACGGGGTGGCGGGGAGGAATGACAGGGCAGATGCCATCCTCGGGGCATTGCCCGAACCAGTACAGGGAGGCCATGCCGCTCGCGTTCATGACCCAGTAGCCACCCGTGTTCCAGCCCCCTGACAGCGCCACCGACGGGCTGCCCGCCAGGCGCGCGTCATAGACCGGCGCGCCATCGTCAGGCGCCGACCCGAATGAATACACCCGTCCCCCGCGCGTCAGCTCCCAGTATCCGTCTCCCGGCCAGTCGCTCACGATCGCGTCCACCCCGTGACCGTGGTAGCCGAGGTTGACCGGCGACCCGACCACCGGAGCATCGCCGCGGGGGAAGACATTGCCGTTCCGCGTCGCGATCCAGTAGCCTCGCCCGGTGTCATCGACGGCGAGGGCGACCGCCCGATCAGAGCTGCCCCGCGTGATCGGAACCCCGCCCAAACGGGCGGCATCGCCGAAGCTCAACACCCGGCCGTTGGCGAGCAGCACCCAATACCCGCGCCCAGAGGGGGTCGGTGTCAGCGCCGCGGCGGTGGTTTCGTGGAGGCGGCGCGCAGACGGCTGGCCATAGTTTCGAGCGCTCCCGTACGCCAACACCCGGCCGCTGCCCAGGAGCACCCAGTAGCCACGGTCGTCGGGAGCCGCCGCCAATCCCACGGCATCGTCGACGTGGAGCCCCGATGCTCCCGGTGATCCGTGGGTCTGAATTCGGCCATACGGGTAGACGAATCCGTTGCGCGTCAGCAGCCAGAATCCCGCGCACCTCGGAGTGACCATGCACGCAGTCAGAGCGGGACCGGTCCGGTCGCCCCTCTGGGCCGCGACCGGAATCGCAGCCGCCGCGAGCATCACCAGTGTCGCCAGGGTGCCGACGCTTGCGCGAGCCCGCGCGGGCCCCAGCCGTGGGTGCCGCTCGATTGTCATGATGGCGGCAGGGTGAGCGGGACGCTCGCTGGCATCGTCCCGAGTATATGGGCGGATGCTCACTCATGGACGCAGGTGCGGCCCAGTCCCAGGGGCAGCGCACGGGTCGGCGCCCCTGACGCCGTCACCGGCTCGTGACAATCGGTCGTATCCCTGACCCGTGGGGACTCCGTGCCTCCGCGCGCCGCGGCCGCCGGCCGGAATGCGGCGCGCGTCGCCCGCGCGGCGACACCTCCCACCGCGCTTGGTCGGTGGCGCCCGACCGGGCCCACGGGGAGGGCACGGCTGCGCGGCCGGTGCGACCGCCAGGGTGACAGTCGTCAGGTCACCTCGAGATCAGCGGAGCCCAGATCGGGGCTTGAACCCGAGACCTCTTCGTTACCAACTATTTGAAGCTATGCGCTGTCCGGCCGAGATCAGGGGGGGCACCATAACCTGTTCACTTATGTGGTCTGCGAGCGGCCAGTCTCGGCTCCGGTTTCACCTCATAGTCGGCTATGAGTCCTCCCGGCTGAGCGGGTCCAGCACTCTGACGAGCAGTACCTCGAACCGCATGCCCGCAGCGGTCCAAAAACGGGGTCCCTACCTTCGCTGGCCGGCGAGATCAGCCGGAGCGGCTGACGGGACGGTCCCAAAGGAAGTCCTTTGGGACGACTTACAGGCTGTCCAGGTACTCGCGAACCAGCAGCGTCGCCGTTGATCCCTCTCCAACTGCAGCGGCGACGCGCTTGACCGAGCCATGACGGATATCTCCAGCCGCGAACACCCCTGGCATACTGGTCTCCAAGACTGATGGCGGGCGTTCGAGTTGCCATCGATTCGCCGGTTCCGATATCTGCGCCAAATCCCGCCCCGTGAGCACGAATCCGTTGC
>Ga0307373_10000549_pt1 | contig 72088 bp, 65 predicted proteins | sample OX2MG_FD_202534 | JGI IMG/M metagenome (GOLD analysis project Ga0307373, IMG submission 202534) | Soil microbial communities from Risofladan, Vaasa, Finland - OX-2 | ecosystem: Environmental > Terrestrial > Soil > Coastal area > Acid sulfate soil | place: Finland: Risofladan, Vaasa | collected... | reverse complement strand
GAGCTTTCAAGCGCTGGAGATGAGTCTGCGGCTTGACATCTTTTAAGCTACGAGGAAGAGTTGAAGACGAAGCGTCGAACGGTTGAAGGGGGAGGATCAGGTTGATCATTACTACTGCCGATTTTCTCGATGCGTTCTCACGACTTTGAGCGCGCCAATGGGACTTTGAATCCGTGCACGACGGTAGTCGACTTTTACCGAAACACATCCAATGCGGAGAACTTCTTGAAGCCAAATTTCGCCTCCGAATCCCACCGAAAATCCCACACGCCAGCGCCTTTCAGATAAGCCAGACCGACACAAAACAACACGATGGAGTCGAACGAACACGTATCTGACATTTCCATTTCAGCCAACAGGGAATCGAACGAAAATCCCACACACCAGAACGACTGAATTAAACCAGACCGACCAGAGACAACAGGATTCCTTGAGATTTCAAGACTTGATCGACCGGAACAACGCCTGGAAGCAGAATAGAACTCGCTCCTAATCAACAGGTTCCGGGTTCAAGACCCGGCCGGCGCACCAATTAGAATTTTCGATCAGAGTATGTTTCCCTGACCTCAAAATCGACCTCCGCGGTTCGTTCTCGTCTAAAACCCACGGAAAATATCACCGAATCGTTGTTCACGGATCCGTACGGTCTCAGCAATTGAAATTTTCGGATTCTTTCGTTCGCCAGATTTTCGAAAAGTGAGTGAAGATTCGCGTCGCGGACCCGAAGCAACAGATCCGCTAGCAAACACTGGCGGCTCACGTAACTTGAGTACAGGGGCATCCTCAATAGTGTGTGCTTATGCGAGTTGCCGGTTCAAAATCATGGCGCGTAACTGTGGATTGCCAAGACCAGTCTCTTCACATTGCCTTGTGTATTCGTGACCATTTTCGAGTCCCGGCCGGCGCACCGGGCCCGTAGCCTCAATCCGCTCTCCTATCTGAGTAAACGAGACAGGCGTCGGTCTTTAAGCTGTCGTCCGCCCGTCTGGCATGAGGGACAGTACGTCATCTCGTAAGACTCAAAAGACACGCGTCGCAACGTATCGCCGCACGGGGACGGGCATGGTTCTTCGGAGCGACCATGTACCTTGAATCGGCCGCCAAGCTTGGCTTCCGACAGTCCGCCCTCGCGAGTGCGCTCGAGTTCGAGTGCTTCGTCCAACACACTGGTAACGGCGCTGAGCAAGGATTCGCGCTGCTCGGGTTCCAACGAGCTGAACGATGCGAAGGGCGACAGATGGGCGCGGTGCAAAATGTCGTCACCCCAACCTCGGCCAATACCGGACACCACGTGCTGATCGCGCAGGTCGGTGGTGAGACGACGCTTCGAAGTACTGGTGCGGATAAGTTCAGCAAACTTTTCGCTTCCCGGTTCGGGCCCGAGCCTGGCGAGCGGCCCGTCCTCTTCGCGCGAGAGCACCCACCACGAGGCCTTTCGATGAGTGCCATATTCGCGCACTAATAGGCCGACTCCGGGCCCCTCGATTCCGGTGCCTCCACGACCGAACACGAAGCGCACTGCTGAGCCACGGGGCCGAGTCTGCTTTGGCGGCTGCTCAACGTCTAAACGTCCCGCTTGCGATAGGTGCAACACGACGCGGATTCCGTCATCAAACTCAAACACCAGGTACTTGGCCCTCCTATAAATCGATACGAGTCGGTGATGCAGCACGGAGTCGGGCGTGGGTACGTAGGTCTTGAGGGATGAGAATCCGAGCACGTCGGCCCGGAGCAACGTGGTGCCCGCGAGCAGCGCGTTGAGTCGTTCAGATAATGCTTGCATCTCAGGCAATTCGGGCACGCCACAATGTACCCATGACTTGACCGCGACCGCGTGACGCGATAGTCAGGTCGCTACCGACGCGGCGAATCCATCAGGACAGCCGTCGCCTTCTAATCGCGCAGACAGTCCCACCATGCGGGTCGGGGCCTTCAGCGCGCGACGGGTCGGATAATCTCGGGCAGCATTGCTCCGCTGGTCGGCCGGGGTAGGCAGAACGCCGCGAAGATCAAAGCGCCCGTCCGCCGTGTCCTCGATTTCGACCTCGGCGTCTGGGTTTCGCCCAAGACGTGGACCTCACCGACGTAAACGACGTCACGTAGCCATCGAATTCCTACCCTGAATCACCAAGTTCCGAGTTCAAGTTCCGACCAGCGCAACAGTAGAGATTCTCCTCAGGGTGTGCTTCTATCGCTCGTGCCCGCGTCGAAGTCGTGTCTGCGGGCTTCACTAAAGCGAGACATTCGCGACCAGCAATGCCACGGAGAGGACGGCGAACCAGCAAATCGGGCGAGTTCATCGCCAACCTCGTGCGATAAGTACTTGTTTGGATTAGTCGATCCGCTAGCTAGAGGCTGATGACTGCGCACCAGAGACTTTTGGGGGCGCGTGCCTTTAAACGTAATCCGAGCAAGTTCCCTACCGTTTGGCCACCTCGGGCTATAGATCGTGCGAACCGTCGCCGCGTGCTGAGCTGTCGGGCTGAGTACTACTGAATCACTAGACCCGACATCCCCTTGGGTTCTCGCCACGCCGCGAGCCAACCGACGATTGCCGCCACTGCGGGCATCGCTATGAGAATGGCCATCAGGTTCGCCATTGGAACCGACGCCAGTGAGGAGAGGCCATCCAACGCGTTGGTGCGGCTGAAGCCGATCATCGCGAGGTAGGCGGCGGCGGTGCCGACAACCGCTCCCACGAGGGCGAGCGCACCCGCGGTAGCCGCCGTCAGACTGCGACGAGTGCGGCTACTCGCACCAGTGGCCGCGAGGATTCGTAGATCGCCAGCCGTCTCGCTTCGGATGAGGCCGATCGTCATGGCGAGTACGCCCAACGCGAGCATGATGCCGACCAACGTCGCCCAGTCAATGATGGTGGCCGACGTGGGAATCGTTGACTTGCTTTCGATCGACAGTCCGTCGGCCGCCGCCGTCGCGCGAGCCCCCGTGAGTTGAGCCGCGCTCAACGGCTTCGTGGTCTCAACGAACCACCCAGACGTGGCGCGCGCGAGCCTCAATCGATGGACCGCGTACTCGGTGATAACCGTGTTGGGCGCGGAGGTGCCCGCGGGAAGTGCGCTGATCTCCTGCATCGAAGGATTGGCGAGGCAGTCGCTCGTGGGACATGGCCACGCCCCGTTCGGTCCTCCATTGGCGAAGTAGTTGCCGTACACAATCTGCATCTTGGTAATTCCGGCGAAGCCCGGTCGCATGGAGAGAATCTCGGTCGTCGGTTTGATGCTGGACTCGCTTATTCCGAACGCCTCAAGGAGTTGAGGCGTCGCCACGTACAGCGGCCCTGAGTAACTGCGACCCGGCGCGGCGTGCTGCAGTGTCGCGCTGGTGGTCTCGAGTTTGACGAACTTGTTGGAGCCCAGCGCAGCGGCAATGTCGTGCGCGTCACGCGCCATCGTCGTCATCGATTCGCTTGAGGCTCCCCCACCCTTGCTCGCGTTACCTGGGCCCCCCGGACCGTAGGGGCCGTTTGGCGTGTAGATGAGCAGTTGCGTTGACGAAACGTTGGGTCCCGCGTAGTCGAGGACGTTGCCAAAACGTGCCGCCGAGGCGATGATGACAACCATGGCGATGAGCACCCCGACGCTGATCGCGCCGAGTGCCGAGCCCGACCGGGCGCGATAGCGAGCGAGGTCGCGCGTCGCCATCCGGATCGCCAGTGGTGCGCGACGGGAGAGTCTATCGAGCACCGTGAGAAGAAAGGGCGACAGCAAAACGACGGCGACCGTCAAGGCAACGAAGCCAAGAGCGACCTCGCCCACGCCACTGCCGTTTCCGCCGCTCGCACCGGCCGCGCCGAGGAGGAAGAACGCTGCGACCGCGAAGATGATGCCGGGAACGGCCGAACGACGCAGTTGCTTGGGTGGCGCCGGACGACCGGCGAGGGCCGACACGACGGAGATCCGCGTCATGGCACGCGCGGGCCTCGTTGAGGCGAAGAAGGCGGCCGCAACGGCGAGCACGACGGCCACGATGATGACGATCCACGGCAACTGAAAGAGCCCAATGACGTGATGGGCGCTTGACTCGAGAGTGGGGCGATAGGCCAGCCACGCCGCGAAGCCCACGACGAAGCCCGACAGCGCGCCGACGAGACCGACGAAGAAACCGTTCGCGCGAACCACCAGTTTTATGTGTTCGTCGGTGGCACCGAGTGCGCCAAGCATCCCGATCGATCGCAGTCGACGTTGGGCCAAGACGGTGAATCCCGCAATGGCGACGAGTCCGATCAACAGCATCGCCATCGTCACGAGCACGATCGAGATGGTCTGAGGATTCAAGACGTTGCTCTGCGCGACCGACGCCGGCGTGATGACGTTAGAGCCAAGAGAGGTCTTGCCGACTCGACCGGCGTCGAAGAGAACGGTCACCTCGTTCGCCACTTTCACCTGCCCGGGAAGAACGAGGGCGAACTCATCCAACAGATTCTTCGGATTCTCGACGATACCGACGACTTTTCGCGTCACACCCAGCTCACGCCAACTACTTCCGACTTTTACGTTGAAGTCCGAGGCAACGCCGGAGGTCACCGCCGTCTCGTTGGCCCTCGTCGGAAAGTGTCCCGTCACCAGTGACAGCAGAGGTCGTCCGTACGGACCCTCGGGGTTCTGCGAGCGAAGGTCGAAGGTCGCGACGGATCCCGGTATGGTCACCGACTGGTTCTCGATGACGTCCGTCGCCCCGTAACGCTGATGCCACGACGCGATCTTCGCCGTCGTCGACGCCCCGTAATTCGAAAACGTCGCGAGATCGGTGGCGCTGCCGAATCCGACGTACGGAGACAGTGGCGTGTTCGTCGAGACCCCGACGCCGACCGTGGTAACCGCGACGGCGATCGCAATGAGCGCCAATACCAAAGACTGCTGGCGCCACTCGCGTCGAAGTAGTCTCCACGCCCAGCGCGTTACCGCGCGCCGTGCGGGAACGCCTCCGTCCGAGGGGCGGCGCGCGAAGCTTACTGAGTCCAAGGTCACGATTCTGAGGGACTCGAGGTGTCGTTACTGAGGAGATCCTCGGGTTGCTGAGGTGGCAAGGTCTCGTCGACGGCCTTGCCATCACGAAGGAAAACCACACGATCGGCCCATGAAGCGAGTTTTGCGTCGTGGGTGACGACGAGCGCGGCCACACCACCGTGGCACGCCGACAAGATCATTCGCATCACGGCCTCGCCATTGACCGAATCCAAGGCACCCGATGGTTCGTCGGCGAGGAGCAGGCTTCGCTCACCAACGACCGCTCTGGCGATGGCGACGCGCTGACGCTCGCCACCGGACAGCTGGTCGGGATAACTTTCGGCGCGGTCCACAAGTCCGAGCTCCTCGAGTGCCGACATGCCTTGAGCCCTTGCCTTCCTCATCGAGATTCCGTCGAGTTCAAGCGGCAGTGACACGTTCTCGACGGCAGTGAGTCCCGCCAAGAGATTGAAGTCTTGAAAGACGTAGCCAATGGTCCGTCGTCGTAGCCGGGCCTTGTCGTTACGCGACATACCCACCACGTTTGATCCATTGATCATGACGTCTCCGGTCGTGGGCTGCTCGAGGGTCCCCGCGATGGTCAGCAGCGTCGATTTCCCAGAGCCGCTCGGTCCCATGATCGCCACGAGCGATCCGCGATCTACCGCGAGATCGATATCGCTGATGGCGTCGACCTCAGTCGTGCCTCCGCCGTACACTTTCGACACGTTTCTAAGTTCAAGCATGCTCATCGGTGTGCTCCAATCCTTCGCGCAATACGCGGAGGGGCAACGGTGGCGTCCTCCGTCGATTCGAAAGCGGCGCGATGAAGCCGCCCATCGGCGGCGTCAAGCCAGCGAACAACGGCGTCCAGTCGAAAGAGTTCGGCATCTACTGCAAGGGCGAAGGCCAAATCGAAGTTGGCCTCATCCTCTTTTAAGTGCGTCCACTGCTGCATCAACTGTACGACGTAGCGGCGATGCACCTGAATGACGTCGTACACGTCGACGTCCGGGAGGCGGGACGCAACAAGAACCTTGATGACGAGTTCGTCCCTCGGCGGTTGCGAGAGATCGGGCGGCGTGCGTAGCCATCGAGAGAGTTCCTGTTCGCCAGCTTCAGTGATTCGATAGTTCCTCTGACGCTCATCCGCGTCAGCATCATCGGACTCCGCCAAACCATCGCGTTCCAGCCGCTGAAGCGTGGTGTACACCTGGCCAACGTTGAGGGGCCACACCTCACCGGTGCTCGCCTCAAACTCCTGTCGAAGCTGAAAGCCGTACTTCTGCCCCTCACTGAGAAGGGCGAGCAGAGAGTGGCGAACGCTCATATCGGCGTCGCGGAATCTTGCATACCCAGTATGCTACTCAATATACACATCGACGTCAAGAGTTTGGCTCGAACTAGTTGAGTGACAGGATCCCTGAGTCATCGAGGGGTACGGCTTGCGCCAGAAATAGCGGAGTGTTCGTCTGAGTAGACGTCGGCCACGATACAGCTTCGTTGATCGTGACGGCCATGTTGATCGATGCAAGGAGTGTTCGAAGCGCTCTGGTTACTGATCCTTTGGCGATCGACGCCGTCCCATCCGCTGTTGATTGGCCCGAGTACGTCCTCAGGTTGTTCGAAAGTTCACTAGACAGCGACCTCTCAAGCTTGCTCTCCCTACCCTCGATATCCGAGCGTAACGAGCACCCCGTGAGCTTCACTTCACCGTCGCTGTCGTCCTCGCCCGCCGATCCTCCAGCGCACGTGCGTACGCCTTCGCCGTTGTCGCCGATTGGCCCCGTGTGGACTAGGACTGATCTCGGCCCAACGTGATCGCTGTAGGCCGCGAGATTCCCCCCTCCGTGCGCCCTTGGTGGGTGACGTCCGGTCGCACTCGTCGAACCTGAGGCGGCAAAGACGTCTCCTCGAACCATTGAAGTCAGGACGAAATCGGTGCGGACGACGGTCGGCGCCATTGTTTTCACGAGCATTGCAAACTCCCTGTGCGCCGACTTCGTCGGTCTCGTAGGCAGAGTACGCGAGGAGTCTTCGACTGGGAATCCGGGACATCCCTAAAGTTCGGCGAACGCCCCCAGGTTGACTCAGGGTTTACCCTTAACTGAGCGCCGCACGTTGGTATCTCCGCGTCATCAAACGTGTGACTCCTGCCCAGAGCGCGCTACGGCGGCGGCGCTTCGCATTTCAAAAGGGGGAAATGACCGTGGTCGGCGCCGCGAACTCCAACGGGCTTCGTTTTCCCCTCTCGTTTCTGAAACGCCACGAAACTACGTTGACGGGTCGCAACGTGTCGTCGTAAAGTCAGATGACCTTCACGACGGTCGCAACGCTCTTCATCCAAGGAAGGAGTTCACCGAACGAACGGTTGCCGGGTTCAAGCCCCGACCGGCGCACGAGTTCCAATGATTTGACGTTGTCGGATGTCACAGCAGATCCCTACTGGGCAAGTCGCCAAGAGATTCGGCGAACGATTGCGGTCCGCCGCGCTCTCAGTCACGAGAGCCGTTCAACTTCAGATCACGCGGACGTTCTGCGCTTCTTCGCCCTTCTTACCGGGCGCGGCGTCGAACTCAACTAACTGTCCCTCTTCGAGGCTCTTGTAGCCATCTCCTTGGATGTTGGAGAAATGTACGAAGACGTCGTCACCCTGCTCACGCGAAATGAAACCGAATCCTTTTTCTGCGTTGAAAAACTTCACTGTACCTTGTGCCACGAATACTCGATTCTGAGGGCGATAGACGGACCATTTCCGTCTCCTGGTTAGACACCTTACTCGCCAGTGTCGTAGGGCCTATGAAAACACCCGAACGCTCAATGAATCGACCAGAACGGTCATCTACTTCTTCCTTGGGGGTGGACCTGATCAGTACAAATTCGTGTCTAAAGACCGTATTGACTACGGCTCTCGCCGCGACGCGCTCACGTCAGGGCGGCCTGCTGTTTGTCCGTCGTCCCCCAGTCCCTCCAAGTCAAGAGACGTCGTGATCATCGGTCCACGGCATGCACGACAGGTCGAACGTACCGCTGCGCTTGTCCGCACCGAACTCGCCAATGACGACCGGAACCACTTTGGCGAGCGGAGCGGCGTTCGAAGTCCCCCGCGAGGGCAAGTCGCGGCGGTCCAAGAAAGAGGTGTGGAAACTATCCGCGAGTTGGTGGTCGGGGACCTTGGTCTCGTACCGTCGCCAGCGCGAGGAGGGGGAACCCCGACGTCCACTGTCGCTCTCCGTCATCCGTTACCGCGAAGGCTTCAAACTCCGTCACTTCTTCAATCACCGTCAAGAAGTCGGTCCCGGCTACCGCCAACGCCGTCGCCAAGGCGTCCGCGAGACCGAGGTCGGGACCGGTCACGCTCGCCGAAGCGAGGCGCGATGCGAACTCACCCGAGTGAGGATCGAACAGATGCGGACCTCGTTCGTAGGTGCCCGAGGTGGCGATGCAACCGTTGAGCGACACGATGGCGGTCAACTCTTGGCGGTCGGAAGGGTTCGTAATACCTACTTGGAACGACGAGTTCTCTGCCGGGAATCCGAAGGTCGCGATATCGCCCGCCGCGTTCACCACGGCACCGAAAACGGGGGCACCGAGTAAGAGGTGCAGTGCGCGCTGCGCGGCCCAACCCTTCACGTAACCCGTGGGATCGACGCCGCCCGCCAGGGACCAGGGGTCGAACCAACCGCGGGAGAGTTCGCGGGCGGCTCCACAGGCCTCAAGTACTTCGCGCACCTCGGGCGGCGCGGTCGCGAGTTCGATCTCTCCCCGTCGAAGTTGGCTAAGGGGGCTTTCGGGTTTCCACGTGCTGAAGACGTCGTCCGCGTCGTGCAGGGACTCAACGGCCAACTGCAGCGCGGGATCTAACTCGTTTGCCACACTCGGGTCGCCGTAAAGATCGATGGTCACGATGGTCCCCATCACTTCTTCCTCGTGGTGAAGAATCCTCGCCCCATCCGTCGGGGGCACCGTCGATGGATCGCTCGAGCCCACTAGATACCGAGTTGTTGCAACGCACTCTGCAGGGACTGAGCAAAGCCAGCGCTCGTATAACTCGCTCCCGAAACGCTTTGAATATTGGCACTCTGGGCGGCCATGGCCTCACGTTCTAAAATGGGAATCGCCATGGAGTCGATTGACTGTGACCGGTAGTTCCCGCCGTCATTCAGCGTCCCGATCGTAACCGAGGTGACTTTCTTTCCGGTCGCCTTGACGGTGACGGACAAAACACCGAAGTTGTAGTTGACCGATGGTCCGGTGGCCGTACGCGAACCCGAAGGGATCGTCGTCGAAGGCGTGACTGGCGCGGTAGTTGGCGACCCGGTCGGCGAGCCCGACGTGGTCGTCGGCGCGGAGCCACCACCCGTCGGCGTGCCATTTGTCGGCGAAGAAGCGAACGTCAGCGAGGCGGGGGCCGTGTGAAAGCTAAGCACGCCCGCAACGCCGAGCGCGGTGCCCACGAAGACATACTTGGATCGTTTCATCGTGGTCGTTTCATCATGAGAATGAGAACTCTTCGAGGTGTATTCGATCGGGGTCGACGTGAAGCTTTGATAGCGCCGACACCACCAGGTCGGTGAATCCCGACGGGCCGCAGATGAAAAAGTCACTGTGCGCTACGTCACCGATCAGTCGGTGAAGGACGTCCGCGTCGAGTGGCGCGTCACGGCGCGATCCGATGATCTCGTGCAACTCGCCTTCGCGCTGTGACACCAGTGAGCGGATCTCTTCGCGATGCACCAGATCGTCGATCGATGAGGCGCGAATCACCGCGGTGACTCGCACGTGGCGCGGGAGGTCCTCGAGGAGCGCGCGCAACGGGGTGATGCCGACGCCCGCCCCAATCAGCACCACCTCATCGTGGTGGCGTACGTGCCGCGTGAACGCACCGTAGGGTCCCTCGACGAACACCCGGGTTCCGGGAACTAGCTTCGCCACCCCGCTCGACTGGTCGCCTAACGCCTTAACCGTCACCCTAAGGAAGGGCGGTCGAGGAAGAGCCGACAGCGAGTAGGGGTGGGCGTGCCACCACAGGTCCTTCGTAAGAAAGCGCCATTGGAAGAACTGTCCACCCGCCACGTGGAGTGCGGCGAGATTACGCCCGGAGATGGTCAGCGAGTAGACCCCCGGCGCCTCATTTTGAACTTCGTGAACTCGAAGCTGGTACCTCATGTTTCGAACGATTGGCGTGAGTACGCGACTAGTCACCAGAACGGCGGCGGCCCCCGCCCAGAGTGATATCCAAAAGAGTCGGGCCAGTGGATGTCCCAAGAACATGACGCCCGTCACAATTTGGTGAGAGAAGGCGAACAGCAACGCGAGGTACATATAAAGGTGCACCACCCACCACGTCTCGTACTTCATACGACGTCGCGCGAGACGGAACGAAGCCACACCGGCCACGACGAGCAGGATGAAACCGACGGCGCCCGCGAGCACGTCGGGGTAATGCTGAACGAAGACCCCAAACTGGGCAAGCGGTCCGATATTCGTGACCTTCGCGTAGCCGAGCGTGATGAAGACGATGTGCAGGGCGATGAGACCAATTGGCCAGCCGCCGATGCGCCGGTGCCAGCGAACGAGAGTATCTTGCCCTACGACCCTCTCCAGCCACGGCACCCGTGCTATCAAGACGATCATGATGAGCATGAGGTAGCTACCGGTCATACCGAAGAGCCGCCCCGAGGCCATCAGCCATCCGCCGGGTGACTTCAGTGAGGCCCACGATTCGGCAGTGATGGTCAAACTGACAACAATGCCCAGGCCTATTCCCGCGAGAAGAGCGAACGCGTTGGGCACCCACGGTCGAGGTCCGCCGACGTGACGGCGTCTCGTCGGGGCGCGACGTTCCATCCACGAGACCGCGGCGGCGGAACGTTCTTCAAGGGCGACGTCCATGTTTGGATGGTAACGAAGTCCGTTAAGACGGGGCGAAGATTGACGTATGAATTCCAGTGCTCGCCGAGCCGTACTGACGCCGACGTGGCTGCCATCGTCGGTCCGACGTGATGTCGCTCCGGTGAGGTGCTGGTCGTAACCTCCTCGAGACTGCGACAACAGCGTTCAAGACTTGCTCGTCGTCAACGCCGAAGCCGCTCGTTCCACGAAGTGGTCGTTCTGGCGTCGTGGCCGACCAAGCGGACGTCGATCCCTTACCTTCCCGGTACTACTTGGCGTGCTCGGAAGACGCGAAGAAGCCCTCTCGAGCCGACCGATGCTGGACCTCGGCGGCACTCAGCGACCTGCTCGCCACGAGATGCAACCACCGACGACGAGAGCGTTACGTCGTTTCCTTGGTGTTCCACGAGAACGAGTCGCCCTAGAGACTTCCAAAACTCCGAAACTCGCCTTACAAACACCTTACGTTGTCGAGCTAAAACTAAACGTGAGAAACACTGATGGGGGTTGATATGCGAATTGGCCAAGGTCTGAGATCCTGGATAGTAACCGGCGCGTTGACCGCGCTCGCGACCACGGGCGTCGTCGCGATGAGCAACGCTTGGGCACCCACCGTCGCGACCGCCCCGACCTCCGTCGCGACGAGCGCCACCTTAGTGACACCGTCAACTTCCTCAGGAACCTCGAGCGCTCCGTCTCCTCTGACAAACGTGAGTCTGTCGCAAGCGCCGTCGGGGTTCGGCGACGGTGGTACGAGCGACGGTGGATTTAGGAGTTGCGCAAGTTTCGGTGCCACGACATCTCCGTTAGGCTCGTCGACTTCGAGTGGCGCGAACGCGGCCACGTCGTCCACGCCCGTCTCGTTGACCTCACCGCCTCAGGGTCACCGAGGCGATGGGTGCGGCGCGGCGCGTCACGACAACTAGGCGCGTCTCGTGCTTGGCGTGACTGCGTCGGCATCACTCGGACTCTCGAACTGAGACGCCCTTCATCGCGTCAGTAGCCCCTAGGGCTCACAGTCGTCTCGACGTCGATCTACACGGCGGCGCAAGGAGTACGAACACGAATCTAGAAGATGCAGCCGCACCACGATTGAGGTGACACCTTCGTCTTTCGAAGCCCCACTCGATCCTCTTCGATGGCTGGCGTCGCGTGTGCGTATTTCGATTCCGAGCGTTAGGAACAGTCGGTTAGAGGGATCCACCCGGCGGTGCACCCGGCGACTCGCCAATGAGCGGAACGAGGTAGCCAAAAAACGCCACCGCTACTCCGAGGAACATGAGTCCCATGCCCCAGAGGCGAAGAGACCGATCGTAGGTGAGCACTCCCCCAATCGCACCTAGTGCCAGGCCACTCAATCCGGTCAACCCCGCAATCCTCTCGAGGCGACCCTTGCGCAAGGTAACTACGAAGATCGCGATCGCGCCCAGACCGAGTACGCCTCCCAGGAGGGCGTGGGCCACCGAGAGAGCTTCGCCCTGCTTGGAGAACCAGCCGTCCGGCCGATTAAACGGAACGAAGACAATCTCCGAAAGTCCAACGAGAAGTTCAATGGTGACCGCGATCACCATTGACGCCCACACCATTCGGCCGACGACCAGTGCGATCGGCCTTCTTACGGGTGTCGGCGTCACTCCCGCCTGGACCGGGGTGGTCGAGCTGACTGACCGGGCTGATCCACCACCAGATCTCTCAATGGCGTCGAAACGTACGGTGGCGAAGTGGACGAGGAAGTTGTAAGTAACGAGCGCTACCGCTAAATGCATGGCCATCAGCGCGAACACCCCTTTCGTGGGTTCGTGCTTGGCGAGTAGCCACAGATCGGGAAGCCAAAGAAACGTCATAACTATGATGGCGAGTCGAAAGAACAACCACCGAGGTGACGATGAAATCCGCACGACGGTGGACCACGCGGCGCACGCGGCGATGACACCGATGGCCGTCAATGCTCCATAGTCAGTGATTCGGAAATGCGAATAGCCCCTTATCGCCGGATAAAGGACGGTTGCTATCTTCACGATGGCGGCGTCAATGCCAACTGAGGCGACAATTGAGAGTGCCGAGACGACGATCATTCGCCTACCGGTCGGCGGTTCAGTCGCCGGCGTCAGGTCAACGCGTGCCCGTGCAAGCGCCCGATCGATCAATGAGGTTTGGCTCAAAGCGGGACTCTTCTATCGCTACGCAACCGTCAACCCCGGAGATTTCACCCCCCAATGTTAGTTCCTCACGAGTCAATTCCTTCTCAACCTTCTTCACGCCTCATGGCAATCAAAGCGTGTCGGCGCGACGTTGCTTGCTGCAGAGTGATACGAAGGATCGCCACGGTGCGCGAGAAATGTTGGATACGAAGACTGCGTTCGTCGGCCCCCCCGCGATGGACGCCATCGCCGGGCCGCCGATCAATCCGATCAACAGCACGATGCTCAAGTAACCGCCAGCTTGGCGAGCGACCCCAGATCGGAACCAGTACCAGGCAACGCGCAACATCTGGCTCATGAAAGTCGCGGCCTCTCGGAACGAACGTGCGGGTGAACGTTGGTGGAAGTCTCACTTCTTCGGCGTTGCGACGCTAGGTAGTTGACCATACTGTCGCACCACGTGCTAGTACCACTCGGACGAGCACGTCGAAGGGCGACCACAACTGTTCGGGCGGACGTGGGCGACGAGCCAGCGTCTCGCGACCGACGCCCGTCGCCAGGTTCCGACGCCCCACGAGTCGACGCGTTGCCGTGAGCGTCACGACACCGCTAGCGAGATGGATCGTGACGTAGATCTTGGAGGACGGTCCGCGCGGCACCGACGCCGCACATCCCGTGCACGCCGCCTCCGGGGGGCGTGGCCGAAGAACAGAGATAGATCCCCGCGGCACCAGTGCGGTAGGGATTCCATCTCATCGTTGGGCGAAAGATCGTTTGACGAAACGTGCCGGCGCCGCCGTTGATGTCTCCCCCGACGTAGTTAGGGTTGTGTTGTTCGGACTGCGCGGCGGTCACGGCGTTGCGAGCCAGCACGAGATCACCAAATCCCGGCGCGAATCTCTCAATCTGCGCTTCGATGCGTGACGTCATGTCGATGGTGGAGCCATTGGGCACGTGGCAGTACGCCCACAGGGTGGCCTGACCGGAAGGGGCCCTCGACGCGTCCACGACACTCGGCTGGACGACGATGCAAAACGGCTTCTCGGCGTGGCGGCCCCGCGCGACGTCGTCTTCGGCCGACGCCACCTCCTCGAACGTTCCCCCGAGGTGGAGCGTGGCGGCGCGGCGACACTCGAGCGCCGACCACGGGACGGGACCCGATAGTGCCCAGTCGACTTTGCAGACGCCCGGGCCATTGCGAAATCGACTGACGGCGTTCACGTAGCGAGAGGAAAGTCTCGTACTGGCGACGGCGACGAGCGTTTGCGGGGAGGTGTCGAAGAGCGTGACTCGAGACGGAGGAAGTTCGCTCATGCTTTGAATCCACTCACCGGTGCGCAGCGTCACGCCGGCGTCTTCGAGTTCGCTCACCAGCGCGCCAACGAGACCGCTACTTCCCCCTTCGACGAGCGGCCACCCTCCGGCATGGGCCGCCACGGTGAGAAAGATGCCAAAGGCCGCGGTGAGTGGCGTATCGAGAGCCATCATCGCGTGCGACGACACGCCAGCGAAGAGTCCCCGCGCGTCCGTAGAAAATCGTCGAACGAGGTGGGTGGCGGAGGGAACCCCGGCCAGGGCGAATCGAGCCATCGGGAGTGGGTGTCGAGGGACGGAGCGCAGTGACGAGAGCACCGTTGGCACGAGTGTGGGCGCCGCGTCAACGAGCGGACCCATGAGCCGGGCGTACGGCCCGCCGTCCACGCCGAGCGTGGCGGCCGTTTCGTCGACCGTGCCGTGTACCGTCGCGGCCCGTCCCCCGTCAAAGGGATGAGCGAACGCCACTTCGGGCGCCAGCAGACGTAGGCCGCGTCGTTCGAGTCCGAGCTCAAGGAAAAATGGTGACAGCGGAGCCATCGACTGAATAGTCGAGCAGACGTCGTGATGGAATCCGGGTAACGTCAGGTCCTCGGTGCGACATCCCCCACCTGCGGTCGGCGCCCCTTCGAACACTTCGACGCTGAGCCCCGCGCGCGCCAACACCAGCGCCGCAGCCAGTCCGTTCGGTCCAGAACCGACGACGACCGCGTCCAGTCCTCTCGTGGTGCTCGAACTCAAAGTTCGAGCACCATTGACTCCGAAGCGACGACCACCTCTTTCTCCGGCGCGAAGCGTCTCGCTATCTCATCGAGGGCGTCGTCGACACGGTCGGGCTTATGGTGGAAGAGCACGACGTTCCCGGCACCGGCGCGTCGACCCAGTTCTACCGCGTACTCAGCGGCCGCGTGGCCGAAGTACGCCTCCGCGGCGAGCTCCTCCGAGATGAGTTGCGCGTCGTGAATGAGAACGTCGGTGTCCTTTGACAGGGTCATTGCCGCGCCGTGGTACTCACCCCAGCCATCGGGGCCGGGGCCCAACTCACTCGGGCAGTGATCGGGCATGTAGGTGAGCGTCGAGTGACCGTCGCTGACGCGGTAGCCGAAGGTGCGCCCGCCCTTGTGGGGTATCTCCCTCGCCTTCACGCGGAAGCCTTCGATTTGCTCCTCTCCCGGCGAGAGCGCCGAGAAGGTCCACGCACCGCGAAGTTCGTCCGGGTACACCGGGAAGTGCGGGGGGGACATACCCCGAGAGATGACGTCGAGCGCGCTGGCACCGCTTTGTTGATCGGGCACTCGAACCGTCACGTGGGCGTGATCGTTGTCGGCGCCCGAGAAGAAGGGAAGTCCGTGAAGGTGATCCCAGTGCAGATGACTCAGCAGGATCGTACCGCGAAACGCTTCGCCCCCTAGAAGAGAAGTGCAGCGCCGTATGCCCGTCCCCGCGTCGAGGATCAGCGTCGGTACCTCGTCGGCGTCGAGCGCGAGGGCGACGCACGACGTGTGTCCTCCGTAGCGCACGAAGTCAATACCCGACGCGGGCGTGGAGCCTCGCACGCCGAGGAAGTGAACGCGCACCCGGTCAGCCCGCGTCCGTGTCTTCTCGGTGGTGTCCAGTGGAGAGCTGTTCGAGCGCGGCGCGATCCAGCGCGCTCGCCGCCACTGAGGCCACGCGACACTTGGTCACGGCCATGAGCGTGGAGGTGCGCGTGCCGCCTTCGAGTAGCGCTCTCTCCCCGAGCAGCGCGCCTGGTCCGTACTCGGCTATACGTTCGTCGTTCACCTCTACGCGGACGACGCCGTCAAGTATCAGATACACGTCCGAACCTTTTTCGCCTTGGCGAACGATGGAAGTTCCCGGACCCACGTTCACGATCCTAACTTTCGCCGCGCCGGACATCACTTGTTTCGAGAGCGAACGCTCCAGTGCGGATTCAACCACTGTGACAAAGGTTTCGGAGTCTTGGCTACCCCAGGGCGTCTTCTTACCGAAGGACTTGGCGTACCAGTCCTTGAAATCGATAAGTCCGGACTTCGACGTGAGTTGTCCAGAGTGGTCGTACACCCAATGGCGCGGAAAGCGGCTGGCCCCGACCAGCTCGCCCTTCGACGCTCCGTTGGTGTGAATGGTGAGCGCGAGGGTCGTCCACGCGAGAGGCGCCTGCCACTGAACGAACGGGGCACGTCGTACGTGTCGCGGCGCCGGCATGCCCGTACGACCGCCGGCGGTCTGAGTGAAGCGAACCCAACCGTCGCCGTACTCGATCTCGTGTTGCAGGTCGGGAAGGGCGACCGCTTGGAACACGTGACGAAGACCAGCGACGCGAATGGTGGTGCTGCCCATCATGCCCGCCCCGTCGTAGCCGGCGTTGGCGATCTCCCCCGAAGCGCGGACGTCTATCCAGGCGCCGAGATGGTTGGCGAAGCGGAAGCGGTCGGCGTCGCGCAGCGCGCCGAGGTCCCCTAACTCGTCGGGGGGCGGTTCGTCGTAGTGCGTGACGCCCGCGTCGAAGGGAAGTCGCGTGCCACCCACGATTGCCTCTGAGGGGATCCACGACAGTGACGTAACTGAGCTCTTTATTTTCATGTGCCCATGCTCGCGAGTTGCCTCGGGGCGGAAAAGGGTGCTGGCCCGATGATTGGGGGTGGTTCTAGCACCCCTAGTGGCGAGGAAGGCTGCCCCCTGTTGTCGGCGCCCACTTCGTGGCAGAACTGTAGTTGAGATGACGCAACGCCACGACGAAGACGAAGGGACCATCAAAGTGTTCCTGGCCGACGACAATCTCATCGTGCGCGAAGGCGTGCGTTCCCTCATCGACCGTCACCCGGACCTCACGGTGGTCGGCGTCGCCGCGGACTACGACGAAACCATCGCCGGGGCCACTGCTACCGAGCCGCACGTTCTCGTCACGGACATCCGGATGCCGCCGTCGTTCAACCGTGAAGGCATCGACGCGGCGAAGGAAGTTCGAAAGCGTCACCCCGGCACGGGCGTCGTGATCCTCTCGCAGTACGACGATCCCGAGTACGCCGTGTCGTTGCTGGCCGAAGGGTCCGCCGGCTACGGCTATCTCTTGAAGGACCACATCGCCGAAGGCAACCAGCTGGTCGAGGCGATTCGCGTGGTAGCGACCGGTGGAACGGCGCTCGATCCGGCCATCGTCGAAGCCCTGGTGCGCCCGGTCACGTCGAAGGGCGAGCTCGCGCCCTCAGAAGAGGCACTGCTCTCGCTCATCGCGGAGGGCAAGCCGATCAAGGCCATCGCGGCGGCTCGCGGGCTACCTCCCGAGGCCGTGGACGCCGAAGTGGAAGCCGTCTTTTTGAAACTCGCCCAAGGGGTGAGCGCCGGGAATCAGGGTGCCTTGCACCGTCTTCGACTCTTGCATCAAGCGATCGTCGATCGCGAAGAACAAGGTGAGACGCTCTCGCGGCTCTTGCCCGGAAGGCTGGCGGAGAAACTTCGCCTCGAGGGTCGACGCATCGGTGAAACTGAGCGAGTGGAGGTGACCGTCGTCATGAGTGACATCCGTTCTTACTCGAGCATCGCCGAGCACGCCGACCCGAGCCAACTGGCCGGCCAACTCAACACGCACCGCGCGGCGATGAATCAGGCCATCCTCGGAGAAGAGGGAACGGTCATGCAGTTCGTCGGTGACGCCGTGATGGCGGTCTTTGGTGCGCCGTTCCCCCAAGACGACCACGCCGACCGAGCGGTCGCCGCCGCCGAAAGCATGCACGCACTCCAGGCCGCGATCAATGAACGCTGGATCGCCGAGGGCCTGCCCGCGTTCGGCCTTGGCCTCGGGCTCTCGACGGGTATCGCCGCGGCGGCCCTCCTCGGCTCGGAAGAGCGCCTCGAGTACACCTTGGTCGGCGATACGGTGAACCTTTCGCAACGTCTTCAACAACTCGCTTCGAGCGGCGAGACCGTGCTTTCCGAAGCCACGGTGAAAGCGATGACCTTCGAGGTCTCGACGATGAAGCTCGACGAGCAGTTGGTCAAGGGACGCGACACGCCCGTCGTGGCCTTCAAGGTGCTTTCCTTCGTGCCCGTGGCACCGAACGTCAACGCCAACGTGCAACACCAAGCGATAGACAAGAGAAAGGAAGGTTGACCATGACCAAAACCGACGCCCCGACACGCCCCGACGACACCACCGCACCCGCCCTCGAGGTTCACGGCGTTCGAAAGACCTTCGAAGCGGAGATCGCGCCCGTGCGCGCGTTGCGAGGCGTCGACCTCACGATTGCGAGGGGCACGTTCATGGCCCTGATGGGCCCGTCGGGCTGTGGCAAGTCAACGCTGCTGAATCTGATCGCCGGTCTTGAAGAGGCGGACGAAGGAACGATTGAAGTAGCCGGTGAGTCCATGACCGGTGGGACCGAAGACGATCACGCTCTCATCCGCCGGCGCCACATCGGCATCGTCTTTCAGTTCTTCAATCTTCTCGAGGGCATGACGGTGTTGGAAAACGTCGCGTTGCCGGCGATTATTGCGGGACGCAGCCGCAAGGCTGCGGATACGCGAGCTCGAGATCTCCTCGACCTACTCGGGATCGCCGACAAATCGTCCGTCATGCCCGGCGTGCTCTCTGGCGGGCAGCGCCAACGCCTCGCCATCTCACGCGCCCTCGCCAACGAGCCCACGTTGCTGCTCGCCGACGAACCAACGGGGGCCCTCGACTCCGCTGGCGGCCGTGAGGTCATCGAGTTACTGAATCGCCTGCACGCAGCGGGCCAGACCATTATCCTCGTGACCCACGACGCTGACGTCGCCGCCGCCGCCGACACGGTGCTCGCGATGCGCGACGGGCGCATCGTCACCATCGGTGACACCGCGCCAGGGTCAGGCGACCCCGCAACAACGATCGGATCGCTCTAAGCGTGCGCGCTGGCGATGGAGCGTTCGACATCAGCGGCCTCGACGCGGGTCCCTTGGTCACCGTGACCAGTGCCGACGATCGACCGATGGTCCTCGGCGTCATCGTGGCCCTGGGCGCGGTCGCTCTGGTGGTGGTCTCTCTGTTTACCGCGCCGCACGTTGGCCACCGGACGCTCTGGATCGTGAGCGGTGTCGTCATCCTATGCTGGACCGGCGCGGGTCTCGCGACGCTCCCTCGAGCACGTCACCTCGGTTGGCTCGTCTCGCTCGGAGCGCTCCTCGCCTCGGGCGCCGTGACGGCGAACCGCTTCGCCGACGCCAACGGACTCGGTTCGCACGGAGCAGCCCGCAACGTGGCCACGATCGTTGCCCTGGTTGCCGTCGCCACGTCGATCCACGTCTTGCTGTCGCTGCCCGACGGTGACCTCGAAGTCCGCTCGCGCCAGATAACCGCGGCGCTGTGGTACACGGCCGCGTTGGTCGTTGGCATATTCCTCGCCGCCACGGGTCGAGTGCTGACACTCTGGCCCGTGGCCATCGTGTGGACGTTGGCAATCCTCACCGCACTGCCGTCCCTGCACACCCGATACGTGGGTGCGTCGGCCGCCGGGCGTCAACGAGTGCAGGGGCTCGCCGTCGGCGTCGCACTCGCGACCATCGCCGCGATTGTCATCGGCACCCTGCACCTGCTCGTCATGTGGCCCGTTCAAGTGGCCATCACGCTCATCGGCGCCTTCGCGTTCGTGCCGTTGGGTCTCGTGATAGGCACTCGATCCTTCGCGTCACGCCTCGACCGCTTCCTCGTTCATCTGTTGGTGGTTCTGGGGATGGTCTTGGTCATGGCGGCGGCGTACCTCGTCGCCCTACGGGGATTCGGTAGGGCGCCCGCAGTTTCCGGAGAACGAAACGTGCTCTGGTGGTCAATGGTGGCGGCGGCCGTCGCGGTCATTTCCTACCTTTCGCTTCGACGACGCTTCGAACGTGTCGCCAACGGCCTCACCTACGGCGCTCGCGAGGCGCCTGACGAGGTGGTTCGGACGTTCGGCACGCGTCTGACTCGGGCCATTCCCATGGACGAGTTGCTTCTACAACTCGTTGAGTCACTGCGCAAGACCCTCACCCTCGCGTCGGCGGAGATCTACACCGGTACGGGTGAGGTTCTCGAACTCGCCGTCTCGGCGCCCGACGTCGCGAAGCGTTCCTTCGCCGTCACGGGTGACGAACGAACCGTCATCGCACGCGCCGGCGTTTCGGGCAACGCGTGGGTGTCGGTGTGGATTCCGTCGGTGAGCGCGAGCCGACCGAACGCTCCCCTGCGCGTGGCACCCATCAGCCACGGGGGCGAACTCCTCGGGATTATCGTCGTGACGCGCGCGGAAGGAGCCGTAGCGTTTCGAGAAGAGGACGATCGAGTCCTCACCGAACTGGCTCGCCAAGTGGCACTGGCCCTGCACAACGCCCAGTTGGACACGGCACTGCAGAGTTCACTTGACGAGCTACGACGGCAAGCCGATGAGCTTCGCGCTTCGAGGGCGCGGGTCGTCGCCAGTGGTGACGCCGAACGGCGGCGGGTCGAGCGAAACCTCCACGACGGTGCTCAACAGCACCTCGTGGCCCTCGCGGTGAACCTACGGCTCACGAAGGACGTGGTCGTCGAAGACCCCCAAGCCGCCGTGAAGATGCTGGACGAGCTCGGCGTCGCCGTGCAAGACACCATCAAGGAACTGCGTGAACTCGCCCATGGCATCTACCCGCCCTTGCTGGTGGACAGTGGCCTGGGCGAAGCACTGCGAGCGGTGTCCAACCGCAGCCCACTCGACATTGAACTTTCAACCGAAGGAATTGGGCGCTACGGGAGCGACGTCGAAGCCGCTCTCTATTTCTGTTGTCTCGAGGCGTTACAGAACGCGGCAAAACACGCCCCGGAGTCGCACGTGCGGTTGCGAATCTGGGAAGAGTCGGGAGGTCTACTGTTCGAAGTCAGCGACGACGGTCCGGGTTTCGACATTCGACGCGCGCGACAAGGCCACGGGTACGTCAACATGTCCGACCGATTGGGCGCCATCGGAGGCCTCGTGCGCTGGGAGTCTCAGCTTGGACACGGCACGACGATTCGCGGCTCCGTCCCGCTCAACTGAGCGCGGTCCAGCTCGACGATCCCTCTGAATCGCGATCGTCCCAGAGACGGCGCAGCGTCGTGGCGTCGAGGTGCTCTTTGTTGACGTAAGCCCGAGCCCCACTGGACGCGGCGTCGGGTGGCAAGTCGCTCACGTCGTAGGTTGAGCACAAGATGACGACCGTGTCGGCGTAGTCGGCCATGATCCGTCGCGTCGCCTCGATGCCCCCCATCTCGGGCATGTTGATGTCCATCAACACCAGGTCCGGGCGCAATTCACCGACCAGAGAGATGGCCTCGACACCGTTCTCGGCCTCACCCACCAGTTCGAAACCCTTGCTACGGCTGAGGACCGCGCGCGCGGCGAGGCGAAACGGTGCCTGGTCATCGACCACGACCACGGTGAGAGGGGGAGACACGATGCGTCAAGTCTTTCACGCCGAGCAACGAAGAAATGGAGGGGTGCCACCCATCCCGAGGTGAGGTTAACCTCCCGGCTGCGCGCCAAGGTAGACCAGGACGGCCTTGACTCGACGATTCAGATCACGCTCCTCCGAGAGCCCCAGCTTCGAGAAGATTGCGTTCGAGTGTTTCTCGACCGCTCGCTCCGACACGCTGAGGCTCTTCGCGATGGCGCCGTTGGATTTGCCCTGCGCCATCTCGGCCAGAATCTCGGACTCTCTCGGCGTGAGCCACTCGAGATCGGACTTGGGGTGCTTCGCTCGAGCGCTCACCAACTCGTCAACCACGTTGGGATCGATGACCGACCCGCCCGAGGCCACCACCCGGATCGTTCGCGACAGTTCGTTTGCCCCCGCCACCCTCTCTTTCAAGAGATAGGCCCGCCCGGACGAGCCTTCCTCGAGCAGGGCCAACGCGTAGGCGGGTGCGGTGTACTGACTGAGAACGACGACGCCCATCGATGGACGGTTCTCTCGAATCCATGACGCCGCCTGAATGCCTTCGTCGGTGCCCGTGGGAGGCATTCGAATGTCGGTGACCACCACGTCGGGTTCGTGCTCGACCACGAGGGCGAGCAACTCTGGCAGATCCGTCGCGACACCAACGAGATCAAGTTCCTCTTCCACCTCGATCATGTGCGCGATTCCCTCGCGCAGTAGCGCGTTGTCTTCCGCTAAGACCACCCGAATCGTCGGCATAGAACCGCGAGCGTATCACTCAATCACGTTTCGAACCGCCGGTCCGAGGACCCAAATGACCGCAATATTTAAGGCCTCGGCTCTCAATCGAGCGCTTCCACGAACTCAGTGAGCGCACTCGTCGCGTCGCCGTCAAGACGTCGGCTCGGCGCTACGACACTGTTGGCTTTCGTTCGAACAACCTGCTAGACAGACGGTGTCAGCGCCATTGACTTGACGCTGACGACATGAGCGCCGCGGAGGAGTTCGCCCTGACGTTCTACACAAGGGAGGGTTTACTGTGTTCACTGGAACAAGGCGTCTCGTCGCCACTTCAAGAGCGGCGCTAGCGAGTGGCGTGGTTCTGGCCACGCTGGTCGTTTCGCTCGGCGTCGCTGTACCGAGTAGCTCGGCATTGGGCTCGAGCGCGTTCTGTAAAACGTTGTTCAGCTACAAGCCAATTGCACCACCCACGAAGGTCAATACCGTGAGTTACAAGAAGTGGGCCAAAGCGGATTTGCCGTTTTACGAGAAGTTGGCCTCGGAGGCGCCCAACGCCAAGACGAAAACTATCCTCAACGAAATCGTCACGATTTTGAAGTACGAGGCGAATTCAACCAGTCTCAAGAGCTTGGAGACGTACGTCGCGGCGAACCACGTGCACTTTGCGAAGAGTTCGATCGCCTTGGCGCACGCCATTGTCGCTTGCGCCGGATAGTCGTTCGCCCAAGGCGAGCGCCGCCAAGTTAATCGGGCCGCGAAGTGAAGTTGGCTCGTCGCCTTTTGAAACGCCGGACAAGAGCCCGTACGACCCCCGGAGCGAGCGGGGTTCTCCTTAAAGCGAACGATGCCGTGCGCGAAGGGTGGCAATCGCGCCAGTTGCCCAGCCGCTCTCGTCCTCGAGAGCCCTCTCTCGCGCCCTTCGCTTACCGCGTTGATCGAGGAAGTTAATCCTGGTTGAAGAGCCGGGCGCACGACCTCCGCTCTTCTTCTCGACACTCCTCTCGGTTTCACTCATCACCGACGCGTCCCCGTCAACCACCACCGCGAGCGACACGTCATCAACGTCCGCCGACGACGTACCAGCCGTTGCCTCAGATGTTCTCGTCGAGGTGACTCTCGCGACCTGCGCGAAGACACTTCCGCAAAGCAAGAAAAATATCGGAAGCGCCGATCCACCTTCGCAAGGATGTGGTGTGATCTTTCTGGCTCTCGGCGAGGAGTTTCGCGCGGCGAGGACGCGCGAAACGAACCGAAGATACGTCTGAAGAGGAGGCCAAAAATGACTTGACAAGACAGGGCACGGTGAGTACATTGTAAGCGGTTACAACTCTGTAAGCGGTTACATTCGGCGTTGTAGGGGAGACTTAGGGGGACCGGTGGTCGATTCACCACCAACGATTTACGACGTAGCGAAACTTGCGGGCGTCTCGATAGCGACCGTCAGTCGAGCGCTCAACTCACTCTCGTCCGTACGCCCCTCCACCCGCGCCAAGGTCATGGCCGCGATGGACGAATTGGAGTTCGTACCCAACGCGGTCGCGCGAGGTCTCTCGAGTGGAAAGCACTGGATCTTGGGACTCGTCTTCACCAGGGCGACGGTCGACAACAACGTGCTCGTCGTCGAAGAAGCGAGTCTCCTCTACACGGACATCGTGATCCGAGGCGCCGAGACCCGCGCCGCCGAGCGTGGCTATTCACTCTTGCTCAGCAGCGCCGATGACTCTCATCCATCGGGGATGAATTCTCTTTTGAGTCTCAGTGGCACCGTCGACGGTTTGATCCTCCTCGACCGCGTGCTGGGTGACGACGACGTGGCCTACTTGGCCCGGCGAATTCCAGTGGTCCTGCTCGCGGGTAGAGGGGACTCACCTTCCGCGGTGACGGTTCGCGTCGACAACGAACAAGCCATGCGGAGTCTGGCCGAGCATCTGACTGGGGTGCACGACATCACGCGCGTGGGATTCGTATCCGGTGCTGACGCGAGCCCCGACAGCGTGGCGCGCGTCAACGCTTTTCGCGAGTCGATGGAGGCGTGCGGCGGCACGTTGGACGACGTCGATCTCCTCGACGGCGACTGGACGTCGGCGGGCGGCGAGGCCGTCATGCAGGCTCGACTCGATCGCGACGAGGCGCTGCCCCAGGCGTTCGCTTGCGCCAACGATCAGATGGCGGTCGGCGTCATCTACGCCCTCAACGCGAGGGGATTCAAGGTTCCCGACGATGTCGTTGTCACGGGCTTTGACGACATCACGCTGACGCGCTACTTCAAGCCATCGTTGACCACCATTCGTCAATCGGGAAGTCTCCTCGGCGAAGTCGCCGTCGACGCGCTCGTGGCCACGCTGGACGCTCCGCACGAAATAGAACGGACAATCGTGCTTCCGACCGAGCTCGTTCTACGCGAAAGTTGCGGATGCGCAGAGGAGACCGAGCCGCGACTCACCCTCGCCAGTGTTGCTGCGTTACGAACAGAGGCGGGCTGACCGTGCGGATGATCGCTCGCCGCCTGTCCTTGTACGCACTCACCGCGTGGGTGGCCATCACCGTGAACTTTCTCTTGCCGCGGCTCATGCCCGGCAATCCGGTACAAACGATGATCGGAAAGCTGACGGGCCAAGTCACCCCCGCCGAGATGAACGCCATTCAACTGTCATTCGGAGGCAGCTTCAAACAGGGTCTCTTCGCGCAGTACCTCACCTACCTCACGCAGCTCTTCCACGGTAATTTTGGCGTGTCGATCACTCTCGGGGCGCCGGTGGGTGCCATCCTGCGTGAATCGGTTCCCTGGACCGTTGGTCTCATCGGTTTCTCGACGATCATCAGTTTCGGCGTGGGAACGTTCGCGGGGGCACTCCTCGGCTGGACCCGCGGATCGCGACTCGACTCACTCATTCCGACGGCGACATTCTTTCAGGCAATCCCCTACTTCTTCTTGGGCACCGTGATGCTCATCGTCTTCGCCAGCAACCTCCACTGGTTCCCCGTGCTCGGCGCCTACAGCCAGAACGTCACGCCGGGATGGAACTGGGCCTTCGTGGGCAACGTCATTCGCTACGGCGAACTACCCGTCATTTCGATCGTGTTCAGCTCCGTCGCGGGCTGGATGTTGGGCATGCGCAACATGATGATCACGATGGTCGGCGAGGACTTTGTCCTCATGGCCGTCGCCAAAGGTCTGCCTCGTCGCAAGGTGATCATGCACGCGGCGCGCAACGCAATTCTCCCGAGCATCGCGAACCTCTCGCTCGCGATCGGACTGGTGGTATCCGGTGCACTGTTGGTCGAACTCGTCTTCAACTACCCCGGCGTTGGTGATCTTCTCCTGCAGGCCGTGCTCAACGAGGACTACCCGCTCATTCAGGGAATCTTCCTGGTCATCACCCTCACGGTGCTCTGCGCCAACTTGATCGCCGACGTCGTGTACCTCGCGCTCGATCCGCGAACGAGAACGGAAGCCGCGGTATGAAGACTTTGCGTCTACCGAAATCGCCCAAAGTCATCTTGGGACTCGGCATCGTGGGCTTCTTCATCCTCATGACCGTGATCGGCCCCTGGCTCGCGCCCTACAGCCCGAGCGCGACGAACTTCGCGGCGAACCTCACGCCCTCGACGCATCACTGGCTCGGCACCACGAGTCTCGGCCAAGACATCTTCTCTCAACTACTGGTGGGGGCGCGCGCCACCATGGTCGTGGCGCTCGTCGCGGGACTCGTGGCGACGATTCTTTCGGTGACGATCGGCGTCGCCGCGGGCTATCTCGGGGGCCTGCCCGACGATGGTCTCTCGCTGCTGTCCAACGTCTTTCTCGCGATTCCCGGTCTGCCGTTACTCATCGTCATCGACAGTTACCTTCCCGTCAACAGTCGCTCGAACTCGTTCGTGATCGGCCTCATCATCAGCCTCACCGGTTGGGCCTGGGGAGCCCGTGTTCTTCGGGCCCAGACGATGTCGTTGCGCAACCGTGACTTCGTCGAAGCGGCGCGCATCATCGGTGAGAAGCGTTACCGCGTCATGTTCAGCGAAATCGCACCCAACCTCTTACCAGTACTCGCTTCTTCGTTCCTCTTCACGGTGCTCTACTCAATAGGCGCCTACGTGACGCTCGCCTACATCGGTCTGACCAGTACCGCGGTGTGGAACTGGGGCACGATGCTCTACTGGGCCCAGGCCAACAACGCGCCGCTTTCGAACGAGTGGTACTGGTTCGTACCGCCGGGCATCTGCATTGCCCTCGTCGGCACCGGCCTCGCGCTCGTGAATTTCGGGATCGACGAGTTCATCAATCCCCGACTGCGGGCGGCCGGCCTCACGTCGCGCCAGCGCCGCAAGCTAGGACTACCCCGCCGCGTGCGCCTCGGCTTCACGCCCGTGCTCCACGCCGCGAAGACCCCACGCGTCAACGCCTCGCCGGCAAAGTTGGCGAGTCAATGAGCGCCGACACGTTCGACATTCAAGCAGTCTCGCCACCGAACGCGCGACACGCAGTCCACGGGCTCCGCGAAGACGACGTCGCGGCCGGGGTCGGAGGCAACGAGTTCGTGCTCGAGGTCAATGACTTCAGCGTCGACTACGGCGTTGGCGCGAACATGGTTCGCGCCGTCAACGACGTATCGCTCAACCTGCGACGTTCGAAAGTCCTCGGCGTCGCGGGCGAGAGCGGATCGGGCAAGTCCACCTTGGTCTACGCCATGACCCGGCTGCTGCGAGCGCCGGGGGTGATCAGTGGAGGGAACGTGACCCTCACCTTCGCGGACCGCGAAGACGAGAAGGCGTTCACGACGCTGAACCTCGTGACGGCGACGGAGAAGGAGCTTCGAAAGATTCGATGGACGCACGTCTCAGTCGTTCTCCAGAGTGCCCTCAGCGCGCTGGATCCGGTGCTTCGCGTCGGACGAGAGTTCGACGAGGTTCTAAAGACACACCGACCAGATATGACGAAGGCTCAGCGACGCCAACGTGCTGCGGAGTTGCTCACGATGGTCGGCCTCGACGACGATCGCTTGTCCCGGTTCCCCCACGAAATCTCCGGTGGTCAACGTCAGCGGATCATGATCGCGCTCGCGCTCGCGCTCAACCCGGATCTCGTCATCATGGACGAACCCACGACGGCGCTCGACGTCGTGACCCAACGCGAGATCATCGGCGAACTCAGCGACTTGCGATCGCGTTTTGGCTTCGCGATGATCTTCATCACGCACGACCTCTCGCTGCTCGTGGAACTCGCCGACGAGATCGTCGTGATGTACGCCGGTGAGATCGTCGAGCACGCGGGCGCCGGCGAACTCTACGAGGCGCCCCGACACCCCTACACCCTGGGGCTACTCAACTCCTTTCCCCCCTTGCACGGCCCGCGGCGTGAGCTGACGGGTATACCCGGATCGCCTCCGGATCTCTCGGACCTGCCCGCCGGCTGCAACTTCTACCCTCGCTGTCCGTTCAAGATGTCGCGCTGCGAGCACGAAGCGCCGACGTTGACGGCCATCGATGGTTCCGACCGCAGCGTGGCGTGCTGGTTGCACTCGCCGGACTCGCCAGTCCCGGTACCTGTCGAACTCTCACGTACGGCGCATCCGACAAGAGACCCGGTCACGTCGTCCGAGGAGCGACCGTGAGCGAAGCCGCGACCGCGACGGCGCAGTTGAGCGCGCGGGGGCTGACGCGCCACTACACGACGCGCGTGCCCGGACGGTTCCTTCACTCCAAGCGCGTCGTTCGGGCCGTCGACGACGTCAGCCTCGATCTCTTTGAGGGCCACGTGACCGCCGTCGTTGGCGAGAGCGGTTCGGGTAAGTCGGTACTCGCGAGAATGCTCGCCCGCATCGTCACGCCAACGTCGGGCGAGTTGATTCTCGAGGGTGCCACCGTTCCGGTGCGCTCGAGGCGGACCCTCGACTACGCCGCCAAGGTCCAGTTGGTCCTGCAAGACCCCTACGCCTCGATCAACCCCGTGCACCGCATCCGGCACAGCCTGGAGCGACCCCTGCTGATCCACGGCGCGAAGAAGGACGACGTCGAGACGCTCGCGAGCGCGGCGCTGTCTCGCGTCTCGCTCGATCCACCCGAGCGCTTTTTGGACCGCTACCCCCACGAACTCTCGGGCGGTCAGCTCCAGCGCGTGTCGATCGCGCGCGCGCTGTGCGTGAAGCCGGACGTGCTGCTGGCCGACGAACCGATCTCCATGCTCGACGTCTCGGTGCGACTCGGTATCTTGAACCTCCTGCGGGGTCTGTGCGACGACGAACACCTCGCCATCTTGTACATCACGCACGACATCGCCTCGGCGCGTTACATCGCCGACGAAACCATCGTGATGTACGCCGGTCAGGTCGTCGAACGCTCGAGAGGCACGGCGTTGGTGGACGAACCCACCCATCCCTACACCCAACTCCTGATCTCGTCGGTGCCCGATCCCTCCGATCCGACGAGCCAGGATCCCAACCGGACGGCGCACGCGACGTTCGCGGTCGCCGACGTGGGCTGTCGATTCGCCCCACGCTGCCCCTTCGCCATGGACGTCTGTCGCAAGGACGATCCGCCAGATTTCATGGTCGGTGAGGGCCACTCCTCGCACTGCTGGTTGCACGCGAGCGAGCCCGAAGCCGCGGTCGAGGTGGCGCCACCAAGGCGCCGACGAGAGGGGGAACCGACGACGACATGATGACGACCAACTAGTTGGACTCGCGACCGACCACAACGTCGGTCCGGAGTCCACACGAGAACGCGAAGGTCCAACCGGCCTCGCGTCGTGCAATACGGACCCACACGGTTCATAAAGACGTCGGCGAAAGCCGGCTGGACACTATCAATATAAAGGATACGTATGTTTAGGAAAACAGGAGTTGTTTTAACCGCCCTGTCGTGCTTGACGCTCGGCATCGTGGCGGTGACCGTTGGCGCGGCCTCCGCGTCGACCAGTTCGGTGTTGACCCTCGAGGGAAACACCGGAGTGACCTTCACCAATAATTTCAATCCCTTCGACTCGAGCTCTTTCGCGGAGCAGTTGAGCGTTCGCTCACTCGTGAACGAGCCGCTCTTCGAGTTCGACACGTTGAAGGCCAGCACGCAGTACCCGTGGCTCGCGAAGAGTTACGCGTGGTCCAACGGGGGCAAGACGCTGACCTTCCAGCTTCGCAAGGGAGTCCACTGGAGCGACGGCAAGCCCTTCACCTCGGCCGACGTGGCCTTCACGTTCGACCTCTTGAACCGCGTGCCCGCCGCCAACGTCTACGGCGTGCCGAAGATGTCGAGCAACGCGACCACGAGGGGCAAGTACACGGTGGTCCTGCACTACTCGGCACCCCAGTACTTAAACATCACGTCAATCGCCGGCGCGGCACTGATCGTGGCTCAACACGTCTGGTCCAAAATCGCCAATCCGGCGACGGCCATCGTCACCAAGACCGTGGGCACCGGGCCGTACGAGTTGAGTAGCTACTCGTCGACGGTGGTGAAGTACAAGGTCAACCCCCACTACTGGGGCGGTAAGCCTGCCGCGCGTCAGATCAACGTCCCGGCGTACTCTTCGAACACCGCCGCGGCCACGGCGCTCGCCGATGGTCAGTTGACCTGGGCGGGCAACGACATCGCCAACGTGAACCAGATATTCGTCGACAAGAACCCGAGGACCAACCACACGTACTTCGCGCCGGGAAGCACCGTCACGTTGGAGTTCAACGTCACGGGTACCGGACCGCTCAGTGACCCGGCGGTTCGCCAAGCCATCAGCGTTGGCATCGACCGTACGGCGCTCTCCGTGAAGGGTGAGACGGGATACGAGAAGCCCGCGACCTCGTCGGGTGCGCTCATCTTGCCCAACCAGGCTTCGTACCTCTCTTCGTCACTGTCGAACGACCTCTCGCCGACGTCGGACCCGAGCAAGGTCGCTTCGATCTTGACCGCGGACGGCTACGCGAAGGACTCGAAGGGCTTCTACGCGAAGAACGGCACGGAGATCTCGTTCTCGGTCGAAGACCCGACCGCGTACTCTGACTACTACGCCGACGATCAACTGATCTCGAACGAGTTGCAGGCCGAAGGCATCAACTGCACGGTCGACGGCGTTCAGGCGTCGCAGTGGTACACCGACTCGGCCAACGGGAACTTCCAGACCATCATCCACTGGGGCAACGGTGGCTCGAGCCCGTTCGTGCAGTACGACAACTGGCTGGACTACACCCTTTCGGCTCCGGTCGGCACGTCGGCGAACAGCGACTACGGTCGCTACAACTCACCGGCGGCACAGACGGCGCTCACGACGTTGGAGAACACCAACCCTTCGAACACGGGCGCGCTGAAGTCGGCCGTGACGTCATTGGAGAACCTCGTGTCGACGCAAGTACCGGTGGCACCGCTGCTCTACGGCGCGGACTGGGACGAGTACTCGACGGCGAACTTCACTGGCTTCGTGACCGCGGCGAACCCCTACGCCGACCCGTCCCCCGGTGACCCGCAGCTGCCACTGATCCTCATGCACCTGAAGAAGGCGTAACCGACTTCGTCTACGCGCGGCCTCGCCTCACTCCAACCCGGTGGGGCCGCGCGTAGAGGTATCAGCATAATTTCACGACAATCTATGAGGAGACGCATCAACCATGAGCACTCCAAGCTCGAGCATCACCGATCACACTCGCCCGTTCCCACCAGGGTTTCTCTGGGGCACGGCGACGGCGTCGTACCAGATCGAAGGCGCCGCCACCGCGGACGGGCGCGGTCCTTCGATCTGGGACACCTTTTGTCACCGACCCGGCGCGGTGTGGAACGGCGACACCGGCGACGTGGCGTGCGACCACTACCACCGCATGGACCAGGACCTCGAACTGCTGGGCGAACTTGGCGTGGGTGCCTATCGCTTCTCCGTGGCGTGGCCCCGCGTCCAGCCCACCGGCAAGGGTCCCGTGAATCAGCGGGGCCTCGACTTCTACCGTCGACTGGTCGACGGTCTGCGCGATCGCAACATCGAGCCCACGCTCACCCTCTACCACTGGGACTTACCCCAGCCGCTCGAGGACGCCGGTGGTTGGTGCGTACGCGACACCGCCGAGCGCTTCGCCGAGTACGTCGGCATCGTCGCGGGTGCCCTCGGTGACGACGTCGAGCGATGGATCACGCTTAACGAACCGTGGTGTTCATCGTGGCTCGGCTACGGGGCCGGACGCCACGCGCCAGGGCTGCACGACATCGGAAAGGCTGCGGCGGCGAATCACCACCTCCTGCTCGCGCACGGCATGGCCGTTCCCATCCTTCGTTCGGCCGTTCCTTCGGCGCGGGTAGGGATAACGCTGAACCTGGGCGATCATCGTCCCGGCTCACACCACGAGCTGGACGTCGCCGCGGCGCAGCGCGCCGACGGCAATCTCAATCGCCTCTTCCTCGAGCCGATCTTTCGGGGTCGTTATCCCCAGGACATGCTGGCGCACTACGCGTCGTCGAGACCGGGATTCTCGGTGATTCAAGACGATGATTTGAAGCTCATCTCCCAGCCTCTGGACTTTCTGGGTGTCAACTACTACTTCCCCTCGACGGTGGTCGACGAGTCACGGGCCACCGAAGCCCGACTCGCGGGCTACTTCGTCGCACCGACGGAACAGTTCCCCGACCTGCGCGTGCGATCGCTCGAGACGCCAGGTCGTGACAAGACGGCCATGGACTGGGAGATCGAAGCGTCGGGGTTGACGGCGCTGCTCGTGCGCATCCGAGACGAGTACACGACGTTGCCGATCTACGTCACCGAAAATGGCGCGGCGTTCGACGACTACGTCGACCCCAATGGACGGGTACTCGATCACAATCGGGTGGCGTACCTTCAAGAGCACATCTCCGCGGTGCACGACGCGATCGACGCGGGCGTCAACGTTCAGGGCTACTTCGTCTGGAGTCTGCTCGACAACTTTGAGTGGGCCTTTGGCTACTCACGACGATTCGGCATTGTCTGGGTGGACTTTCCCTCCGGCGAGCGCCTCACCAAGGAGAGCTTCCACTGGTACCGTGACACGATCCAATCCAACTCAGTGGAGTACGCGACGTCAGTGGGAAGCGGTTAGACCAGTCCCGAGCCGTCGCGTTTCGAGGTTGCGGAACTCGCGGTCGCCGACCGCGCGCCGTCTCGAGTCGAACGACCACCACGAACCCACCAGCGTGAACGAGGGCTTTCGCACCGTAGCCCCGGTGACGGGCCGGTTTCGACGCGACGCTGACTCAGGACGCTGGAATCACCTGGGTGTAGGGAATCGTCGACGAGGGAACTTTCACGCTGACCTTCTCGCCCCATTTGGTGAACGTCGTTTCGCTCTTGCCCGTCGACGTCGACACCGCGTCCTTCAAGGGAAGGGTCTTCTTTCCGGAGGAGAACGTCATGACGGTCGTCGACTTTGGCTGCGTGCTCGTGGCCTTCGCCGTCCAGGTGAGCTGGTAGCCGTTGGTCTTCTTGTCCCTCTTCGACAGCAGCGACGTGCCCTTCGTCGCGGGTAGGAGCGAGGCGAACGTCGTACCTGACGTCAAATTCGCTGCGAACGTCGTGTAGTACGACGACCCTTTCTTCATGGCCATCGACTTCTTGCCGATCTTCTTCTGCTCCGCGGCGGTCAGCCCCATCAACGTCGTGAGACCCTTCAGGCTTCCGCTCAAGTACGCGTACGTCGGGGTCACGGTGATGGTGAAGCTCTCATTGCCCGAGCGATAGGTCTCCGCGCCGCTCGCCTGGCCAATGTCGGCGACGACCGAGCTGTCGATCTTGCCCGAGACCGTCGCGACCGTGACGTGGACTCCACTTTGCTTCACGATGGCAGTCTTGGCGGCCTTCAAGATCGACGCCACCGTCGGATTCGCCACCGACGCGTTCGCCGCCAAGGGGGTCCCCACCACCAGTGCCGTCAAAAAGAGCGCGAGCGAGGTCGAAAGGAGCGAAGCACGTCGAAAGGTAGCCATGGGGTACAGCCTAAGGGGCGTCGCGCGCCGTTCTCCTTCACTCGTGGGCCCCGGCGGACTCCTTCGTACTCGGGGCCTAGAAACAAGCCGCCAACTCGAAGAGAAACTGTTGCATGGTTCGAATGTCGTCCAAGAGCTCCGGGGCGCACGTTTCGAGTTTCTCGTCGCTCAACAGGCCGTTCACGACGGCCGTCGAGCGCAGCGCGACTTGCAGGGTACTCAACCACGCCCACGCTTCGGTGTCGTTCAGATACTGCTCCTTCAGGGTCATAATCGAAAGCTCGGCGTTGGACGCGATTTCGTTCTGACGAGTGAGCGACGCGAGCGGATCGTCGTCATCGCTGCTCGGATTTATCGGCGCGTTGAGCGAAAGGTGCCACTCGTGTTCGGGGTCGCGCTCCGCGGCGAGCACGTGGGCGAACACCTCTCGAATCGCCCCTCGACCCGCGTCGTTGAGGCGTACTTCGATCCGACCGTCTCGTCGTCGAGCAAAGAGTTTGCCGGGCACTACGCGTCTCGCTCCACCGTGGCCTGCAACCCCGCGACCTGTAGCTTCACGCAGTACGACTCAGCTCGTTCGCGTTGACCCGACCACACCACGGCGCGACCTTCGTGATGGACGGTGAGCATCAGGTCCGTACATTTGTTGTTCGAGTAACCAAAGATCCGCTTGAAGATGACGACGACGACGGTCATCGGAGTCACGGGGTCGTTCCACACGATCACGTTCCAGGGTCGCTCGGTGATGACCGCGACCTCGCTCTCGACGTCACTCTCCGTCGAGGAGAAACGAAGTGGTTGCACCGACGGCATACCTCCAGTGTCGCAGACGACCGGTCGGATTGGAAGAGTCGCAACGTAAAGTGGTTACGAAACACCGAGGAGGACGCCTTGATCGCCAGGTGGTATCGAGACTCGATCAGCCGACTGCGCCATCGCGCGAACATCAAGATTCGTCGCGCCGCGGGCTTGTCGATGGATCCCCCGGCGCGCTGCGACGACCCCCTCGAGGCGTACAGCGACGTGTACGGCGTCACTCGAGTCGTCCACGGTGACCTTCCGTCGATGTTGGTGGGCGGACTGGGCTCACTCTTCTTTCAGATGCTCCACCCCCACGCCATGGCCGGCGTCGCGCAGCACTCGCGCTACCAAGACGACCCGTTCGGACGAATGCTCCAGACGGCCAACTTCATCAGCGCGACGACGTTCGGCTCGAAGGAGTCGGCGGCGGCGGCGATCGATCGGGTGTTGAACGTGCACCAGTTCGTCCACGGCGTCACCGACGACGGTGCCCCCTACGACGCGAACGACCCCCACCTCTTGGCGTGGGTGCACTGCACCGAGCTTTACATGTTCCTCAACTCGTACCAGCGCTTTGGCGCACACCACCTGAGCGACGACGAAGCCAACCAGTACGTTGCCGAGATGGTCCACGTCGCGAACGATCTCGGGGTGCAGAGTCCTCCGCGCACCATCGGCGAACTCAACGCCGCCTTGTTGTCGTTCCGCCCCGAGCTGCAGCTCAGTGCGGACGGGGTGAGCGCGCGTGACTTTATCTCTCACGGCGTGACGAATCGCCGCAAGCAGCGTTTCGTGCATCGGCTCATCGTGCGTAGCGCCTGGTCGCTCCTGCCCTCGTGGGCGCAAGATCACCTCGGCGTGCGCTCAAACCCCGTCGGCGACGTCCTCATTTTCCGTCCGGCCACCAGGTTGCTGTCGTTCGCCTGTCGACTGGCCCTACCCCCGGCGCCACGTCAGGTGGCGAGCGAGAGGCCGCCGTCGACGACGACGATCTGACCGGTGACGTAGGACGTCGTCGCGAGCGCGACGATCACGTCAGCCACGTCATCGGGCGTTCCCGTTCGCCCGAGCGGCGCCACGGAACGAACGAAGCCGCGAACGGTGTCCCAGTCCTCGGTCCACGGGGTGTCGATGAGTCCCGGCGCGACGGCGTTCACCCGGACTTCGGGTCCGACGACTTTGGCGAGCAGCGTCGTGAGGTGATTCAACGCGGCCTTTGACGCCGCGTAGGGTATCGACGAACCAGTTGGGCGTACGCCCGCGACGGAAGAGACGTTCACGATCGACCCCCGACTCTCCTTCAGTGCGGCCATCGCGGCGACGCTGAGCTGCCACGTGCCAAAGACGTTGACCTCGAAGATCTCACGCCACACGTCGACGTTGGCGGCTTCGAGGTCCCGGTGAGCGATGACCTTGGTCGTGCCGGCGTTGTTGACCAGTACGTCCAGTTGACCGAAGCGCTCGAGGACGTCACGAATCAATCGATCGCAGTCACCGGCGACCGCGATGTCGGCGCGCACGTAGTGACTGCCCGGCGTCTCCGCCGCGAGACGTTCTCCCGCCGCAACGCTTCGCGCTGAGTTAAAGACCACGGTGTCGCCCCTCTGCGCGAAGCGACGCCCGGTGGCGAGACCGATACCGCTGGTCGATCCAGTGACGAGCACGACGCGTGAGGTCATGGCTGCGTACGGCGCAGGCGCCACGAACCGGCCCAGTGTTGACCCGGTTCGAGAACCACGACGTCCTTGCCGCTGCGCAGCGCGTCGGGTGGACAGGTCATGGGTTCGACCGCCACCGACGTACGTCGGCGACCCTTCTCCAGGTGATCGCCGGTGTACACCTGCAAGTAGGGAAAGTTCCGGTCGACGCTGAGTTCGATCTCGCCGCCGTTGGCGTCTTGCAGCGTCGAGACGGCGAGACCCGTGTCGTCACGCTCGAGCTCGGTGTAGGTGACGTCGAGTTCGTGGCCACTGAGTGACTTACGCTTGGAAAAGTCCAGTTGATGACCGGCGAGCGGGAGGATCTCGCCCGTCGGCAGTTGGCGCTCGTCCACCGCGACGTAGGCCCTCGCGGGAACTTCCAGTTGGGAACCCTCGATGGTGGGCGTCGTGACCGACAGGTAGGGATGAAAACCAACGCCAAAGGGCACGGGGACTTCGTCGCGGTTGGTCACGGTGGTCGTCACGGTCAGGCCGAGTGATCCGAGATGGTAGGCGACGCTGATCTCGCTCAAAAAGGGGTAGTCCGGGGTCGGATGCAACAGCAGCGACAGCACGCAGCGGTTTTGATTGACGGCTTCGACACTAAAGGGGCGCCAGCGAACCAGACCGTGCGAGGCCGTGGCGTGTTCGACGTCGTCGATGGTCGGGCGAGCGGTACGCCCGGAGAACGACCACTCACCGTCACCGATCCGATTGGGCCAGGGGTAGAGTACCTGGCCACGCGCGTGCGCGGGCACCTCCTCACCCGCGAAACCTTCGACGACACTGACGCCGCCCTTTACGTAGGTGCGAAGCGTCGCTCCGACCTCAGTGATGACGGCGCGAAGATCGCCGTGCGCGATCGCGATCTGTTCTCCCGAGGGCAACATCAGATGGTTTTCCTTCTTTTCACTGGTACGTAACTTACGACAGTTAGGGTTCGGGTATGCGACTGCTTCTCACGAACGATGACGGCGTCCTCGCTCCGGGTATGGCCGTGCTGGCCCGTTGCGTCGCTCGATGGATGGATGAAGCCGCCCCGAGCGAGGTTCGTGAAGCGATCATCGTCGCGCCCAATAAAAACTACTCGGGCATGTCGTCGGCCGTTGGTGACGTGTTCGAACGACCGACCGTCAAGTACCGGCGCCACCGCGTGGCGGGCGCCGAGTCCATCGTCGCCTACGGACTCGAAGCGCCGCCGGCGCTGTGCGCCATTCTGGGCGCCCTGGGCAGTTTCGACTTCCAACCCGACGTCATCGTCTCGGGCATCAACGCCGGCGCCAACGTGGGGCGAAGCGTGCTGCACTCGGGCACGGTGGGCGCGGTCTTGACGGGCGCGCAACTCGGGCTCTCGGGTCTTGCGGTGTCGGTGCAGTGGGGCGAGGACGTGCACTACGAAACCGCCGGCGCGGTCGCCATCGATGTCCTCGACGAACTCTTTCGTGCGCCGTCTCGAACGCTGCTCAACCTCAACGTGCCCAACGTGCCCGCCGCGCAGCTAATGGGCGTACGACGTGGACGCATCTCTATGGCCGGTCTCATCAAGGCGGCGGGACCACTCGCGGGCGGCGAAGCACTGAGCGACGAAGGAGAGCTGCCCCTGCGCCTCGGTGCGGCGAGCCCCGAGCTCGGCGACGTCAGCGACGAAGACGCCGACGAGGACGGGGCGCTGCTCGTCGCTGGTTACGCGTCCCTGACGCCGATTCGCGGTCCTCACGAGGACGACGACCCCGCGCTCGATGAAGTGATGCACAAGGCGCTGCACGCCATCACCCAAAAGCTGGAACGGCTGCGTTAGTCCTCGGTCGGGCGTCGACGTTGCACTTTGAGTTGCCCTCGCGCCTTCTTCTCGTCGACGCGACGAACCTTGGCGCCCTTCGTGGGTTTCGTCGCTCGCCGCGGCGTTCTTGGAGCGAGGGCCCTCGCGAGTTTCTCCGCCAGCTGGTCGAGTGCGGCCGCGCGATTCTGTCGCTGGGACCTGAAACGGCTCGCGCTCGATCGAACGACCGGTCCGAGGGTCTCGCTGACGACGTGCTTTTCGGCGTCACTGAGCGTGCGTGACGCGTTGGCGTCGAAACTCACCACCACCCGGGTGAGCGAACGGTTGGCGTGTTGTCCACCCGGACCACCGGACGTGGTCACGCGCAGCACGACCTCCTCCGCGGGAATGGTGAGGCGAGAGCGAATCGACAACGAGCCGTCGTCGTTGGCCCGCGGGCCCGTCGGCACGACCTAATGACCGCTCGGCAAACGAACCATGGCGAGCTGCGAAGACGAAGCGACGAGCTGATTGGTGTCGTCGAAAAGCTCGCAGCGCTGGTCGAGCAGACCGTCAGCGATGACGACCGCCCACTGGCGCGCGCGCAGCCACTCACTCGTTGGCACGCGGTGCACGTACGACGTGAGTTGCAGCGTGGGCACCCAGCCCGACGAGCCGAGCGGCAGCGTCGAGGGGGGCAAGGCGTCGCTCGCCAAGAGCAGGCTCCACGGATCCCAGGACGCTTCACCGTCGTCCAGTCGGAGCCAACCGCGAACCTCACCTTGGTTCGAGAGTTCGCCGTGCCACCATCCCGTGCACGAGGGGTCGAGGCGAAGGTCGACCACCCTCATGATGTTGATCTCGTCGCTGCCCGTTGACTGGCGACACTTTTCGAGCGCGTCGATGACGGGCATCACCGCCTCCTGGTATCGCGTCGACGAGTCGTCGCGCAGCGTGCCGAGCGTTACGAGGGACTCCGCCGCGAGCTCGTCATTTTGAAACAACGCCACGTACGCGAAGGAGACGCCACGACCAAGGCGACGGACCTCGACGTGCAGTTGCGCCACCCCGGGTTCGGTCGTGTTGACGAAGTTGGTGGTGAGCGCCGTCGCGTGCAGGTGCGTGGCACCCTCCTCACTGGCCCCCGCCAGGGCGCCGCTCGCCATCACGCACTGGAGGTAGCCGCCGTGGGGGTGACCAACGACCGTGTAGACGGGCGAGAGGTTCACGGAAAACTGTCCACTCCCCAAGGGTTCGACGGACGCCGCGCCGCGCAGCGCCCGTCCTCGATCGGCTCCGTCCATTGAGCAACCTTAACGAACGAAAGGCTCGAAACAGTAGATTGGCACTGCGAAAGAGGTCTCTCATGAGAACGATCCCCCACTTCATCAACGGCGAACGGGTCGAAGAGCCCGGTCACTCGAACGTCTTCAATCCCGCTACCGGCGAGGTCACGGCGCAGGTGCCGATGCCCTCGCCGGCGTTCGTCGACAACGTCGTCGAGGTTGCGCGGCGCGCGGCCGAGCAGTGGAGTCAGTCGACGCTCTCGCGCCGAACGAACATCCTGTTCTCGCTCCGTCAGTTACTCGTCGAACGCACCGACGACTTAGCCGCGATCATCACGTCCGAGCACGGCAAGACGCTCACTGACGCCAAGGGCGAGATCGCTCGTGGCCTCGAGAACGTCGAGTTCGCCTGCGGACTCGTCGAGCTGTTGAAGGGCGGTTTCTCCGATCAGGTCGCCGAAGGTGTCGACGTGCACTCCACCCGCGAACCCGTGGGCGTCGTCGTGGCCGTCACCCCCTTCAACTTTCCGATCATGGTGCCGCTATGGATGAGCGCGAACGCACTAGCGAGCGGCAACGTCGTGATCTTGAAGCCCTCCGAGCGTGACCCGTCGGTCTCCGTTCGTCTCGGCGAACTCCTGCAAGAAGCTGGCCTGCCCGACGGCGTCTTCAACGTCCTCCAGGGCAACGCCTCAACGGTCCAAGCACTTCTGGAGCACCCCGGGGTCGACGCCGTCAGTTTCGTCGGCTCCACACCCGTCGCGCGGGCCGTCCACGAGAGCGCCAGCAAGCACCACAAGCGAGTGCAGGCTCTCGGGGGCGCCAAGAACCACATGGTCGTGTTACCCGACGCGGACTTAGACATCGCGGCCGACGCCGCGATCAACGCCGGCTACGGCTCGGCCGGCGAACGATGCATGGCGATCAGCGTGGTCGTGGCGGTGGGCGACGTCGCCGCGCCCCTCATCAAGAAGATCACCGAGCGACTGGATCGTCTCAAGGTCGGACCGGGCGACGATCCCACCAGTGACTTCGGTCCCCTCATCACGAGAGAGCACCTCGAGCGCGTCGTGCGCTACGTCACGACCGCCAAGGAGGACGACATCGACGTCGTTCGAGACGGCACGACGCTCACGAACGGCGGTGGCTTCTTCGTGGGACCGAGTCTCCTGGACGGCGTGCGACCCGGTACGAGGGCCTACGACGACGAGATCTTCGGACCCGTCCTCGGCGTCGCGCGCGTGGCCACCTTCGACGACGCCATCGCCCTCGTGAACGCCAACCCCTACGGCAACGGCGTGGCGATCTTCACGCGTGACGGCAACGCGGCACGGCTCTTCTCACGCCAGGTTCACGTCGGCATGATCGGCGTCAACGTGCCCATTCCGGTGCCGATCTCGGCGTACTCCTTCGGGGGCTGGAAGGACTCGCTCTTCGGCGACAATCACATTTACGGGCCCGAGGGCTTCGCCTTCTACACGCGCGCGAAGGTGGTCACGACGCGCTGGCCCCAGCCCTCGGAGTCACAAATCGACCTGGGCTTTCCCACCACTCGCTAGTGCCCGATCGACGTGAGAGGGGGCTCGCTTTCGACGCGCGAGGGAACGTCGAACCTGATCGCTTGGCTACTATTTCTCCAGCGAGCGCCGCCGAACGGTGCTCCTCGGGCGCGCGACGTGGCGCGCACGAAGTGCACGGATGAGGACGTACAAGCACCGATGAGCAAACAGCACACCAGCGTGAGGGCGTACGGAATCCTCGTGCACGACGAGAGCGTGCTTCTGGTGCGCTCAAGTAGCGCCCAGATCAACCCGCCACTCTGGTGGCTGCCGGGCGGCGGCATTGACTTCGGTGAGTCACCGGAGGAGACGTTGCTCCGTGAGTTTCGAGAAGAGACCGGCCTCAAGGTTAGAGATCCCGTGCTGTTCGACGTCGCGAGCGACGTTCGCCGCCGTCCGAACGGCGACCGCGTTCACACCGTACGCGTCCTCTACACCGTCGCTCTCGACGGCGGGGAGTTACGCGACGAGATGACGGGTACCACCAACCAAGCCCAGTGGTTCAATCTTCACGAGCTCGGCGACGTCAACGTCGCCGAGTACGCCGGACGCGCGATTCAAACGGCGTTGGGAAAGTAGAGTTCGGGCATCTCGCGCTTGATGAGTTTCCCCGCGGGATTGCGCGGCAACGTTTCACGCGTGAAGGCCACGCGCGTGGGGATCATGTACGCGGCGAGGCGCGACGAGAGGAACGCTCGCAGATCGTCCGTGGTGAGCGTGGAACCCTGGCGCACCATCACCGCGGCGGCCACCTCTTCGCCGAGACGCTCGTTGTAGAGACCGAAGACGGCCGCTTCGTAGACGGCGGGATGCTCGTAGATGGCCGACTCGACCTGCGCCGAGTAGACGTTCTCGCCCGCGCGGATGATCATGTCCTTTGCCCGGTCCTCCACGTAGAGGAAACCTTCGTCACTCACGTGCCCGAGGTCGCCGGTGCGAAGCCAACCTCGTTGAATCATCTCTCGGGTGGCGTCGGGATTTCGCCAGTAGCCACGAATCAACGTCGGTGACTTCAGCCAGATCTCGCCACGCTCGCCCGCGCGCAGCGAGCGAAGGGACTCGTCTCTAATATCGGCGTCCATCACGATTGTGGGGACGCGGCCCGTGGACGTGGGATGCGTGAGGTAGTCCTCGCCGTAGTTGCCCGGCCCGTACGCGTTGGTCTCGGTCATGCCGTAGCCCAAGTTGGGACGGCCCTTCGTGAACGACTGTTCGACACGCGCCACCAGCGTCGGCGGCGCCGGCGCGCCACCACCACCCACCGCCGTCAGCGACGAGGTGTCGTACCGGGAGAAACTCGGCGACTCGATGAGGTCCCAGGCCTGGGTGGGCACGCCCACGAAGTTGGTGACGTGGTGGCGTTCGATGAGCGCCAATGCTCTCTCGGGGTCCCACTTGTACATCATCACGAGTTTGAAGTGCCAGGTGAAGCACGACAGCATCACCGGTACGCAACCGGTGACGTGAAAAAGGGGCACGATCAGTATGAAACACGGTGACTGACCACTGCCCAGTTCATCGTCGTCGCGACGGGCAGCCTGCACGGCGGCGCCCGAGGAGAACGCCATGATCGTCTGACAGATCGCGCCGTGGGTCGACACCGCGCCCTTGGGAAAGCCCGTCGTGCCCGAGGTGTAAAGGATGGTGGCGTCACTGTCGGCGTCGAGGTCCACGTGGGGCATTGGCGCGCCCGTCACGACCACGTCCGACCACCGCTCGACGTCGGGCGCGTACGCCGTACCCTCCTGCAGTCGCACGCCGAGCAGTCGCGCGCCCCTTCGAGCGCACGTCCGGCTGGCTCGAAGGATTCGTTCGCTGTCGCCAATAAACAGCGACAGGCCCGCGTCGTTGATGGCGAAGTCGAGCTCGTCCTCGGTCCACCACGCGTTGAGAGAGACCGAGATCGCCCCGACCGAGACGATGGCGCCAAAGGCGATCACCCACTCGGGATAGTTGCGCATGGCGATGCCCACCCGATCGCCGGGCTGGATGCCGTAGTGGCGCACGAGCGCGTCGCCGAGGGCGTCGACCTCACGCATGACGTGGGCGAACGTCCACTCCTCGTCCTCGTAGACGAGGAACGTCTCCTCGACGCCTCTCGCGGAGTCGAAGAATTGGCGTAGCGTCGTCGGAGCGTTCTTGAAGACTCGGTTCGTCACGCCGTGACGTTCGACCTCGATGACCTCAAAGGGCTGTCCCGCGGCGGCAACCTCCGCGATCGCCTCATTGAAACTGCGCACCAAGCACCCCCATGTTGACGACATCCTAGACAGTCGAGGTTCGCTCCCTCGACACGACGCGATCGCCTCGGCGACGACGATTTTCACGACGAATCGAGATGAGACTCTACAATTCGCGCTAGAGATCTCTGAAAGGACTGCCGTGCTGGCCGCCAACTATCCCTTACTCGACGTCTTCATATCAACGCTGTACGTCGCCCTCTTCGTCTTTTGGCTGATTCTCGTCTTTCACGTGGTGCTCGACGTCTTTAACAGTCACGACTTGAGCGGACCAGCGAGGGCCCTGTGGATCCTCTTCATCTTCGTGCTTCCCGTGGCGGGTTGTCTCATCTACGTCATCACCCGAGGAGGCGACATGCACCTGCGCAGAGTGCGCGCCGTGCAGTCGCAACAAAAGGCCTTCGAGGACTACATCCGCGCGGTCGCGAGCACGAAGGAGTGAGGTCGCTCGCTCTAGTGCGACGCGCCGATTGACGTCTTGATCAGTGACGCCTTGTGCGCCATGCGCTCGACGGACTCGGCGATCTTCGCTTTGACGTTCACGAGGTCGACGCGGGCGATCTCGGCCTCTTTGTTGAGACCCTTCAAATGCTCGATGTCCCAGAGAGCCAAGACGGGGGTGAGGACGTCGCCCAGGTACTGACCGAGTCCGTAGATCCCCTCTCTGGCGATCCGTACGGCGTGGCGCGTGAAACTAGGAATCCCGGTACCGGGCATGGCGAAGGTGCTCACTTGTTTCGAGACCGCGATCATCATGGCCGAGGGATCGATCGCGAACGCCGCCAACGTGAGGTCGCGATAGAAGAGGTAGTGCTTCGTCTCGTCGCCGGCGATGAGCGCTAGGACGTTGCGACCGATCTTGTCGTCCTTGGGCAGTTTCGCGCCGGTGTTGCGGTGCGCGATCTGCGTGGCGCGTTCTTGGAACGACACGTAGGCGATCAACTCGGCGAAGGTGGCCGGATGGGGCACCTCACCCTTTTGCATCTGCACCCGACGGCCCTCTTCGAGCGTCGTCGGGTTGATGCATCGACTGACGTGCACCCAGTCGCGCATCACCATGGCGTGGCGATTCTCTTCCATCGTCCACTGACAGGTCCACTCTCGAATGGGGTGGCCCTTGGGCGAGTGCTCGAGGATCGAGTCCGTGTAGTACGGCAGGTTGTCCTCGGTCAACAGGTTGACGAAGATCGAACTGCGCACGCCGTCACCGATCGGATAGTCCTCGGGCGACCAGGGACGCCGTTGAAAGCTCTCACCCTCGCCCCAGTCGATCTGCTCGTGGGGGAACCAGAGTCGCGGTGCTTCCATGTGTCGGTTGTAGAGGCGCTCGACGTCGCCCGTTATCTCCTCTAGAAGGTCAACCCGGCCCTTGGCCAATCGAGTGCTCAAGTCGTCACACCTCTCCGTTAGTGGGTGACTAACGTCACAATCTTAACTCTCGAGGTGAAATTGACCTCCTCCTTCTTGTGATTCGCCGCACAAAGTTACCCAAGTAGCCTGATGACCTCGTGAAACTCATCGACAACCTCGTTCCCAGCGACTTTCGCTCGTCGATTCGCGGTCCCCTGCGCCGGTTCTTCCTCTGCACGTTCATCGGCTGCGTGGGCAACGGCCTCACGCTCTCGCTGTTCGTCATCTACCTGCACAACGTACGCGGCTTCTCGACGAGTTTCTCCACGCTGTTGCTCGCCTTGTCCGCGGTGGTAGGAATCGCGAGCGCGCCGCTGTAGGGAACGGTGACCGATCGACTCGGGCCGATTCGCGTCATCCTCTTCGCTTACAGTTGCGACGCCATCGCCCTCGTCCTCTGGGCGCTCGCGCACACGCGCGAGGAGGCCACCCTCGCCGCGCTCTTCATTGCGGTTTTCGGTGGTGCCGCCTGGGGGCCGAGCAGCACGATGTTGAGCCGACTGGTGGCGCCCGAACACCGCCAACGGGCCTTCGGCTTCAACTTCATGTTGTTGAACCTCGGCGTGGGCTTCGGTGGGCTGATCTCCGCGTCGGTCGTCGACCTCCAACACCCCGATACCTTCGTCGCGCTCTACGTCTTTAACGCGGGCGTGACACTCGTCGCCGCCCTCTCCTACCTCACCCTTCGCCAACACGGGGGACCCGTCACGGAGCACCACGAAGACCCGGTCAAGAGCGCCGAAGGCTGGCGTGAGGTCGTGAGGGATCGTCGACTCGTGCGCTACGTGGTGGCGTCGATCTTTCTGATGATCGGTGGCTACGGATCGCTCGACGCGGGTCTCAGCCTCTTCGTGGTGAACAACCTCAAACTCTCGGTCCACTCCATCGGCGTCATCTTCTTCTTCAACACCTCCACCATCGTGCTCGTCCAGCTCCGGGTGCTCAATCGCATCGAAGGAAAGAGCCGAACGCGCGTCTTGGGCGTCGTGGCCGCGTTCTGGTTCTTCTTCTGGGTGATCCTGGAGACGACGTTGGCGTTACCGGCGGCCGCCTCGATCTCGATGCTGTGCCTCGCCATGGTGGTCTTCGCGATCGGCGAGACCATGCTCCAGCCGGTCGGCTCGGCGATCGTCAACGACATCGCGCCCGAACACCTGCGCGGTCGTTACAACGCGGCGTCCGGTCTCGCGTGGGGTGTCTCGGGCACCCTCGCGCCGGCCATCACGGCCCTCTACTTCAGTGTCCACCTCGGAAACTGGTGGCCCCTCGGCACCGGTCTCACCGCGCTGGCGGGCGGGGCGATGATGATGAACCTGCGACGTCACATCGGCGCTCCTTAGCACGTTCGCTCGACGGACGCTCGTCGCGCGAACGTGAGTCCGAAACGTCCCAAACGTCCGACGTCGACGTTTCACGTTCTTCGCGAGCCGATCGTCGACCTCTCCTCGCACGTCAGTGGTTGAAGGCCCCTTCGCGTAGCGAACGCATCGCATTCAACGTAAAGTGTCACACTCTCAGAAGTCTGTAAGGTCCCGGTTTTGAATGGTGCCGCCTCACTCGTAGGCTTACGGCACGTGCATGCACTCCTGACGAAGTCCTCGTTCGCAGTTGTCGTGGCCGCGGTTGTTCTCGTGGCTACCTCGGGCCTCGCCTTCCCGGCGACGCCTATTGCACCGACGTCGATCGGCTACGACATCAGCTTCCCCCAGTGCAGCGAGTCCCTTCCCTCGTCACCGGGCTTTGGCATTGTCGGCGTGAACGCCGGCCACCCCTTCAGCACCAATCCGTGCCTCTCGCGAGAGCTGGCCTGGGCCCAGGGCGCGGTCAACGCCAACCCGGCCTTCTACGCTAACGCCGACAATCCTGGGCCGACGTTCGCGGCGGACTGGCCGACCAGTCAACAGTCGCCCAAGGTGTGCTCGGGCGCCGACTCGGTCGCCTGCTCGTACGACTACGGCTGGAACGCGGCGCGCTCCGCGTTCGCGAACGCCGTCAACGCCGAGATCGCCAACGGGTCGTCGTCACCCACGGGGGCCGCTATCGCGGCGCCGTGGTGGCTCGACGTCGAGACGGGCAACAAGTGGCAGACCATCGAGATGGGACGAAGCGCGGCGACGGGGACGTACGACGAAGCGGCGATCGAGGGAATGATCGCCTCCTTCACGAACATCGGCGTGACGTCGATCGGCGTCTACTCCACGTCACAACAGTGGAAGGTCATCACCGTCGCGACCCCATCCTCGTTCCCGCAAGTACCGGTGTGGATCCCGGGATTTGGATCGGCGCCGGCCGCTCAAGTGGGCTGTAGCTCGTCGTCGTTCACCGCGGGGCGCGTGGCGCTCATCCAGTACGGCTCGCACGGCTACGACGGCGACTACCTCTGTGGGCTCTTGAGCCCACCGGTGTTGACCGCCGTTTCGGTGGCCGGCTCATCCACGTTCAGTAGTCAACTCGTGTCCACGAACAACGACGGCGCGGTCACCTACGTCCAGACGAGCGGCACGCCTCAACTGCTCGTGAGTTCGAGTGGCGTCGTCACGACGAGCGGTTCGCTACCCCTCGGCACCTACGTCGCGGCCGGCACCAGCGTCGACGCGAAGGGTAACGCCGGCACCTTTACCCTGACGCTCGCCGTCGGCAAGTTGCTCCAAGGCGCGCCCACGAGCGCGTCGGCGAAAACGAGCGCGTCGGCGACCTTCAACAACCAGCTCAGTGTCACGGGTAGCAACGGCGCGGTCACCTACGTCCAGACGAGCGGCACGCCCGCGTTGCTCGTGAGCTCGAGTGGCGTCGTCACGACGAGTGGCACCCTCACCGCGGGCACCTACGTCGCCCGAGGGACCACGGGTGACGCGAGCGGTGACGTCGGTAAGTTCGCCTTCACCTTGACGGTCGGCTCGCTGGTCCAGCGCGCACCCTCGAGCGCGTTGGTGAGCACCACCAATTCATCGACCTACAGTGTCCAGCTCGATGTCGGCGCGAATCTCGGCGCCGTGACCTACGTCCAGAACCGAGGCACCCCCAACCTCGTCGTCAGCTCGAGCGGTCTCGTGACGACGAGCGGCGCGCTCGCCAGTGGCGCCTACATCGCGGCCGGCACGGTCAGCGACCCTTCGGGCGACGTCGGAACGTTCAGCTTCAAGTTGAACGTCACGACGCCCCAGGTGCCCCCGACGGCCACGTCACTCGTCGGTCACGCCGTCGCCGGGCGTACCGTGACGCTCGCGATCCACGGCACCGGATTCTACGGACGGCCCCGAGTCACCAGCCACGCAGGAACGACCGCCATCGTGACCCGCGACACCGGTCGGTTGCTGATCGTGCGCGTCACGTCGCGTGCTCGATCGCGCAACGGCGTCTTCACCTTCACCATCACCTTGTCCGACGGTCTCGCCTGTACGATTCGCTACAACCAACGATAGACGTCGTCTCGTCTCGTGCACGGCGAGCGACGTAGCTCACTGGTGCAGCACGTGCGCAAGAATGGAGGGATTCGTTCGCCAACGATCGACGTACGTCAAGGTGAGGAGCCTCGGTGCAGCAGCACGTAGTGCGCGTCTACGAAAGTTCATCGACCCCTCCTCGCACTGAGTTGCTGGCCTGGAAGCTGGCGTGCGTCGCGCTGGACGACGCACCCCTCGACGCCGACGTCGTCGAGATGATTCTGAACCGAGTGATCGACAACGCGGGGGTCGCGGTGGCCGGTCTCTTGCGTCGTCCCGTCGCGAACGCGCGTGCCCAAGCGCTCGCCCATCCCCACGAGGGCGGCGCCACGATCTTTGGCGTCGCCAACACCACTCTGGTGTCGTGCGAATGGGCGGCCTGGGCGAACGGCACCGCGGTACGAGAACTGGACTTTCACGACACCTTTCTCGCGGCGGACATGAACCACCCGGGCGACATGATCCCCCCGCTCATCGCCGTGGGCCAACAGCTGGGCTCGGGCGGGGCCGACCTCGTGCGCGGTATTGCGGCTGCCTACGAGATCTCGGGCGACCTCACCAAGGGCATCGCGTTGCACCCGCATCGCGTCGACCACCTCACGCACATCGCGGCCGGCATGGTGGCGGGCATCGGCGCGATGTTGCGCCTCGACGTCGACACCATTTACCAGGCGCTCAATCACGCGGTGCACGTCACCGTGACCACGCGTCAGTCGCGCAAGGGCGAGATCTCGACGTGGAAGGCGAACGCTCCAGCGCACGCCGGCAAGTTGGCCGTCGAAGCGATCGACCGCTCCCTGCGCGGCGAGACGTCGCCGGCGCCGATCTACGAGGGCGACGACAGCATCATCGCGTGGATCCTCGACGGGCCCGACGCCGAGTACACGGTGTCTCTTCCAGTCCCCGGTGAATCCAAGCGCGCCGTCATGGAGTCCTACACCAAGGCCCACTCGGCCGAGGTCCAGGCCCAGGCCTGGATCGACCTGGCCTTTCGGCTGCGCCGGCGACTCGGCGATCTCTCGGAGATCGACGAGGTCGTCATCCACACCAGCCACCACACGCATCGCGTCATCGGCAGCGGGTCGGGCGATCCACAGAAGTTCAACCCTCGCGCCAATCGCGAAACGCTCGACCATAGCCTCATGTACATCTTCGCCGTGGCCCTCGAGGACGGGACGTGGCATCACGTGGACAGCTATCGCCCCGAGCGCGCCGTCCGAGCGGACACGGTGTCACTGTGGCGAAAGATCCGCACCGTCGAGGACGCCGAATGGGATGAGCGGTACCACCATGACGATTCGGAGAAGAGGTCCTTCGGCGGACGCGTCGTCGTGACGAAGCGCGACGGAAGCATCATCGACGACGAGATCGACGTCCCCGACGCCCATCCCCGCGGCGCCACCCCCTTTGGTCGCGACGACTACCTGCGCAAGTTCCACGAGCTCGCTGGCTTGAACGCCACCGAGGAAGAGCGGAAACGATTCCTCGAGGTCGCGCTCGCCCTGCCCGACTTGGCACCGGGTCGCTTGAGCGAGCTGAACGTCGAGATACCGAGGGAGCTACTCGAGGTCGCGGGTCTCACCCCGGGCCTGTTCGAACGGCACGGTCGCTGAGCGTCGCGACGAGACGTCGAGACGGTGAGGACCTTCGACGCCGCGCCGGATGCGAGGATGGAGACGTGAAGCAACGAGCCATCCCCGCCGTCTTCATGCGTGGCGGGACGAGTAAAGCGATCATGTTCCACCAACGCGATCTGCCCGCGAGTCGCGACGACTGGACACCGCTCCTCGTCGCCGCCATGGGCTCGCCCGATCCCCACGGACGCCAGTTAGACGGGATGGGTGGCGGCGTGTCGTCACTCTCCAAAGCGTGCGTCCTCGCGCCGTCCCCACGCGCGGACGCGGACGTCGACTACACCTTCGCCCAGGTCATGATAAAAGAGGCGCGGGTTGACTATCGCAGTAACTGCGGCAACATGAGTTCGGCCGTGGGTCCCTTCGCCGTCGACGAAGGACTGATGACGGCGAGCGGTGACGTCGCCACCGTTCGCGTCTTCAACACCAACACCAACAAGATCATCCACAGCACCTTCGCCGTCGACGAGGGGCGGGCCCGCTACGACGGTGACTTGGTCATCCCCGGCGTGAGTGGTTCGGGCTCGCCGATCCGACTGGATTTCATGAGGCCGGGCGGTGCGACGACGGGCGCCCTCCTGCCGAGCGGACACGTGACCGATCGTCTCGAAATACCCGGTCACGACGCCGTCGACGTCTCGCTGGTGGACGCAGCGAACGCCGTCGTCTTCGTTCGCGCTCACGACGTCGGTCTGACCGGTGTCGAGTTACCCGACGCGCTCGAAGCCCGTCCCGACGTGCTGGCCCTGCTTGAAACGATCCGCCGTGTCGCCTCGGTGCGCATGGGCATCGCGCCCGACGTCGAAAGCGCGGCGAGCGTCACGAGCGTGCCCTTTGTCTGCGTCGTGAGCCCTCGCGCCGTCAGCTCGAGCGTGTCAGGAGCGACGATCGAGGGCGACGAGGTCGATCTGGTTGCGCGCGCCATCTCGCACGGCCAGCCCCACCGAGCCCTACCCCTGACCGTCTCACTGTGCACCGCCGTGGCGGCGCACGTCCACGGGTCGGTCGTGGCGCAACTGCTCCCGTCGACCAAGAGCGCCGGGTCGCTACGACTCGGTACGCCGTCGGGCGTGTTGAGTGCGGACGCCGACGTGACCTACGAGAACGACGAGTGGGTCGCCCACGCGGGGACCTTCTTTCGCACCGCACGACGGCTCTTTGATGGACGCGTGTGGGTCCCGGGTCGCCCACCATCAATTGAAGCGGCGGTAAGTTGAACCTCTCGATCGACAGAACATCGCGAATGGCGCAACTCGGTGAGGTCGCTCCGACGTAGAACGACGCCACGCACCGAGCTTCGAGACTACCGAGAAAGGAGGAGCCTTCGTGTCACGGCCATCAGTTTCGTTTCGACCTGGACTCATCGGGGCGATCGTGCTCGCCTCGTTGGTCGTCGCGCCAACCAACGCGACCGCCTCGTCCATGACGACAACGTCGGGTGACGTCAGCGCGACGTTCACGTACTCGGGGACGTTTCCTCAGTCCCGCGACGCTCGTCTCACGATCACTCGCGCCGGCACGTTGGTGAGCGACGTCGCCGTAAGTTCGAAGTGGTGTGGTCACCAGTGTTGGCCAGATTCACTCTCCCCGGGACGCACGGTCCTTCACGTCGTTCGCCTTAGCCAACATGGTCCCCTCGACGTGGTGCTCGACCTCTACAGCGGCGGCGCCCACTGTTGCACGGTCGAACAGGTCTTTGCGTTCGACGCGTCGTCCGGAAGGTACCAGAAGTTCGAATACGAGTTTGGTGACCCCGTGGCCAGACTCGAAGCACTCGGCAAGGGAGGAAGCGACGTCTTCGTCAGCGCGGACGACCGTTTCGCCTACGCCTTCACCGACTACGCGGGCTCGGGCATGCCCATCGAGATTCTGAGCTTCTCCCGCAACGCCTTTCATAACGTGACGAGATCGTTTCCGAAGCTGATCGCCCATGACGCCGCCCAGTGGCGTAGCGCCTTCGACAGTTCCGCAACGTCCCACTACGGCGACACGGTGGGACTGGCGGCCGCCTGGGCCGCCGATGAGGACATGCTCGGACACTTTAGGAGCGTCCAGAAATTTCTCCGCTTAGAACTACGAGCGGGCCACCTCAACAGCGCCTTGAGCCCAATCGAGCCGGGTGGTCAAAAGTTCATCGCGGCCCTGCAGAGATTCTTGAGCCAACGGGGTTACCGGCCGTGAGCGAGGCGGCCCGCACCGTCGCGACGCCGGGCTACCCGCGAACCGGCCTGCTTCGAACGGTGATCTCGTTTCTCCTCGCGGTCGCGCTCGTCAACGCCGTTCTCGCTTTGGTGGAGCGACGAGCCGACGCGTCACCTCATCTCCACACGTGTTCGCTGTCGGCGCTCCACTTCACTCTTCAGACGAACGCCGGCCTCGGTCATGGCGGGTACCAGATCCTCGTTCGAAACGTCGGTCCCACGACGTGCGCACTGACGGGTTACCCACGAGTGCGCGTTCCCCTCGAGGACCGTCGCGACCGGTCCGTCCAAAGGAGCCTCCAGCGCGTGATGCCACCGGGAAGTTTTGCCGAGGTGAGCAACACCATCAGCAGTTACGCGGGCGGCTACGACGGACCCACCACCCCGTCTGGTCGGGTCGCGCTGCCCGTCGTACCACTGACGCCTCGAACGGGCGTCGCGAGTTTCACCCTCGTGTGGATAGAAGTGAGCCTGAAGGCGTGCCCGGTATCGGTGAAGCTGGACGTGGGACTTCCCGGTGATCCTCACTTTCGGATGACGACCCAACTCGCCTTCGTCTGCTCAAGCGTCAACGTGACGCCCTTCGTCACGGGAGACACCGGCTCGTGGCACTGATACTTAGGAGTCGGTCGAAAGAGTTCGTCAACGGCGTTGTGCAAGCGACCATCGTCACCCTGGTCGCCGCCGCGGATCCTTTCTCGTCAGGTGGAAGTGGTTCGCGAGCGCACGAGCCCCCCGAGCGCGGCGTCCGGGAACGGCGACACGCAGCTCACGTTGATCTCGCACAGCAGCTACGTGTCGCGGCCGTCAAGAGTCGTTGGACCGAAGAGAAAATCCGCGTCCCACGGCAGTGGTAACTGGGAGTGGGATAGTCCAACGGCCTCCATCAGTCCGGGAATCCACTCGGCTTCCATCTGCTCACGAAGGACCGCAAATTCGACACTGCGCGCGTCGAGCATGATCTTGACCGAGGGGATGCCAAAGACGCGATCTGTGGCGAGCGACGGCGCTCCGTTCTCGCCTTGATCCGCGTACTGGCGAGCGAAACCCACGACGTCGGGGCCATGGGAGCGCCGCCTCACCCTGAACACCTTTCGCCGTGACGGCCAACGTCGTGCGAACAAAGAGAAGGTGAGCCAATCTGACGCCGACTGCTCGTGCGTTCAGGACGCGATTCGCAGGAGTGCCTTACCGATCTGGCGCCGTTCTTCAAGTGCCGCGTGCGCCAGCTCCACGTTGTCGAACGTGAACTCGCCCGACAACGTCACCGAGAGTGATCCGTCGCCGAGACCTTCAAAGAGGGCGTCGGCTCGACGTTGGATGGTCTCGCGATCGGCGACGTAGTCGGCCAATCTCGGTCGCGTCAGCCAGAGTGAGCCAGCCTCGCCGAGTTCCACCGGGTCGAGGTCGCGAATCGAACCCGCCACCGATCCGTAGTTGACCACCAGACCCCGCGACCTCGTCGCGCGAAAGCTGTCGCGCAGCGTGGGAGCGCCCAGCGCGTCGAAGACGACGTCGACCCCGCGACCAGACGTCGCACGACGCACTTCGTCGGCGAAGCCACCGTGGTCGTAGGGGTAGAACTCGTCCGCGCCGCACTCGAGGGCGACCTGCCCCTTCTCGCTCGTGCTCGCGGTGGCGTAGACCGTGGCGCCCGCCTTCTTGGCGAACTGGACGAGTAGTTGGCCAATCGCGCCGGAGGCGGCGTGGACGAGACACGTGCTCGCGGGGCCGAGTCGAGCGACGTCGTGACAGAGGTAGTGCGCGGTGCACCCCTGGAAGAGCGACGCGGCAGCTACGTTCAAGCCAACGTTGGGCGGGACCTTCACGACGCGGCGAAGCGGGACCACGGCGAGCTCGGCGTAACTTCCCCACGACAGACACCACGCGACGGAATCACCGACGCGCACTCCCGTGGCTTCTGAACCGACCTCGACGACGATGCCCGCGCCTTCCATGCCGAGCGTGAGCGGCAGGTGCAGGGGGTAGGTGCGCGAACCTTCGTACTTGCCCTCGCGCGTGTGGACGTCCATGAAGTTGACGCCCGCGAAGGCCACGCGAACGAGAACGTCCGAAGGGCCGGGCACCGGTACGGGAACGTCCCAGCGCTCGAGGACCGACTGGTCACCGTACGCCGAAATGCCGATAGCCTTCACGTTGCGTTAGCACTCCTTGAGAGCAGGAGCGACGAGGGCACGTCCCCATCACGCCAGTGTCACGACACGGTGTCGAACGCCGTTGGCCGTGCAAATCGACGCCGCTCAGGGTTATCGTAGGGCATGACAACAAACTCTTCCCCGTTCGGATCGTGGGCGTCACCGGTCACGAGTCAACTCTTGGTGGGCGACGTGGTGGGATTGACGTTTCCACTGGTTGAGGCCGGCGCGTACTACTGGATGGAGTCACGTCCCACCGAGGCCGGGCGTAACGTCCTCGTCCGACGAGGTCCCGACAACGTGACGGCCGACGTGTTCGGTGCTGACTTCGCCGCACGCACCCTGGCTCATGAGTACGGCGGACTTTGCTACGCGGTGCACGGTTCCACCGTCTACTTCTCGAACTACGCCGACCAGCGTCTCTACCGAATCGAACGTGGAGGCGAGCCCGTCGCCCTGACGGCCGAACCGCCGTCGACGCGCTCGTGGCGATACGCCGATCCCGTGGTAAGTCCCGACGGAAGGTCCCTGGTGTGCGTTCGCGAGCGTCACGAGAGCACGGTCGTCAACGACATCGTTCTCCTCGCGACCGACGGCACCATCGAGCCGGCGGTAGTGGCCGCCGGACACGACTTCTTCAGCTCGCCCACCTTCTCGCCGGACGGGCGCCGGTTGGCCTACGTGGCGTGGGACCACCCCAACATGCCCTGGGACACGACCGTGTTGTACGAAGTCGAACTCGACGCGCACAGCGAGGTGACGTCGCGTCGCGTGGTCGTGGGTAACCCCGACGAGTCGGTCATCCAGCCTCGCTACGACGCCGCCGGCTCCCTCGTCTTCGTGTCCGACCGCACCGACTGGTGGAACCTCTACCGCGACACGCCCGCCGGGCCAGTGGCGCTGTATCCACTCGCTAGCGAGTTTGGACGCCCCGCGTGGAACTTTGGTTTCACGAACTACGCGCCCCTGGTCGACGGATCGCTCGTCACCACGTGGCAGGCGTCCGACGGTAGTCACCTCGGCGTCGTGAACGCAGCCGGCGTGCGCGAGGTACCCATCGACTGGACCATCGTCGGCTCCGTCGCGACCGACGGCGTCGACTTCGTGGGTCTGGTGGCCTCCCCCGAGAAGGCCCCTGCGGTGGTGCGCGTCGACCTTACGAGCGGAGCCGAGACGATGCTCGCGACGAGCTTCGTGAATGACGTCGACCCGGCGTACCTGTCGGTGCCCGAGCCCATTGAGTTCGCGACCACGAACGGACTGACGGCGTACGCGCTCTACTACGCCCCGAGGAACCCGGACTTCGACGGTCCTCCGGGTGAGGCTCCCCCGCTCATCGTGTCGAGCCACGGCGGCCCGACCGCGAGTTGCAGCGCCGCGTTGAACTACGCCGTCCAGTACTGGACGAGCCGAGGGTTTGCCGTCGTGGACGTCAACTACGGAGGCAGCACCGGGTACGGACGCTCGTACCGTGAACGTCTAAAGGGCGCCTGGGGCGTGGTGGATCTCGACGACTGCGTGAACGCCGCGCGCTACCTCGCCGCGAGCGCCCGAGCGAATCCGAAAGCGCTCTTGATTCACGGTGGCAGCGCCGGGGGGTACACCACGTTGTGCGCCCTGACGTTTCGCGACGTCTTCGCGGCCGGGGCGAGCTACTTCGGTGTGGGCGATCTCGGGGCGCTGGCCGAGGACACCCATAAGTTCGAGTCACGCTACCTTGACGGCATGATCGGCCCCTGGCCCGAGGCCCGCGCACGTTACGAAGAGCGCTCGCCGGTCTACCACACCGATTTGCTACGAACGCCGATGATCTTGTTCCAGGGACTAGAGGACGCCGTCGTGCCCCCGGCCCAGGCAGAAGCCATGGCCGAGGCCCTGCGCGACAAGGGCGTCCCCTTCGCCTACGTGGCTTACGAGGGCGAGCAGCACGGTTTTCGTCAGGCCAAGAACATCGTACGCACCGCCGAGGCGGAGTTGTCCTTCTACGCGCAGGTGCTGGGCTTCACGCCGGCGGGCGACATCGAGGCCGTAGCGGTCGAAAACGCTGGCGCGTTGTAGCACGCCACGGACCGGTGGCGTTCTCATCAGACGAGAAGTCCTGCGCAGTGGCGACGCGAGCCATCTCTCGTCACCCTCGTCGCGCGCGAAACGTACGGCACTCGTGATCGTCTTTACGACGTGGTGCCCGCGGCCACGGAACCGACCCACCGCTCTACCAACGCGGCCATCGCCGGCAAGGGAACCGGTCCAGCCTCAAGTACGGCGTCGTGGAACGCGCGCAGGTCGAAGCGGTCCCCGAGGCCGTCCTGCGCCACGCGTCGCAGGCGTTCCAGCTCCATTCTGCCGACCATGTAGGCGAGCGCCTGGCCGGGCGAGGTGATGTAGCGGTTCACCTCGGCCTCAATGACGACCCTCGCCAAGGGCGTATGCGTCGAGAACCAGTCCACCGCCCGCTGGCGCCCCCACCCGAAGTGATGGAGACCGGTGTCGACCACGAGGCGGCCCGCGCGCCACGCGTCGGCCGTCAGCATGCCGAGCCGGGTGACGTCGCTGGTGTAGAGGCCCATCTCGTCGGCCAGTCGCTCGGCGTAGAGACCCCAGCCCTCCGCGCAGGCGGTGTCCCTCAGGACACGTCGCGGCAGCGACAGCCTCGGTTGGCCCTGGGCGATGGTGATCTGGAAGTGGTGGCCCGGCACCGCCTCGTGAAAGGCAATGGTCTCCGCGTCGGCCCGTGAGCGCTCCGTCGCTCGAAAGGTGTTGACGAAGTACGTTCCCTGGCGCGAGCCGTCGAGGGCACCGGGGAGGTAGTACGCGGGAGCGCTGCCCACCTCCTCGACGCGGGGAACGGGTTCAACCAGACAGGCCTCGTCGGGCAGCTGACCGAACCAGTCCGGTGCCGCCGCCTCGGCCCGCGCCACCGCCGTGCGGGCGTCGGACACGATCTGGTCGGCGTCGTCGTAGCGCAGCCCGGGATCGTGGCGCAGACGATCCATGACCTCCTCCACTTCGCTCGTACCCCAAAGACGTTCGCCGACGTCGCGATATTCCTGGTTTATCCCTTCCATCAGCTCGAGGCCGACGTGGTGGAGTTCGTCGGGGGTCCTGGTGCTCGAGGTGTGCAGGCGCACCAGCGCGTCGTACATCACGACGCCGTCGGGGAGATAACACAGCCCACTGCGAGCGTCGTCACGACCCGCGGCGACGAGACGAGATGCCAACACCTCTCGATACCGGGCGAAGGCCGGCACGACGACGTCCTCGAGGACCCGGTCCAATCGCTCAGAGAAGGCAGGGTCGTCGCCACGAACCCGTCGCAGGCCCCCCGCGTCGGCGTCATCGATGACGGTGTCGAGCTGGGCGATCAGCGCTTCCACCAGTCGGCGAACCGGCACCCGCCCGGCGCTGACGCCGTCCAGGTGGCGGGCGGCCACCGCTTCGAGCAGCCCGGGCAGGCCGTTAAGTCGAGTGAGATAGGCGTCGGCCCGCGCGTCGGTGTCGAGCGAAACCTTCGGCAACGTCAGGAGAATCTCGGACACGGGTGCCGCGTGGAAGTCGCTGACCGTGAACTCGACGAACGGCACCGCGGCGGCGTCGGCGCGCGCGTTGGCGCTACTGAGCACGAGATCGAGGGTCTGGTGATCGACCTCGTCCAAGCCCACGACGTCGAGGCGCCCAGCGTCGTGCGCCACCGCCCGAAGGGCCGCAACTTCTCTCTCTTGCGCCTTCGGGCGATAGTCCGGAAGCCGGTCATCGTACTCGGACAGCCCGAGGAGAGAGCCGTTCAGGGGGTGAGCGTCGAGCACCGCGTGGAGGAGCTTTGCGGCCAGTTCGTCGGCGGTCACGCGCGAATCGTTGTGGTGGCGCGCGGCCCGGCGATGAACGTCCTCACCGCGCTGATCGTACCATCGCCCGATTCCAATCGACGTGGCGAAGCTGTCGCTCACCCGTCACGACGGCGAATCAGTAACGGCGTCAGCGACGGGGAACTACGTGGCGAGTCGCGCCCGCGAGGCCGTCCGAACTGGATCCGCGACTGCCCCGGCCCCGACATTGGTCGATCCACCACCGGGACTCGTTGGGGTCGGTCAATCGGTCGTGTGGACTTCGAGCGCTGTTTGAAGCGCCCATCGGTAGTCCGCCTTGCCGTTGGGTGCCCGTTGGACCGTGGTCCGAACGACGACCGCCCTGGGGATCTTGTAGTGAGCGAGCGACGATCGCAGGAACTCACAGATCTCGTCATAGGTTGGCGCCGTCGGCGCGGGTGAACCAATGACCGCCACAACCCTTTGACCAAATCGCTCGTCGGGCAGTCCCACCACGAGACAGTCGTCGACCAGGTGATGGCGCTTGATGGCCTCTTCGACCTCTTCCGCGAAGACCTTCTCACCACCGGTGTTGATCGTCATCGATCCGCGTCCGAGAAGCGTGATGGTGCCGTCGACGTCGACGGTGGCCCAGTCGCCCGTGAGAACGTAACCCTTTCCATCCATTCGAATGAACGTCCTCGCTGACTTCTCAGGGTCTTTGTAGTACCCGTAGGCAGCGGTCCGACTCGCGAGAACGCCCTGTTCGCCGGTTCCGCGCGAAACCTCGAGCCCCTGCTCGCTCACGACCTTCGAGTCGGGAGTCAGCGAGAAGTGCGCGGTGGGTGTGCCCTGGTCGCGACTCGCGCCACTGACCCCAAAGCCCAAGCCCTCCGTCGAGCCGAGCGAATCGACGAGGAGGGCCGACAGGCGCGATCGCAGCCCGTCCTTGATCTCTCGGCTCCAGATGGCTCCCGACGAGATGACGTGGCGCACGCTGGCGGTGTCGACGGCTCGACCTTCCGATTCGCGTGCCTCCAACGCGCGCAGCAGCGGACGAGCAAAGGGATCGCCGACGATGACGATCCGTGTCGCCCCTTCCTGTTCGGTGATCCGCCACACTTCGCCAGCGTCGAACGAACGTGATTCCAACAGCACGACCGCGCCACCCGTCAGCAGCGCGGGCATGGCGCCGATCCACATCCCGGTTCCGTGCATGAGCGGACAACACGAAATACTGACTTCCGGGCCCGTCACCGTGATTTCGCCGACCAGAGCCCTCAGACCGGATCGATCGGCGGGTATTGACGTGACGAGGCCCAGTGCAAGGGCTCCGGCGAGGAGGCCCGCGATGAACTCGCCCTGGGGGAACATGACGCCCTTCGGCATTCCCGTCGTGCCGCCGGTGTAGAGCATGTAGAGATCCTCCGGGGATCGCTCCTTGCGCACCTGTGGCTGATTCGCCTCCAGCAGGTCCGTGAATCGTCGCGTCCCTTCCAGGTGGGGCCCACCGTCGTCGACCTCCACGAAAAGACGAACGTTGGAGAGCTGAGCACGCACCCGCCTCACGCACTCCGAGAGCGAGCTGTGAAAGACCAGGACCCGCGCGTCAGAGTTCTCCAGCAGGTAGACGAGTTCGTCGTCGAGATAGCGGTAGTTGACGTTGATCGGTACGGCACGGTGCTTGAACGCGCCGTACTGGGCGATGAGATACTCCGGGCAGTTGTGGAGATAGAGGGCGACTTTCCCGCCCTCGGGCACGCCCGCCGCCTCGACGGCGGTGGCGAAACGGGCCGCGGCGTCATCGAACGCCCGGTAGCTGAGTCGTCGCTGACCTTGGATGACGGCGTCTCGCTCCGACACGGCGTCGGTGACTTCCTCCCAGGCAGACGCGAAGTCGAGCAACTGAATCCCCCACCATCACTCATCCGTCGCGGCACTTCACTACCGGCGTCGCGACTCGGCAACAGGCTAGGCGCTACGAACGTGCGTGGCGAGCCCCTCTTCGTACGTTTTGCCGTTCGCGCGGCCACTGCCTAGGAAACCGACACGTCCGATTCTGCGAGAACGTGCACGTCGGCGCGAACCCACCTAGGTGCGGAAGCAACCACCGAGACGTTCGCGCTCAACCCTCTGAACTTCGAGCGCGACTCGACGGTTACGAACAGCCGCTCGTCGCGCCACAGGTCGAACAGACGTAGCACGAGCCCGCGCGCTGCATGGCGTTGCCGCACTGGTAACACATGGGCGCGTCGCGCTGCTGCGAACGGCTGATCAGTCCCGGCGTTTCACGCGGCGGCGAAGGCTTCTCGTTCACCTCGATGAGCGACTGTTGAATCGGCAAGTTGATCGTGGGCGTCGCCTGCTCGGCTACGCCGAGCAGTGTGGGCTGAATGCGCTCGCTCGTCGAGAGCACGCCTATCTCTTCACGCTCGAGTGGGTTCAAGTAGTCGAGCGCCAAGCGACGGAAGATGTAGTCCACGAGCGACGTCGCGATGCGCAGGTCCGCGTCGTCGGTCATGCCCGACGGTTCGAACTTCATGTTCTGGTACTTGCGCACGTAGGTCGCGAGCGGTACTCCGTGCTGGAGGCCGAGACTGATGGAGATGGAGAACGCGTCCATGATGCCCGCGAGCGTGGAGCCCTGCTTGGCGACCTTGATGAACACCTCACCCGGTCGCCCGTCCTCGTACTCGCCCACCGTGACGTAGCCCTCACAGTCGGCCACGCGAAAAGCGAAGGTCGACGAGACGCGACGACGGGGAAGCCGTTCGCGAACGGCGCCCACCACCACGTGCGCGCCCTCGTCGCGGGCGTGCTCGAGCGCGGCTTCGAGTCGAGCGACCTGCGCGTAGAGTTCGACCATCTCCGCGGCGTCGACGTCGGACTCACTGGCCGGAGCGCTCTGGCCCTCGCCGTCCTTCTTCGCCGTCGAGAGGGGCTGGCCGACCTTGCAGTTGTCGCGGTAGATCGCGACGGCCTTGATGCCGAGGCGCCACGCGTCGAGGTGGAGGTTCTCCACGTCTTCGATGGTCGCGTCCTCGGGCATGTTCACCGTCTTGGAGATCGCGCCCGAGATGAAGGGCTGCACGGCCCCCATCATGCGAACGTGACCCGAGTAGTGAATGGTGTTGTCACCCATGGAGCACGCGAAGATCGGCAGATGCTCGGCCTTGAGCGCCGGCGCGCCCACGATGGTCTTGTGCTCGTCGATGTAGGCGATGATGACGTCGCGCTCGGCTTCTGAGTAACCGAGCACGTCGAGCGCGCGCGGCACGGTCTGGTTGACGATCGACATGTTGCCGCCGCCCACGAGCTTCTTGAACTTCACGAGTCCGAGGTCGGGCTCGATGCCCGTCGTGTCACAGTCCATCAGGAGGCCAATGGTGCCCGTCGGGGCGAGCACCGTCGCCTGCGCGTTTCGCACGCCGTGGCGCACGCCGAGGTCGACCGCCTCTTCCCACGCGACCTTCGCGGCTTCGAGAATGCTGGCCGGCGCCAGGTCGGCGTCGATCTGGTACGCCGCGTCGCGGTGCATGCGCAGCACGTTGAGCATGGGCTCGGCGTTCTCCGCGTAGCCCTCGTGCGGACCCATGCGACCGGCGGTGCGGGCGCTGGTGGCGTAGGCGTGACCGGTCATCAGTGCCGTGATCGCGCCCGCCCAAGCTCGTCCGGCGTCGGAGTCGTACGCGAGTCCCGACGCCATCAACAGCGCACCGAGGTTGGCGTAGCCCAGACCCAACTGGCGGAACTTACGCGAGTTCTCGCCGATCTTCTCGGTCGGGTAGTCGGCCGCGCCGACGATGATCTCCTGCGCGCTGAAGAGCACTTCGACGGCGCTCTTGAAGGCGTCCACTTCGAAGTGACCGTCGACATCGAGGAACTTCATCAAGTTGATGCTCGCGAGGTTGCACGCCGAGTTGTCGATGTGCATGTACTCCGAGCAGGGGTTCGAGCCGTTGATCCGGTCGGTGTTCGACGAGGTGTGCCACTTGTTGATCGTGGTGTCGAACTGCAGACCCGGGTCCGCGCACTCCCACGCGGCGCGAGCGATCTGGCGCCAGAGGTCACGGGCCTTTACGGTGCGGATCGTCGCGTTGCCGTGGCGCGCGGTCAAGTTCCAGTCGCCGTCGGCGAGGACGGCCTCCATGAACTCGTCGGAGACCCGAACGGAGTTGTTCGCGTTCTGGTACTGGATCGAGTTGATGTCCTTGCCGTCCAAGTCCATGTCGAAGCCGGCGTCACGTAGGACGCGCGCCTTGTTCTCCTCGTTGGCCTTGCACCAGATGAACTCTTCGATGTCGGGGTGATTGGCGTCGAGGATGACCATCTTCGCCGCGCGCCGGGTCTTGCCACCGGACTTGATCGTGCCCGCCGAGGCGTCCGCGCCGCGCATGAACGAGACGGGACCGCTCGCGGTCCCGCCCCCTTCGAGTGCTTCGGCGCTGGAGCGAATCTTGGAGAGGTTGACGCCCGCGCCCGAACCACCCTTGAAGATGATGCCCTCTTCGGTGTACCAGTTGAGGATCGAACGCATCGAGTCCTGCACGGCGAGGATGAAGCAGGCACTGCCCTGCTGAGGAACGCCCTGCACGCCGATGTTGAACCACACCGGCGAGTTGAAGGCGGCCTTTTGGGTGATGAGGAGGTGCTTGAGTTCGGCGCGGAAGGTCTCGGCCTCTTCTTCGTCGACGAAGTAGTCGCCCTCGACGCCCCACGTCGTCACGGTGTCGACGATGCGGTCGACGACCTGCTTCAGTGAGGTCTCGCGCTCGGGCGTGCCCAGCGTGCCGCGGAAGTACTTCTGGGCGAGAATGTTCGTCGCGTTGAACGACCAGGTGGAGGGTACTTCCACGTCGAGTTGCTCGAACGCTACCGAGCCGTCTCGAAAGTTCGAGATACGTGCGTCGCGACGATCCCAGATCACTTCATCGTAGGGATGACGGTCCTCGGTGGTGAAAAAACGACGAATTCCAATCCCGAGTCGCTGAGGTGCGATAGCCATATTTCTCTCTTTTCCTATCCAGTAACCGACACTAAGAACACGCGTCCGGCGACGTGGAGTCGAGAAGTCCAGGTTAATGGCCCCATTCTCCCCTAGCCACAAGATGTAGTGGCAACGCCACTTCTCATCGCAAGATGCTGTGTTATTACAGCACTGTAATTACAACTTGTCAACTACTTTTTCGAATACTTTTTCAGATTCTTCGGAAGTCCAGTCTAGGCCCCGATACCGACCCTCCCTCCCTCGATAGCCTGACCCGAATGGAGCTGATCCTCGCCCTCGACGCCGGTACCTCGGGCGTGCGAACGGTGGCCTTCGGCCCCGACCTGGGGGTCGTGGACGAGGCCTACCACGAACTCACCCAGCACTTTCCGGCCCCCGGCGAGGTCGAGCACGACCCCCACGAGATCGCGCGACTAGCCGTTTCGACCCTACGAGACGTCGCGTCGCGCGCGCGCGACGCGGGCCACCACGTCGCGGCGGTCGGTCTTACGAACCAACGAGAGACAACGGTCGGCTTCGACCGCGAACGCGGCAAGGTTTTCCAGCGGGCCATCGTCTGGCAGGACCGTCGCACCGCGGGACTCTGTCAAGAACTCGAGGATCAAGGTCACGCGGACGTCGTGCGCGCCACGACCGGTCTCGTCCTCGACTCCTACTTTTCGGCGACGAAGATGCGCTGGATGCTCGATCGCGGCCTCGCCGACGACGCACTGCGCCCGAGTTTCGCCACCATCGACTCGTGGCTCTTGTGGACGCTGTCGGGCGGTGTCGAGGGCGGTGTCTTCGTGACCGAACCCTCCAACGCCTCTCGCACGCTGCTCATGGACTTAGCGACGCTCGACTGGTCGCCGGCGATGATGACGCTCTTTGGCGTCCCACGCTCCATGCTCGCCGACGTCCTCCCCTCGTCGGGGCGTTTCGCCGTCGTCAGCGGCGACGTCGTCGCGGAACTCGCGGGGGTCCCGGTGACGGGCGTCTTGGGCGACCAGCAGTCCGCCCTCTTCGGACAGGCCTGCTTCACGCCAGGAGAGGTGAAGTCCACCTACGGCACTGGTGCGTTCCTGCTCGCGAACGCTGGCAACGACATGCCCAGCGTGGTGAATGGCCTGCTCAGCACCGTCGCGTGGGACCTCGGCGCCTTCGGACCAACCACCTACGCCCTCGAGGGCTCGGCCTTCGTCGCTGGAGCCGCGGTGCAGTGGCTGCGCGACCTCGGTTTCATCACCGCGTCGAGTGAACTCGAGGCACTCGCCCTTTCGGTCGAGGACTCTGCGGGCGTGCAGTTCGTCCCCGCCTTCACCGGACTGGGCTCGCCGTTTTGGAACCCCGACGCGCGCGGCGCGATCATGGGGCTGAGTCGAGGTGTCGGCAAGGGCGAGATCGCGCGCGCGCTCGTCGAAGCACTCGCCTACCAAGTACGTGCGATGACCGACACCCTTCGCGACGGCGGCCTCGAGCTGAAGGAGCTTCGCGCCGACGGAGGTGCCGCGGCGATGGACCTACTGCTGCAACTTCAAGCGACGAACTCGCGCGTGGCGGTGTCACGCAGCTCCACCCTCGAAGCCACGGCGCGCGGCGCGGCCAGCGCCGCGGGTTTCGAGGTCGGTCTCTGGTCCTCACTCGATGAGCTCAGTGAGCGCTGGCGCGGCGTCGCGCGATTTCATCCCGAGGATCCGGTCGTCGTCGACGCGGGCTACGAGGCGTGGCGTCGCGCGCTCGAACGCGCCTGACGAGTAGGTTTCAGCGAGCGAATCGGGGGGAACGATGGAGCAATACGTCGCGCGCGTTCTACGCGAGGGACTGTCCTTTGGCGAGGCGCCGCGCTGGCGTGACGGTCGCCTCTGGTACTCGGACTTCTATCGCCACGGCGTCTACTCCCTCGACGAAACCGGCACCGACGAACGGCTCGAGCACGTCGTACCTGGTCAACCGTCCGGCCTCGGGTGGACGACGAACGGTGATCTGCTCTGCGTCTCGATGACCGACCACCGCGTCCTGCGCTTTCACCACGGTACTGAAACGCTCTTCGCCGACCTCGCGCCCTACTGCGGTTTCTGGGCCAACGACATGGTGGTCTCAGCGGCTGACGTGAGTTACGTTGGCAACTTCGGCTTCGATCTCGACGTGATGCTGCGCGACGTCGGTGTCACGGGACTGCTCGCGTCACCGCCGCCGACGACGAATCTCGTGGTCTTGGACCCTGGCGGCGGCGTCCTTCAACTGGTCCCCGACCTGGCTTTTCCAAACGGCACGGTACTCACTCCCGACGGGAAAACGCTCATCGTGGGCGAGACTTTGACGTTTCGCTTGACGGCCTTTGACGTAGGCACCCACGGCACGCTCTCGAATCGCCGCGTCTGGGCTCAGTTGGACTTCGTCGCCACCGACGGGATGTGCCTCGACGCCGATGGTCAGATCTGGCTCGCGAACGCCCTCACCACTCAATGCCTACGCGTCAAGGAAGGCGGCGAGATCACCGGCGTCGTCGAGACTAACCAGACGGCGTTCGCGTGCGCGTTGGGTGGAGCGGATCGTTCGACACTCTTCGTGATGAGTGCGCCGACGAGTGATCGCTTCCGGGTGGCCGACGCCACGCTCGGCACCATCGAAGTCGCCAACGTTCGAGTTCCTGGCGCCGGCCTTCCCTGAGGACTAGCCGAGTTTCGTAAGGGCGCGCTTTAAGTTGCGTACGGCTTGGTGCGTGCGCAACTCGTTCTCGATGAGGGCGAAGCGAACGTGACCGTCCCCGCCATCGCCAAAGCCCACGCCCGGGCTCGTCGCCACGTCGGCCTCTTCAATCAAGAACTTCGAAAACTCCAGTGACGACATCTCGCGGTACGGCTCGGGAATCGGCGCCCAGATGAACATCGAGCCGCGCGGGGCAACCACGTCCCACCCGACGCGACGAAGACCGTCGATCAAGGTGTCGCGTCGCGATTGGTAGATGACTCGAAGTTGCTCGGGGTAGTCCACCGCTTCGTTCATGGCCACGATCGCGGCGATCTGCACCGGTTGAAACGTTCCGTAATCGAGGTAGCTCTTCAACTTCGTCAACGCGGCGACGATCTCCGCGTTGCCGACCAAGAAGCCCACCCGCCACCCGGCCATCGAGAACGACTTCGTGAGCGTGTAGAGCTCGACGCAGCACTCCTTCGCCCCGGGCACTTGGAGGATCGAGGGCGGACGGTAGCCGTCGAAGCCGAGATCGGCGTACGCGAAGTCGTGACAGATCACGACGTCGTGTTCGAGGGCGAAGTTGACGAGACGTTCCATGAAGGCGAGGTCGACGCACGCGCTCGTCGGGTTGTGGGGAAACGAGACGACGATGACGCGCGGCTTGACGCTGGCTCTCTGCCACGCGTCGACGAGGCCGGCGAAGAAGTCATCCCCTGGATCGTTCGTGCTCGAGCCCGGGTCGACCATCGGCACGGTGATCACGTTCGCGCCCGCGAAGCCCGGACCGGCCAAGTGAATCGGGTAGCTCGGGCTGGGCACGATGGCCGAATCCCCCGGACCGAGCAGGACCCACATCAGGTGCGTCAGTCCCTCCTTGGCGCCGATGGTCGTCACGACCTCACTGTCGGGGTCGAGGTCGACGTCGAAGAGCATCTTGTAGCGAGTGGCGATGGCGAGGCGCAGGTTCGGAATACCGCGACTGGCGCTGTAGCGATGGTTCTTCGGATTACGTGCCGCTTCGGCGAGCTTCGCCACGGCCACGTCGGGGCTTGGGAGGTCGGGATTGCCGAAGCCGAAATCGATGACGTCGCGACCGTGGGCCCGCGCCTCGGCCTTCAACCCATTGATCTGTGCGAAGACGTACGGTGGCAAACCCGTGATGCGACGGAACTCCATCCGTAAACCGTAGTTACTCAGTTCGCCCGACGCCACTCTTCCAACTGATCCATGCTCAACGGCGCGCTCGCCACCGCCCACGTGACCCCCGCGTCGCGCAGGGCGTCGAGGGTCTGGACGGTGTCTTCGTTGAGCGGTCCGGCCCAACTGACGGGTCCACCTCGTGCCACGTCACGCACGACGTTAATCTCCTTGCCCCAGAGATTTATCACCGCGCCGAGGTCTCTCGCGAGTTGATCGGTCTCCTTCGAACCCGCGCCGCACCACACCTCCATCGTCGGCGACAGCGCCACGACGGCGTCACGAAGTAGTTGGCGACGATCGCTCGCCGAAGGGTAGCCGAGGTCGTACGCCACCTGCTCATCCTCGGAGAGTTTGTCTCCCGTGCCAAGAGCGGCGATCACCCGTCCGGGCGCCAGCGCGTGCAGGGTCTCGAACTGTTCGACGAGCTTCTCGGTCCCCACCAGTCCAACGCGCGCCACCAACGGACCGAGCGAGAGTGAAGGCCAACGCGACGAGATGGCCGCGAGCACGGGGAAGGGCGCCAGCGCGGGACGTTCGGGCGAACCCATGGGCCAGAGGTGGTCGAAGGCGAAGACCCCGTCGAGTCCCGCGCGTTCCGCCTCCTTCGCCACGGCGAAGGCGTCCTGCGCGTCGTCACGAAACGTCGGAAGTAAGACGCCGATTTTCACGCGCCCTCGATGGCCACGAGCGTCGCGCCCATCGCGCCCGAACGGGCACCAAACATCGAGGTCGTGACCGTGATGGTCGGACGAGTGGCGTAGCCCTCGACGAGCTCGGCGAGGTACTCGCGCGCGGCGGGCAACACCATCTCCGAGACGCTCGAGAGTCCGCCCCCGATCACGAAGTGACCGCAGTCGAGAACGGCGACCAAGTTCGCGAGCCCGAGCGCGAGCCACCACCCCACCTCGCGCATCAACGTGACGGCTTCTAAGAGCCCCTGCGCGGCGCCGGCCGTGACGTCTTCGGCACGAACGCGCCTCGGGTCACCGCCGCTTCGCTCGACGAGTGTCGCGAGTCGACCGTCGAGTGCGGCTTCTCTCGTCATGCGGTGCAGTCCGCCGCCCGAGGCGTAGCGTTCCCAGCAACCGTGTCCCCCACAGGGGCACGCCGCACCGCGCGCTTGGACGACCATGTGGCCGATCTCACCGGCGAAGCCACTTCGCCCGCGGACGAGTTGCCCGTCGGCGACGACGCCCCCACCGATACCGGTGCCGAGCGTCACCATGACGAAGTCGCGAATCCCGCGTCCGGCCCCCCACTCGTGTTCCGCGAGCGCCGCGCAGTTCGCGTCGTTCTCGCTGAACACGCTCGAATTGCCGAGCGCCGCGCTCAACTGTGCGCCGAGGTCCGCACCCGACGCCGTCTGGAGATTCGGCGCGAAGGCCAGGTGGCCGTCGCGTCGCATCATGCCCGGGAGCCCGAGGCCGACGGGGACGTGCGCCGGGTCGAGGCCCTGGCGAGCACAGAGTTCGTTAACCTGCTCCACGAGGACTTTCGTCGTCGCCTCGCCCGCGCCGAAGCCTTCGTCGTGGGGCGTCTGGGACTTCATCTCGCCCAACACCCTGCCGTCGCGCGCCACCATGAGCGCGAGGGCCTTGGTGCCCCCGACGTCGACGCCAATGGCGACGTCGCTCATCGCGCGCGCTCCGCTCGCGCCTTTAGTTCGCGCAACGCCTGGCTCTGGATCCGGTACGCCGCCCTTGACTTGATGAAGCCTGGAATCGGCACCAGCAGTTCGACCTCGAGGTCGTAGGTGAGAAGCGTGTCGTCGCCTTGTGGTTCGAATCGGTACTCGCCGTTCAGGGTCGCCGTGAGGTCGCCACTCGTCTGATGCCACGTGAGCACCTCCGGCGCGCGGTCGTAGTCGTAGCGCAGGGCGTAGGTCGTCGAGCGACCGAAGGCAGCGGCCCGAAACTCAACTTCGAGGGGTCGCCCCGTCGCGTCGCGTTCGAGGACCTCGATCCTCTTCAAGTCGCTCACCCAGTCGGTGTAGTGCTCGAAGTCGGTGACGACACGATAAACCACGTCCGGTGGCGCGCTGACCGCAATGGACTCCGTCGCACGCTGCGTCACGCCACCTCCCTAGTACTCCACCCTAGGCCAGCGAACTCGCGGGTTTGAAGTGATCAAAGGGCTCGAGACCCTGCGCCAGCTCGAACGCGAGCGTGTCCCACGAGAAGTTAGACAGCGCGAACGCGCGTGCTTGACGCGCGTAACGTGCTCGGCGTTCATCGTCGAGCATCAGGGTCTCGATCGCGTCCGCGAGTTCACCCACACTTCTCGATCTCTTCAGAACTATCCCCGTCTCACCGTCACGAACGGCGTCGTGACTTCCGCCCGATCGCCCCGCGACTTGCGCCAGTCCGCACGACGCCGCTTCGACGAACACGATGCCGAAGCCCTCTTGTTCTAAGCCCAGCCAACGGCTGCGACACGCCATCACCATGAGGTCCGACGCACCGATCCAGCGAGGTTGAGCGTCGTCGACGACGTGGCCGAGGAACGTCACCGGCGCCCGCAGTTTGGAGACGAGACGGTCAAGGCGGGCGCGATCTCGACCTGAGCCGCCGATGACGACGCGCAACTTGGGGTACGCGTCACGCAGCCGCGCGCTCGCCCGAATGAGCGTGTCCATGCCCTTTCTCGGTACCAGGCGCGAGTAGGAGGCGACGACGAACTCCTCGTCACCGAAGCCGAACTCGCTGCGCGCTGACGAGCGCGCGGCGTCGCCCAGTGGAGTGAAGCGAGCGGTGTCGACACCGGGGGGGATTTGAACCACGGGGCCGAGGAGTTCGGCCGCGTTGCGAGACGATTCGTGCTCGGGGTACGAACCGGCCGCGACGACGACCGTTGCGTTCTTCAGCACGTAGCGAAGTGACGACGCCACGATAGGTAACCGTCCGGGAATGGCGACCTCGGCGCCGTGCACGATCACGCCGTAGGGACGAGAGAGTCGCGGACCGAGGAGCCCGAGGGGCCACGCGGGATCGAGTAACACGAGGTCGGGTTGGTGACGCTCAATCGCCGCTTCAATGGCCCGCAGCGCTCGAAGGGTCGGCAGAAACAGCGTCGAAGCATCGACGCGTTCGACGTCCACCTGGCTTGACGCGTCAAAGCTCTTGGCTCTTTCGTTCGACGACGCCGTCAACACGACCGCACGGCCGTCTTCGAGGCGGCGCCACAGTTCGTGAAGGTAGACCTGAATACCACCCGTCTTCGGGGGGTAGTCGTTGGTCACCAGGAGGTGGCGGGCCATGGAACCACGCTAGCCAACTCGTACGGCGAACAGGTTAGTTAACCGTACGGTGGAACTTCAACGTGGGCAGCAGTCCCTCGGCCGTGAACAGCCGCACGACTTCGGCTTCCCTCGCGGTCATCACCAACTCGTCGGGCGTCTCACCCAGCACGAAGGTGACGAGACAGTCCGAACAGTCGGGCGTTCCGCGCCGCACGCAATCGTTGCAACTGATCGAAAGCTCAATTTCCTTGCTCATGGTGGTCCCTCCTTTCCGATGCGCCCACTCTGCCAAGCGTGTGTGACGTCTCACCGAGTCAAGAATGACGCCACTTCGCCCGCGACCTGCGCAGGACTGAAGGGGGTGCCTTCGCCAAGCACGCTCGAGGTCGCCGGATCGATCAGGACGTACCAGGGGGCGGAGCGAATCCCGAGTTCCTTCATGAACCCCGGCGCAATCAGGACTGATTGGCGGGCCCGGTGCCACTCCTTGTCTCCCGAGGTCGCACTGACGACAACGACGAGGACGTTGGCGAGGTCGTGGAGATCACCGTAGATGAAGTCACGACAGCCCGCGCAACGTGGTTTCACGGCGACGATCAACGTGGGTCCGACGAATTCGATGCTGATCTCTTCGCCATTTTGTGAGCGACCGCGAAGTGAACGAGGCGCGGGTCGCTCGCGGGGCGCGTCAAAGGAGTGGACGTGAAAGTCACTCACTGAAGTTCGGAAAAGACCTCGACGCCACGTCCGTGACCGCACCAGCGACACGTCACTGACTCGACACTGTGGGCGATGATCTCGGGCTCTTCGACGTTCAGTTCACCGCCGACACTGTAGTGATGAAAGGCACGAACCGAGGTGGTCTCCACCACGTCAAAACGAGTTAGGTTGCCGCAAGCGGTGCAGCGATACCGGTTGGTCACGACCTCACCGTACCGGCATTATCGGGGACTCAATCGCGGCGACGACGTTGCCACTCGTCGGGACGAACCTCGAGTTGATAAGGACCGGGATCCTCATACGTGTAGACCGTGTCCAAGGGAACCGAGTTACTTTCAGCGTCGCGGCGTTCGGCGTCGATCAATCGACAGAGCGCGCCGGGGTGACGCACGAAGCCCACGGCGAGGGGTCCAGCGGACGTTTCGAGAAAAACGTAACCACGTCGCGTCAAGCGCTCACTCACGCGCTGGTCCACTTTCGTAGCCATCACGTCGCGCATCTCGATGGAGGTGCTCACGTGACGTAGGACACCGCCTTCGATGATCACGCGGTCATTGGTCACGTGAACCTTGTGCGAACGCCAGCGCCAGATACGGGTCAAAGTCACGAGACCGAGCGGGCCGATCGAGACGAGCACCAACCAGTCTTCGAATCGGTGGACCAGTGAGTACCGTGACGCACCCTCCACGATCAGCGCGATCGTGGTCAAAGTCACAAGAACTGGGCGCACCACGCCGCGCGACACTGGCGTCACTGAAATGACTCGCACTTCGCCCTCGCGGAGGAGATCACGCCTTCCCATATCCTTCCAGCGTAAGGAGTTTGCGTTGGGAAAACACGGAGGGGGTGCCCGAAGCGTCGTACCTAGACGTTTCTCATCTGGTTCGCGACCATGAGGAAGTACGCCGTCATCTCTTCGTACTGTTCGTCACTCAGTTGATCTCGCACGCTTTCGAGTGCACTTCCCATCGCCACGAGCCACGCGTCGCGAGCACTCTCCGTGATGCGAAAGGGCACGTGACGCATCCGTAGGCGGGGATGGCCCCGCTCCTCTTGGTAGGTGCGCGGACCACCCCAGTACTGGACGAAAAAGAGCGTCAGGTGTCGTCTCGACTCCGTCAAATCTTCGGGATACATGGGGCGCAACGTCTCGTCAAATTCGACGACGTCGTAGAAGGCGTTCACCAATTGTTCGAAGAAGGGCTCGCCACCGACCTGTTCGTACAGTGATGCTTCCACCCCGTCACGCTAATCGTGTCGCCTACAATGGTCTTCCTGGTCCCAGCGGGACCTGCGGGTGTAGCTCAATGGTAGAGCTCCAGCCTTCCAAGCTGGATATGCGGGTTCGATCCCCGTCACCCGCTCCACGTGGATTTTGTCGGAAGTCCAACGACGTCGAGCACTTTTCGATTCACCACGAGTCACCACGACTATCCGCCAGTGTCCTGCCGAAAGTGCCCGCAGTTCCTCCAACAGACTCACGAGGTGCGTAAATCGACGTGCCCAAAACCTCCGATGCACCGTGGGAAAAGTGGCGCGACACGAGCACCCTGACATCGGACGCCTGATCCACGCGGTAGACCCGTCATCGTTCGACGGGGCGACCACGACTCGAAGGTGGGACACCACCCTGGCGGGTCGACCATACCCCTAGGGGTATGCTATAGTGAAGGCACCGACGAAATGAGGACGCGATGGCAACCACAAGCACGACCCACGTCTTACAAGATCAAGACCAGCTCCTCGCGATTTCCAAGCGGATGAAGCGCGCCCACGGTCAAATGGGTGCAGTGATTCGGATGCTCGACGATGACCGGTCCTGTGAGGAGATCGTCACGCAGATGGCGGCGGTGGGCAAAGCCATCAATACCGCGG
>Ga0307373_10000546_pt1 | contig 72303 bp, 60 predicted proteins | sample OX2MG_FD_202534 | JGI IMG/M metagenome (GOLD analysis project Ga0307373, IMG submission 202534) | Soil microbial communities from Risofladan, Vaasa, Finland - OX-2 | ecosystem: Environmental > Terrestrial > Soil > Coastal area > Acid sulfate soil | place: Finland: Risofladan, Vaasa | collected... | reverse complement strand
CCCCCAGCGCCTCACAGATATGGTCTGAAACGCGGTCCAGCCAGCAGGGGGAGCACGCGATCTTATATGTTATTAATCCGTAATGTATCGATGGCGGTCACATACGGTGAATAAGATGGGCTAGCGCCGCGGCTCCGACCGCGATAGCGCGGCGCCAACTTGGTAGGGCGGGCATCAGGTTGAGTGCGTGCTCGGCTGGGCCTACATGGCCGGAGATCGCCCAGAAAATAACAATCGTCGCCATGGGATAAATCAACGCCAGAAGCAGGCAGCGGTCGAACGCCGCCGCGGTCCACAGCGGCGCCGGAGTGCGCAACCCGAACGCATGCGGCAACAGCGTACGGTCCGCCATGTCGGCGTCGCCGAAGAAGCAATCCACCGCGTCGAGCGCGCGGCGCAGCTGGTAGGCATAGACGCGCGCGGCGAGGCCGCCCTCGGTCAGGCTGTGGCGCAACGCTGCATAGGCCGCGCGCGCATCGGCATCGCGGCAGGACAGGATGGCCTCGTAGCGGTGATACAGCACGAAGAACGCCGCGGCGCCGAGGGTGCTCAGCAGCAGCGCCGGTGCCAGCAGCAGCAGGTCGAGGCCACCGCCAAGCTGCGCGGCCAGCGACGTCAGCAGCAGGAGCAGCAGCCCGGCGATCAGGCTGCCGATGGCATTGGCGGCAACGGCGCGGCGGAGTGGCTCGTGCGCCGCCTGGTGCCCGGCGCCGTGCGCCTCCGCGCTGCTTCTTTGCCCCCGGCGCGCCAGCACCTCGGCGCGCACGTCGCCGATCGTGGCGAACCGCAAATGGCCGTCGCCGTGCCGGCGCAGGTAGTCGAGGAACCGAAGCTGCAGTTCCGGGTGCTCCGGGCCGGTCGGCGCCGGCTCGTCGGGCTGGTAGGTTTCGGCCGCGAGGTAAAGCCACGTCCGATCCGGCACGTAACGCCGGGCAAAGAAATACTCCCACTGCGTGTAGGACGCCTCGGCGAAGGTCTCCGGTAGGAAGTCCCGGAATGGCGCCGCGGTGTCGGGCGGCGGGCACTCACCGCTGCGTTGGCCGACCAGGCAATGCACGTCGGCGCAGTCGCTTATGGTGTCGTGCAGCGTCCGCAGCAGCGAGACGCCGGTGGGACCGTGCCGCAGGTCGCTCTGCACCGCGACGCGCAGGTCCTGCTTGCGCAGCTCCGCCGCCACCGCGTCGTGCGCCTTGCCGCACTCGCTGCGCACCGCGGAGACGAAGGCGTCGTAGCCGTGATTGCTCATCGCGGCTTGCCGGTGCGGGGACGCCCGCAGCCGGAGGTGTCGCCACACTGCGGCACCGCGCGGCCATCCGCCCGTGCCGCCGTCCCGCGCGCGGCTGGCGGCCGCGCAGGGCGAAGGCGGCGACGAGAACGCGAGGCTCGGCGCAGCATTGGCGACGTGATCGCAACGAGTCGTGCCGCTGCGCAAGAGCGGCAGCGCCGATCCGGCCGCCGGTTTGTCGCATCGAGCGACGACCGCGGGCCGTCAGCGGAGGTTGGCCGTGTCTCGGTATGGCCCGCACATCGACCTCCACCTCACCAGCGTGCACCACCAGGCGACGCTGCCAAGCTCGGCGGCGGGGCGGACGCCGTAGAGGCGGTGCGGCACGCACGCTGCTTCGGCTTGCGTCGGCCGGGCGGTGAGCACGCGCAGTTCGCGATACACCTGCAAGGGGTCGGCGTTGACGATGGTGCCGCGCAGGCGCTCGGCGAGCGTCAAAGCGAGGGCGGATTTGCCGCTGGCGGTGGGGCCGGCGACGAGCAGCGCATGGGGGAGGGTCACGCGCCGGCACCGCCTGGCATGGGGTGTCGTCGCGTCGCTTCCGGCCGCGACCGGATGGGGAGACAGGCCGTCGCGGTCATGCGGCGACGGAAGGCGGCGGTGGAGGCCGCGGCCGGGCTTTTCGCCACGGTGTTAGCCGGCGGCGACGGCCGGTCGGGACCCGGCGAGACGCAGCTTCGACCGCGCGGCCGGGTTGGTTCGACGACCGGCAGGCGGGGAGGACGGGCGTTGACGCAACGTTCGATGGGACGGGAGGCGGGTGACGGCAAGGGCGGCGCGAGGCGCCAGTCCCGCCAAGCGACCCCGCCGGGCGATCCTCGCGGCGACGCAGCGCAAGGGGTTGCAAAGCCAGGTTGCGACAGCCGCATCCTACGACAGCAAGTTCAATACTCTGGCGCGCGAGATGGAGGCGATCATGGAAAACGACTACGCGATCGTCGGTTCACCCGGCGACGTGGTGGAGCAATTGCACGAAGTCGCGACCAGCCTGACTGGTAATAGGGGCAAAACCCCGGGGCAGATTATGGAGAATTGCGCTTCGTTCCGATACTCTCCACCGTAACGATGGCGGATTTCCGCTATTCCGCCAGTCGACCCTCGATCATGCTGCACCTGCGTGCCCCGGGGTTTTGCCCCTATTACCCTGACTGTCGGTAACCTGATGCTGCTGCTGCAATTCGGCAACATGGGCAAGGACCGCACCCGCTATGCCACGCGATGCTCGCCGAACACGTGACGCCGAAGCTGAAGCCGCCGTTCGCCGAATGGGGGCGTCGCTGGTGGCCGCGGCCAATGGACGCAGCGCTGCGTGCGGCGGTGCCGGCCGGTTTGACATCGGGGGTTGCGGCTACAAGAGTCCGGCCAGCATTGCCAACGGGGGAGAAGGTCCATGACAGTTCTGCGCGCTTCCAACCGCTCGACGAAGCAGGCGCCGGCTGCGAATTTCACCGGCACGGTGTTCTCGGACGAGATCGTCGCCGGCAAGAGTCCTTCGCGCATGCGGGCCTCGGTCGTGTCATTCACGCCCGGCGCGCGCACGGCGTGGCACAGCCATCCGGTCGGACAGACCCTCTATTGCCTGTCCGGCGCCGGGCGGGTGCAGTTCGAAGGCCAGCCGGTGCAGGAACTGCGTCCCGGCGACACGGTGATGATCCCGCCCGATACCCGCCACTGGCACGGCGCGGCGCCGGACAAGCTGTTTGCCCATCTCGCGATGTCAGAACTGAACGACAAGGGCGAAGGCACCGCCTGGTTCGAGCATGTCGCCGATGGCGACTACAGCAAAGCGCCGGCGCCGATGAGCTGAAGCCGGCTCGCCGGGAGGCTGTCTCGTACGCCGGGTCAACGCGCGAAGCGTCTCGGCCCGGCGTGCGACCGGGGGCTTTGTGCGAGCCGCCCTGGTCCGCCGGCACCGCCGAAGCCATGCCGCGCCGCCAATCCAGGCAATAGCGGGTGCGGAAAGGCCGCACCGCGTCGCGGTGCTCGGCAGTTTGCCAACCCGCACGGGGATTCCGGCGATCGACGCTGCATCGAGGTGGCGATCCGCCACGCGCAGCCGGTCCGGACCGATCTGGAGTGTTATCGAATCGGCCAATGGCCGGAACGCCTGCTTTATGAATACGTCTCCGGAACGGGAGCCCGGCTTGCTTGGGGCTGACGCCATCGGCTGGATCGGCGGAGCATGACGTTGCGTTAACTGTAATAGTGGTAATCCGGAATGGTCAGACGAAGCCCGGTCGGGCCGCCATTCCGCGCCGCGAACCGGACGCTTCTCCTGCCGACTTCCGTCCGGCATGGTGGTGGCACAAACGGGGGAAGGAACCGTCGATGCAGGTCCTGCAAGGCATACGCGTGGTCGATCTGAGCCGCGTGCTCGCCGGTCCATATTGCGCGCAGTTGCTTGCCGATTTCGGTGCCAGCGTGATCAAGGTGGAAAGCCCCGAAGGCGACGAGAACCGAAGCTGGCTGCCGATCCTGCCCAACGGGCACAGCGGCAATTTCGCCTCGGTCAATCGCGGCAAGCGCAGCATGGTGCTGAACCTCAAATCGCCGGCCGCGCGCGACGTGTTGCGCCGGCTCGCGGCGGGCGCCGACGTGCTGCTGCACAGTTTCCTGCCGGACACCGCGGCGCGTCTGGGCATCGGCTATGACGACCTGCGCGCGGTCAATCCGCGGCTGGTGTTCTGCAGCATCTCCGGCTACGGCGCGGCGGGACCGCTGGCCGAGAAGCGCGGCTATGACCTGATGGTGCAGGCGTTTGCCGGCGTGATGTCCACGACCGGAATCGTCGATGGGCCGCCGGTGCGCTGCGGCGTGTCGTTCATCGACATGTCCACCGGACTTTCCGCGTATGGCGGGATCGTCACGGCATTGCTCGGGCGGCAGCACAGCGGCCGCGGTACCTGGGTGCGCGCCTCGCTGCTGGAAACCGCGGTGGCACTGCTGGGCTACCATGCCGTCGGCTGGCTGCAGGCAGGCATCCTGCCGACCCCGCAGGGCTCCGGCAGCTGGCACCTGGTCCCCTACCAGGCGTTCCGTTGCGCCGACGGCTACATGCTCGCCGGCGCGCCGAACGATGCGTCATGGCAACGCTTCTGCGATGCGCTGGCGTGGCCGGAACTGGGGCGGGACGGCCGGTTCCTCGGCAATGCCGCGCGCGTGGAGCAACGCGCGACGCTGGTGCCGATGCTGGAGGAAAGGTTCGGCCGCCAGCCGGTCGGCCACTGGGTCGCGCGCTTCGAGGCGCGCAATGTCGCCTGTGCCCCGCTGCATAAACTTGATCAGGTTCTGACGCATCCGCAGGTGCTGGCCAATGCGATGGTGGTGGACGCGCAGGACGCCGACGGAGCGACGCAGCAACTGGTCGGCACGCCGTTCAAGCTTGGTGAGGGCGGCGGCACCGCGTCCGCCGCGCCGCCGGCACTGGGGGCGGATACCGAGGCCATCCTCTCCGGCACGCTGGGTCTGTCCGCCGCCGAAATCGACGCGCTGCGTGCCGCAAGCGCCTTTTCCCCGGCATGATCGCCACATCCGCACAGGGAGACAACCGTGACCGAGACCGCGCGCAACCTGGTCGAGTACGCATGCCAGGATAATATCGCCACGATAACGCTCAACCGGCCGGAAAAGCTGAACGCGTTTTCCGACGATATGGTCACCGCGCTCGCCGGCGCGCTGCGACGCTTCGACATCGACAACGAGGCGTTCGTGGCGATCATCCATGGCGCCGGCAGGGCGTTTTCCTCCGGCGCGGATGTGCAGCAGCGCCAGTTGCGCCGCCGCGAGGAGTTCGAGCAACACGGCGGGCCGCAGGGATGGGGAGCGCACGCGGGGGATCTGCTGACGCGGGCGGTGAACTGGAAGCCGGTGATCGCCGCGGCGCATGGCTACGTGATGGGGCTGGCGCTCGGCATCGTGCTGGAATGCGATCTGATCGTTGCCGCGGCGGGCACGCAATTCCAGGTCACCGAGACGCCCCGCGGCCTGGGCGGCGCGAAATACTGGGCGCTGCTGGATTTCCGCGGCGCGGCGGCGTTCGGCACCGAGATCGCACTGACCGGCCGTTTCTTCACCGCGGAGGAGGCGTTGGCGAACCGGGTGATCAATCGCGTTGCGCCGGAGGGGCAGCATCTTCCGGTGGCGCGCGAACTCGCATTGGCGGTCGCGCGCAACCCTCCGCTTTCGGTGCGGGCAACGATCCGATCGCGCCGGTGGTACATGGAGCAACTCGAACGCGAGGTGGCGATGCAGACCGCGCCGCTGAAGCTGTATCTCAGCGAGGATTTCGGCGAGGCGGCGCGCGCCTTCGTGGAGAAGCGCAAGCCGGGGCCGTTCAAGGGCCGCTAACCGACTTGCCGGCCTGCGTCACGCCGTCTCCGTCCGCACGGGCACGGCATGGCCGGTTGGCGGCGCGTCCAGCACTTCGCGCACCTTGGCCGCGAGTTGCTGCAAAGTGAACGGCTTGGCAAGGAAATGCACGTCGCCGCTCAGCGCGCCGGATTGCACCGCCGCGTTCCCGGTGTATCCGGTGGTGAACAGCACCTTCAGTGCGGGACTGACATTGTGCGCGGCGTCCGCCAGGGCGCGCCCATTCACGCCGCCGGGCAGTCCGATATCCGTGAACAACAGGTCGATGCCGCCGCGATCGGCGATCAGCCGGAACGCCTCCATTGCGTCGGGGGCTTCCAGCACCTGGTAGCCGATGTCGCGCAGCGCCTCGACGGCGGCATGGCGCACGGTGTCGTCGTCCTCGACCACCAGCACCGTCGCGGCAGCGCCATGCGAGCGGCCGGCATTGACGGTGACAGCCGGCGGCGACGGCTGTTGCACATACCGCGGCAGATACAGCCGTATCGTCGTCCCGTCGCCCTGCGCGCTGTCGATCCTGACGTGGCCGCCCGACTGCGTGACGAAGCCATACACCATCGACAGGCCGAGCCCGGTGCCCTGGCCGAATGGCTTCGTGGTGAAAAACGGCTCGAACGCCCTTGCCTGCACGTCGGGCGACATGCCGGTGCCGGTGTCGCGAACCGCGATCATCACATACGGGCCGGCTGCCAGTTCGGCATGCCTGGCGGCATACGATTCGTCGATGACCGCGTTGGCGGTTTCGATGGTCAGCTTGCCGCCCCGCGGCATGGCGTCGCGGGCGTTGACCGCGAGGTTGAGCAAGGCGCTTTCCAGTTGATTGGCATCGATGCGGGTCGGCCATAATCCGCTGGAGGATACGGCCTCGACCGTGACGCCCTCGCCCAGTGTCCGGCGCAACATATCCAGTATGCCGGCCACCAGGTGCCCGGCGTCCAGCGGCTCGGGATCGAGCGTTTGCTGCCGCGAGAAGGCGAGCAAGCGCTGCGTCAGCGTCGCCGCGCGGCGCACGCCGTGCATCGCCGCGTCGGCCAGCCGGCCCAGGCCCTGGGCGTTTTCGGGCAGGCGGCGCTTGAGCAATTCGACGTTGCTGCTGATCACCGTGAGGTGGTTGTTGAAGTCGTGGGCGATGCCGCCGGTCAGCCGGCCGACCGCCTCCATCTTCTGGGTCTGGCGCAGTGCGTCCTCGGCGAACTCGCGGCGACGGATTTCGCCCTGCAGGGTTGCCAGCATGGCGCTTGCGCCGCGTGCGCGTCGCGCGGCGAGTAAGCTCAGCGCGAACAAGGCAATTGTCACGGGAATGCCAAAGACCAGATACGTTGCGACCATGTTGCGCCACTTGACGACGATCGAATGCCAGGAACGGCCGACCGTGGCATAGACCGGGTACGCGTCCAGCTTGCGATACGCGATCAGCCGGTCGATGCCATCCGCGGTGTGTCCGCGCACCATCCCGCTTGCCGGATCGCGCGCGATGGCGGTCATCAGCAGGGTATTCGGCTTCGGCTCCCGCGACAGCAGGTCCTGGGTTGACGGATAATGCATCAGCAGCGCGCCGTCTTCGCGATAGAGGCCGGCGGTATAGCCGGTACTGCCGTTGAACAGGGAACGGTCGAACGCCTCGAAGTAGCGCGGCGACACGATGACCAGGATGACCCCCTGAAACTGCCGCGGGTCGTCGCCCTTGCGGCGTGCGACGGAAAAGGCCGGCTGGCCGGTCAGGCGGCCGGTGAGGGTTGCGCCGATGAACATCGGCTGGTGGCCGTCCCGCAGCGCCCGGAAATAGTCGCGACCGGCAAACATCATTGCATGGTTGACGGGATAGCGTGGCGTTGCCAGCAACGCGTGGCCGCGACTGTCGCTGACGATCACGGCGGTCACTTGCGGGAACGGGCGGATCATCGCCAGGATCCGGTCGCGCAGTTCCTGCTCATGTGCCGCCACGGCAGCGTCGTCCAGACCACCCAGCAGGTCGTTCACCCGCGCGGCGACCAGCGTGTGCGTGTCGAGCACCTTGGTCGCTTGTTCCGTGGTGACGGCCAGCGCTCTGTCGATCCCCTGTTGCGCCTCGTGCAGCACCGATCGCCACGCGAGCCAGGCGCCGCCGGACAGCACCAGCAGCGGCAGCAGCAGCGCTGCCACGGCGAGACTGTAATAGGCGCGGACCGCACCCTTACCCTCCCTTGTGTCGCCCATGCCGCGCGCTGCTTTCAGCCTCGTGACGAAACCGCCGGCCCGGCATCGTGCGTAGGGGGCCGCCGGTGCGTGAACGCCGATAATCGCCACAGGATGTAACACGTCGCCACGGCAACGTCGCAATGCGGAGAATCACGCAGTCGTGAGCGCACGCCGCTGTGCGATCAACGATCGTCCCGGCAGCACCTGTGCGACCCGTAAACCAGCCTGCGGGCGCATGCCGGCGCTGGGGTATTGGTGCGCGATCCCGACGTCTCGCGCCAGCCAGGACGAGAGGCGTCGCTCAACTCGACGCCGCGTCGAGCACCTCCATCGACCGGATCTCGTCCGGCTCGCCGGCATAAACCACCAGGGCGAGCGTTTCGGCGCCGATGAAGGCGCTGTGGACCTTGCCGCGCGGATTGAGCGCGTAATTGCCTGGAAATCGTAATTGCTCGCCGGATTTGCCGCCGCGCCCGCCTTCCAGGTTGAAGATGTGCTCGTCGGATCGCGCCACCGCGACGATCTTGATGACCTTGCCCTCCGGCGGCGTGAACCGGAGCAGAAAGGCGATGCCGCCACCGTCCTGGCGCCGGTCGCTCAGGATTTTGAGGTGGACGACGTCCCGGCCGTTGAAAATCGCGCCCTCGCCAAAGAGTGGGCTGCCCGGTTCCCACGCCATCGTGGTCGTATCCAGGTTGATCAATTGCATCGCTGGTTCCCCCCTTATGCGGCCAATGTCTTGCGCATGAAGATGCGTTCCACCCCCGGCACGGTGGCGATGCGGCCGAACTCCTCCCAGCCGTGCCGGGCATAGAATTCGGGTGCCTGGAAATTGACGGTGACCAGCGTGGCGGCGCGGCAGCCGCGGCGGCCGGCCTCCATCTGGGCCATGCGCAGCATCGCGCTGCCGGTTCCGCCGCGGCGCATTCTCTCGGGCAGGTAGAACAGGTCGAGGAAGAACAGGCCCAGCGACGTGCGCCCCAGCAATCCGCCGACCGGTTCGCCATTGTCGGGATCGTGGGCGGCGACTGCCAGCGGGCGCCAGTCGCGGCGGCCGATCTTTACGGCGCCGTACGCGGCGAGGCCGTCCTCGAGGACCGCCTTCAGCCGCCGGTCGGGTGCATCGGTAAGCGTCATCACGGGTGTCTCCTGTTCCGGTCGGGGACAATCTAGACAGTGGCCCCTGACAGCGTTCTGTCAGTAGTCTCGCGGCATGCGCCGGTCCGATCGTCTGTTCGACATTATCCAGCGGCTGCGCACTGCTCGCTCGCCGGTGACGGCGGCGGCGATCGCGGCCGGGCTGGAGGTCACGCCGCGCACCGTGTATCGCGACATCGCCGCGTTGCAGGCGAGCAGGGTGCCGATCGAAGGCGCGGCGGGTGTGGGGTATGTGCTGCGGCGCGGCTACGACCTGCCGCCGTTGATGTTCACCGCCGACGAGGTGGAGGCGGTGCTGGTCGGCATGCGCCTGTTGCGCCGTACGCGCGACCCCGGGCTGCAACGGGCGGCGGAGTCGGTACTCTCGAAGCTCGCCGCCGTTCTGCCGGCACCGTTGCGCGCCTCGCTCGATGCCCCGCCGTTCCATGTCTCCGAGGGCGGCGCGCGCGAACCCGGCGCGATCAGCCTGGCGGGACTGCGCGTCGCCATCCGCGAAGCGAAGAAGCTGCGGATCACCTATCGCGACCTCGGCGGCACGACGAGCGAACGCGTTATCCGTCCTGTGGCGATCGAATACTATGTCGAGGTGACGCTGGTTTGCGCGTGGTGCGAGCTGCGCGACAATTATCGCCACTTCCGCGCCGACCGGATCGAAGCGGCCGCGGTGCTGTCCGAGAGTTTCGCGACCGACCGTGCGCGGCTGCTGTCCGGCTGGTTGGCTCTGACGCGGCCGTAGCGGCGCGGCGTGACGCGGTTGCGCGGCGCGCGGGCAACCGCTTCGATGCCGCGGCTGATTGCCACCAGGGAGGAACCCGATCATGAGCCGCCTGTTCGGACCGCTGCGCCAGATGGGCTATGTCGTTCGCGATGTGGAAGCCGCCATGCGGCACTGGGTGGAGGTCTGCGGCGTTGGGCCGTGGTTCATCGCCGACCGGCTGCCGCTCACCAAATTCACCTGTGACGGCCAGCGCCACGACGACATCCATTTGTCGATCGCGCTGGCCAATTCCGGCGACGTGCAGATCGAGCTGATCCAGCAGCGTTGCGACACGCCCAGCATGTATCGGGAATTCCTGGCGAAGCATCCCGATGGCGGGTTGCAGCACTGGTCGAGCTGGCCGGAAAACTATGACGAATTGTACGACCGCGCGCTCGCCAACGGCTACACGGCCGGTCAGGAAGGCGACGCACCGCGCGGACGGTTCGTGTATTTCCGCCAGGAGGGCCACCCCGGCACGATCATCGAGATGTCGCACGCCACGCCGGCGCGCAAACGCATCTTCGGCGCGGTGCGCGCGGCGGCGGCCGGCTGGGACGGCAGCGATCCGATCCGGCGCGATTGGCCTGGCTGATCGCTCGCATCAGCACTTGCGCCGCCGGCAGGTGGCGGGTTGAGTGCGGGACGCTGCACCCTCACCCTGCGCGCTCCCGCTGCGGGCGGGACAGGCAGCACAGTGGAGGCATGGTGGACCAGATCGTTCGTGCGCTCGACCCGGGGAAATTCCGCGATCCGTCGCTGACGGCACGCGGCGAGACGCGCGCGCGCGTGGCGCTGCGCGGGCTGGAGACGCTTTGGTTCAACACCGGCACGCTGTGCAACCTGACCTGCCGCAACTGCTACATCGAATCGTCGCCGCGCAACGACCGGCTGGCGTATCTCACGCGCGAGGAGGTGCGCTTCTATCTCGACGAGATCGCCCGCGACCGCCTGCCGACCGGCGTGATCGGCTTCACCGGCGGCGAGCCGTTCATGAACCCCGGCATCATCGGCATGCTGGATGACGTTTTGTCGCGCGGCTTGCGTGCGCTGGTGCTGACCAATGCCATGGCGCCGCTGCGCAGGCTGCGTCCGGCGCTGCTGGCGCTGCGCGACGCGCATGGGGATCGCCTCGCGCTTCGCGTGTCGCTCGATCACTACACGGCGGCGGTGCACGAAGCCGAACGCGGCAAGCGAAGCTGGGCCCCGACGATCGACGGCCTGGTCTGGCTGGCGCGCAACGGTTTTGCGCCCGACGTCGCCGGCCGTCGTTTCACCGGTGAGCAAGAGGCGGCGCTGCGGGAGGGGTATGCGCGGCTGTTTGGCGCGCTGGATGTTCCGGTCGATGCGTTCGATCCGGTGCGGCTGATGCTGTTCCCGGAAATGGATCCGAGCCGCGACGTGCCGGAGATCACCTCCGCCTGCTGGGGCATCCTGCACAAATCGCCCGACGACGTGATGTGCGCGTCGTCGCGCATGGTGGTGAAGCGCAAGGACGCGTCGCATCCGGTGGTGCTGGCCTGCACCTTGCTCGCCTACGATGAGCGGTTCGAGCTCGGGCGTACGCTGGCCGAGGCGGCAGGTCCGGTGGCGCTGAACCACCCTTATTGCGCGTCGTTCTGTGTGCTGGGAGGGGCGGCGTGCAGCCGGTAAGGCAAGGCGCGGGAATCAGTGAGCCGGTTGTCATGGGACGGGCACGGCTCCCGTCATCCCCGCTTGCGCGCTAGGGGAGTCTCGCATCTCGTTGCAGCCGCATTTCGAGTGTCTTGCCGCGATGGATAGCGCAGGACCGCTCCATGCCGCGGCGGAAGGTGATTGGCCCGGGCGGCTTGTAGTAGCAGTTCCAACCACCCAGCCGGGCGATGATCCAGCTCGCCCGGACAAGACTTCGGACGGGATGAGGGTTCTTCTGCCGATCGGTGTTGCCTTCGTCTTGCAGGCCGCCGATGACCGCTACCTGCAAGCGCGGGCCTTGGTGGAGGACGGCAGATCGGTGGGTGAACTGGCCACCAAACCGTGCCAGCCAGCCAGGCCCCTGGGCGGCAGGCGCGATAGGCGAGTCCAAGATTGCCCCCTGCACTGGCGAACAGGCCGCCTACATCAGCACGAAGAGCCAAAATGCACGCATTGGATGATCCCCCCGTCGTTCCAGCCAAACGCCGCATGCGTAGCACAGGCCCCGAGGCCTGCAATCCACCCTTTGCAGACATTCAGACTGACCCACTCCCAAACGACTTGGGCGACCACATATTGCCACGGCCGCCCTGGACCGGGATTCACGACGATCCGGTTGTCGCGGCCCTCCGCGTCCGTGCCATCGGCAAGTCCTGCATAATCACGAAGCGCGCCAGGCCCACAAAAAGCGCGTGCGCATCCCCTGCATGCATTACCGTGGCGATCTTGGGGGGATTGCTTCGCTGCGCTCGCAATGACGGCAAAGTGCTAACGCGCCTCTACCAGCTCCAGCACCTCCCTGCTCGGGCCTTCGATCATCACCGCGCGCGTGTCACCGAATTGGTAGATGCGTGTCAGCAGAGCGACGCCCTCGCGGTCCAGCTTCTCCACCCAGGCATCCAGATCCGCGACGCTCAATCCGATATGATCCTGCAACTGTCCGCGACTGCGCACCAACGGCTGGTTGCCCTGGTTGGGGTACCAGGTCAGTACCACGTCGCCGAATTCGACCCCGGCACGCGGCGAACGGAACATGCCTTCGCGGCCCAGCGCCGGCCAGGAGCGATCAGCGCCACGCGGCACGTTGCAGGTCGCCTCGGTCACCGGCGCCGCGGCGACGCCCGCGCGTACCGGTGCGTTGAGATGTTCTTGGTACCACAGCAAGGCGCAGAGCGGGTCTTCCTGGTAGAGGTGGACATGGTTGAAGCGCTCGGCCGGATAGTTCCCGGCGAATTCGACCAGCGCGCTGTCCGGGCCGGTCATATACACGAAGCCGCCGCCGCCGGCCGGCTGGATGCCGGCGCGCCGGGCTTCCTCGATCTGTGCTTTGGTGCGGCCGGGCACGCCGCCGGTGCCGGGCCAGGTATCGCTGCTGATCAGCACGGAGCCGCCGGCATCCGTCGTGTAGAGCGGCAGCAGCTTCACCTCGGGCCGGCGCTTGAATGCCTCCACGCTGGCGCGCGCATCGGTGACGTGCCAGCCGAAATGCCAGATCGCGCTTTGCGGTTCGCTGGTCGGCGGCGCATCGGCCTGGTCGAACAGCAGCAGCACGTTGTTGGGCGATTGCAGCGCCGGATAGCCGCACCAGTCGGCCCGCCGCGTGCTGGGGAACTGCCGCGTGTACCAGGCGATCGCCGCGCCGGGATCGACCGAATTTAGGTGCAGATGGTGGAAGCCAGGGGTCGGGAGCATGATGATCCTCCGGGGCATGGCATGGCATTGCCGACGTGCCGGGCGCGACAATACACTCGCCGCAGCGAAGCACGAGGGGAGGCAACGATGGCCTACGAGACTATCCTGGTCGATACCGAAGACGGCGTGGGGATCGTGACGCTCAATCGCCCCGACACTCTGAACGCGATGAACCGCAAGCTGTCCACCGAGTTGCACGCTGCGGTGAAGGCGCTGGAGGCCGACGGCACGATCGGCTGCATCGTCATCACCGGCTCGGGCGAACGGGCGTTTTCCGCCGGCGGCGACATCCATGAGCAACGCTCGGACGACAAGCGGTACAGCCAGGCGGAACTGGACGCGATGCGCAACCCGCGGGCGAGCTATGACATCAGCGCCTGTGCCAAGCCGGTGATCGGCATGATGAACGGGCTGGCGTATGGCGGTGCGGCGGTGCTGGCGTCATCGTTGGACATGCGGATCGGCTGCGAGGCGTCGCGCTTTCGGTTTCTGGCCGCGGCGTACGGCCGGATCAACAGCACCTGGACGCTGCCGAACCAGGTGGGCTGGCCGATGGCCAAGGAGCTGCTGTTCAGCGCGCGCATCGTCGAGGCGGAGGAGGCGCACCGCATCGGCCTGCTGAACCACCTGGTGCCGCGCGCACGCCTGCGCGAGAAGACCATGGAACTGGCGCGCATGATCGCCGGCAACCACCGCGGCGCGGTGATGGGCGTCAAGGCGCTGCTGCTGCGGCAGAAGGGCGAGAGCCTGGAACGGCAATGGGCGGAAGAGCAGGATTATACGACGCACGTGCTGCGGGGGGCGAAGGCGGAGGATGCGTTCCCGGAGTTCATTGCGCGCAAGGGCCGGGCGTTGGGGTGATATGCGGCTGACAGAAATTCTCCCCCTCCCAAAAGGGGAGGGGGAGAAGTCTAAGCGCGATGCGCATCATCCAGAATCATCGCGGCGCCCTTCTCGGCGATCATGATCGTCGGCGCGTTGGTGTTGGTGGACGTGACCGCCGGCATCACCGACGCGTCGATCACCCGGAGCCGTTCGAGGCCGCGCACGCGCAGCCGATCGTCCACCACGGCCATGCCATCCGAGCCCATCTTGCAGGTGCCGGTGGCATGGAACACCGTGGAGCCGGTTTGCCGCGCATAGTCGAGCAATTCGTCATCCGACTGCACGTTGTTGCCCGGCTGGGTTTCGGCTTCGACGTATTTCGCCAATGCGGGTGCGTCGAATAGCTTGCGCACCAGGCGGAGGCCGCCAACCACGGCACGACGGTCGCGCTCGTCGCTCAGGTAGCGCGGGTTGATCGCCGGGGCGTCACCGGGGCGGCTCGATTTCGCCTCGACATAGCCTCGGCTGAGCGGGCGCATCTGCCACATGCCGGCGGTCATGCCGGGTTTTTCCTCGAGCCGCCGTCCCGGGCCAGGCGCGTAACTACCTGCCGCGAACAGGCACTGCACGTCCGGGGTCGCCGATTCTTCCAGCACCTTGACCGACGCGGCGACCAGCGAGGCGGCGTAGGTCAGCATGCCCTGGCCGTAGAAAACGTAGCGTATGACCTCGGCCACGAGCGGCAAGCCGCGTGACTTCTCATTGAAGGTCTGCGCGCCGGTGACGCGGCAGGAGATCCGCGCGAGAAAGTGGTCTTGCAGGTTCTTGCCGACACCCGGAAGCGCGTGCAGCGAGGTAATGCCGACGCGGCCGAGATGTTCCGGATCGCCGACACCGGAAAGCTGCAAAACGTGCGGCGAGCCGACCGCGCCGGCGGACAGAACAACCTCGCGCGCCGCATCGACGCGTTCGATGGCGCCGTTGCGCGAATATTCCACACCGATGGCGCGGGTGCCGTCGAGCAGGATGCGGTGCACCAGCGCGTTGGTGACGATCTGCAGGTTGGGTCGCCGCTTCGCGCTGCGCAGATAGGTGCGCGCCGCGCTTGCCCGGCGCCGCCCGCTGCGGGTCTGCTGCACCCAACCGATGCCGTCGCCGGAGCCTGGAGGAAGGTTGTTGACGTCGTCGCGATATTCCAGGCCGATCTGTTTCCCCGCCTCGATTGCCGCGCGGCACAGCAGGGGCTGGTCGGCGGTGCGCGAGGTGGACAGCGGGCCGCCTTTGGCGTGTACCGCGTTAGCCTCGCCGCCCTCCCAGTTTTCTGCCTTGCGGAAGAACGGCAGCACGTCGTCCCAGGACCAGCCGCGATTGCCGAGCTGTGCCCAGTGGTCGAAATCCTCCGGCTGGCCGCGGACGTAGATCAGGCCGTTGATCGAGCTCGATCCGCCCAGTACGCGACCGCGCGGATAGGCGATGGCGCGGCCGTTCGTTCCGGGGTCGGGTTCGGCCTTGTAGCCCCAGGTCAGCGTGGGATGGTCGAGCAATTTCAGGTAGCCGGCGGGGATGTGGATCAGCGGATTCCAGTCGCGCCCGCCGGCCTCGAGCAGAACCACGCGCGTGTTGGGGTCCTCGGTCAGGCGGTTGGCCAAGACGCAGCCCGCCGAGCCGGCGCCGATGATGACGTAATCCGATTGCATGCCTGGTTTCCTTCCCTGGCAGCTTTCGGTGCCGCCGATTGACACGCTATTCCAGGCGCGCGCACCAATCCACTTTCCGCGGGAGGGCATCGCCTTGGCCATCGATTACATCAAGCGCGACGGGGTCGCTTACATCACGCTGAACAATCCCGGCAAGGCGAACATCCTGGACAAGGCGACGTCGGACGAAATCTCCGCGGCGTGGATCGATCTGTGGGAGGATCGGGACATTCGCTGCGCCATCCTTACCGGGGCGGGCGACCGGCATTTCTGCGGCGGGCACAACCTGGCGCCGCGCGAGAACATCACCGAGGCGGAGCGCGAATACCTGCGGACGCAGCGCATCTTCTGGCCGCTGGCCGGAACGGTGCATGGGCAGAGGACCGGCGTGGATGGGCGGTTCGGCGACCATTATCCTCGGGTCTGGAAGCCGGTGATCGCCGCGGTGAACGGGTGGGCGGCAGGGGCCGGGCTGTACATCCTGCTGTCGTCCTGCGACATCCGGATCGCCAGCGCGGAACATGCGCGGTTCAAATTCTCGCTGATCTCGCAAGGGTGGCTGGGACACGGGCCGGGCGCCAGCCTGCTGGTGAAGCAGTTGCGCTACATCGATGCGATGAAGATGCTGTTGTCGGACGAGCCGATCGACGCCGCGGAGGCGTTGCGCATCGGGTTGATCAACGAAGTGGTGCCGCATGCGCAGTTGATGGAGCGGGCGGAGAGGATGGCCCGCCACATCGTGAAGCTGCCGCCGGTGGCGGTGCGCATGATGAAGGAGTTCGTGGTGCGGTTCGGCGACCTGCCGACCGACCAGGCCTGGCACGTGCAGAACCTGATCAACACCCTGCTGATCCAGGTGACGACGGACGGCGAGGAAGGCCGGCGCGCGTTCAACGAGAAGCGCCCGCCCGACTTTACCGGCGCGTTGCGGCGGCGTGGCGAAGCGTGGGAGGAGCCGTCGGCCGAGGACGCCGCGCGGCTGGACGAGGCGTATCGCAGCGGCGAATTCTGATAGGCCCTTCCGCTGTCATTGCGAGCGAAGCGAAGCAATCTCCTACGTGCTGCGGTGCGATATCCCGGAGGACGCTGCTTCGCTTCGCCGCAACGACGGCGTTGGTGACGGGACCGAACCTTCAGGATCGCGACACTAACCAAGCGCGCCGGACCGCCGCAGTGCGGCCACCGCATCACCGTCCAGCCCAACCACTTCCATCAGCACGCTGTCGGTGTCCGCTCCAAGTCCGGGGGCGGCACCGGATTGCCGGCCGAAGCTGGCATGCCACGGCAAGCCCGGCAGCACACCGGCGCCATGCGGCTCCCAGAACCCGCGCCCACGCAAGTGACTGCGCTCGACGAGATCGCACGACGTCGCCAGTGCCGCCGCCGGAATCCCGGCGCGCAGCAGTGCCGCCGCAGCGTCAGGCGCGGACTGCCCGCGCAGCCAGGCGGCCAGCGCGGCATCGATCACCGAGCGCTGCTCCATGCGATCGTTGCACCCGAGGCGCTGCATCGAAGCCAAACCAGGCACCATCCCGCACAGCACCCGCCATGCCTCATCGCTCGTGATCGCCACGCTGATCCACGCATCGTCGCCGGCACAGGGATAGACACCGTGCGGCGCGTCGCGACTGGATGCGTTGCCGGCCGGCTTCGACGTCCCCGTTAGTTGCGTCGCCAGCAGCGGCTCCGCCATCGTCCACAGCATCGCCTCGATCATCGAGAAATCGACCCGCGCAATCGCACCGCCGCGCCGCCGTTGCCACAGCGCCGCGGCGGTGACGAACGCCAGCATCAGGCCGCACATCGGATCCAGCCATGCGAAGCCGACCCGAGGCGGCACATCCGGATGGCGGTTCAGCCCGGCGAATCCGGCGTAGCATTGCAGCAACGTACCATAGGCGACGCCGCGCGCCTCCGGCCCGGTCCGCCCGAGTCCCGATGCCGACACGAATATCAGGTTCGGATTGAGCGTTTGCAGCGCCTCCGCGCCCAGACCCAGCCGATCCATCACGCCGGTCGCGAAGTTCTCGATCAGCACGTCGGATTTCGCGGCCAACGCACGCGCGACCGCAACCGCTTCCGGTCGCTTGAGGTCCAGCACGATGGCGCGCTTCGCCTGGCCGAGCACGGTGTGCAGTTCCGAAGCGCGGCCGGGGTCGCCGCGGCCGGGCGCCTCGACCTTGATCACCTCGGCGCCCATCGCCGCGAGGTAGCGCGTCGTGGTCGGGCCGGCGATGACCCAACTGAAGTCGAGCACGCGCACGCCGGACAGCGGCAACGAACCGGGTGGCGGCGCGGTCGGTTTGCGTACGGCCGGCGCAAGCGTCAGCCCGAACGGCGGTCCAGGCGCGGTGACGTCGCGGCCATCGATGGTGAGCCGGCGATAGAATCGCCGATGCGCAAGCTGCGGCGATGCGAGCAATTCCGCCGGTTCGCCCAATGGGAAGCTCGGAACATGCGCCTGCTGCGCCGCATCGGCGATCCACTGCTTGTCATGCTGTTTGCTCCACACCGACATCAATGCGTGCAGCGCATCCCAATTTGCCACGCGGCCGTGCTTGTGCACGAAGCGCGGATCGTTGCCCCACTCGGGCGATCCCATCACTTCCAGCCATGCGGCCCATTGATGGCTTTCGCGCGGCGAGATCGCCACGTAGCCGTCGCGCGCCGGCAGGATGCAAACCGTGGCGCCATTGCCATCGGCGAGGCGCTTGCGCGACCAGCTTTTGCCGGTGAGACCGGCCCGCGCCAGCTCGGTCATCGCCATGGTGGCGAGCGCTTCCTGGATCGAAACGTCGATCACCGCGCCGGGTGTGGCGCCCAATGCCGCGTGCATGCCGGCACACGCCGCGGCGATTCCGCCGATGAACGCGGATTGTTCGCCGACCGGGCGGATCGGCGCTTCGCCGAGGTCGTCAACCTGTCCGGTGAGCAGACGAGCGATGCCGCTGGCGAAGCACAAGGTCAGGTCGGTGGCAGGGTCGTCGGCTTGCGGTCCGATCTGGCCGAATGGGGAGATGAACATCAGCGCGGCCGTCTGGTTGCGGACGCGGAGATTTTCAGCATCCCGTCGCCGGGCGCGCAGCTCCGCCGGCCGGCCTTCGACGACGATCAGGTCGGCGGCTGCGAACGCATCGCCGGTTTCGGCGACGAGCGTCTTGCCGTGGTTGAGATATGCCGCGAGCGGTGTCGCATTGTCCGGATCGGTGCAGGCGACGTCCGCGCCGACATCGGCGAGCAACCGCCCGCAGACTGCGGCGGCGAGGCCCTGGCCGACCTGAAGAACGCGGAAGCCTGATAGCAAAGCCATGCAATACCTCACCGTCGCGTCGCACCAGCATCGCGTCGCGGAGCCAAATGCATGCGGTACCGTGTTATTATGGCCTGCCTTCCCGCGGGCAGAAAAGAAGGTCAGGGACGCAATCCCTGACCTTCCTCGCGGCTACACCATGCTCAGGTCGAATAATCGGAGAACGCCGCGCCGGCGAACCGCGCCCGATAGTCGGTGCGCACGTTGATCAGCGCCACCCTTCCCGCATCCACCTGCGCCTGGCCACGTTCCAGCGCCGGGCGGATATCCTCCGGCTTGGTGATGTATTCACCGTAGCCACCCAGCGCCTCGCACATCTTGTCGAACCGCACATAGCCCAGGTCGCGGCCCGGCTTTTCGCGCTTCGGATCGCCGGTCCAGCCGCCGTTCAGGCTGATCACGATCAGGATGGGAATCTTGTGCCGCACCGCGGTGTCGATCTCCATCGCGTTCATGCCCATGCTGCCGTCGCCATGCACCACGATCACCTGCTTGTCGGGACAGGCAACCTTGGCACCGATGCCGAACGGCAGGCCGACGCCCATGGTGCCGAACGGACCGGAATTCAAACGATGGCCCGGCATGAAAGTCGGCATCGTCTGGCGGCCGAAGTTCAGCGTCTCCTGCCCATCGACGCACAGGATCGAGTCGCGCTTGGCGAAGTTCCGCACTTCCTCGAGCATGCGCACGGGATGGATGTCGCCGTCCTCGGCATACTTGTTGGCGCCGGCCGCGCTGCGCTTCGCCGCCTCGCCTTCCGCCAGCTTCTGCCGCCATGTCTTGTAGGTGTCGGCGTTGACCTTGCCCTTGATGCCGTCGAGCAACTGCTGCAGCACCGCCTTGCAGTCGCCGACGATCGGGATATCGACGTAGCGTGCCGCCGAGGAGATTTCCTCCGGGCAGATGTCGATGCGGGCGATCTTCGCATTGGGTCCGAAGCGCGGCGGCGAGGCATGGCCGATGATGTAGTTCATCCGCGTGCCGAGCACGATGATCAGGTCGGCATCGCGGAACGCCGAGGAGCGCATTGCCAGGTAGGAACAGGGATGATCGTCCGGCACCACGCCACGGCCTTGCGGGGTGGTGTAGAACGGGATGCCGGCGGCTTCGACGAATGCCTGCATCTCGCCCCAGGCGCGCGACCATATGACGCCGGAGCCGGAGACGATCAGCGGCTGCTTCGCCTCGCCCAGCGCCTTCACCAGTGCCGCGACCTGACGCGGATCGCCGAGCGGGCGCGAGTCCATGATCGGACGGCCGGCATAGCTCCAATCGACCAGGTTCTCGTCGATCCTTTGATAGAGCAGATCGCCGGGGCAATCGACGTAGCAGGGTCCAGGCTTGCCGGTGATCGACTTTTGCAGCGCGAAATTGACCTGCTGCGGGATGCGCTTCAGGTTGAGCAGGCGATCGACGTGCTTGTTGCAGCCTCGCATCAGCTCGACCTGGTCGATTTCCTGGAACACCTGGCGGCCGAACTGGCTGATCGGGCTCGATCCGCCGAACGAAACGACTGGGCAGCAATCGATCAGCGCGTTGGCGACGCCGGTGATCAGGTTGGTCACGCCCGGCCCCGATGCGGCCATGCACACGCTCGGCACCTGCTTCAACCGGCTATACGCCTGACACATGAACGCCGCCGCCTGCTCGTGGCGGACGTCGATCATGCGGATGCCTTCCTTGATGCATGCCGCCTCGGTTCCCAGCATGGGGCCGCCCATGATGTAGAAGACGTCCTTGATGCCTTCCTTTTGCAAACACCGTGCGATGATTTCCGAGCCGTTCATTTCCGCCATGTCTGTTCTCCGTTGGTGGGTCGTCACCCAGGCGAAAGCGAGGGCCTGGGTTGGATGGGTCCCCGCTTTCGCGGGAATGACGAGTTCTGGTCAGCCGACCACGCCGTCGGTGCGCAGGTTGCCCACGGCGTCTTCGCCAAGGCCGAGCCAGTGGCTCAGCACGTCGCCGGTATGCTCGCCAAGCAGCGGTGCCGGCTTTACTGGTGGCGGGTTGCCGGAAAACCGCACCGGCCACGCGGCCATCTTGAACGCGCCGTTGGTCGGATGCTGGATGGTCTGCATGATGCCGCGCTGCTCGAACGTCTTGTCGTTGTACAGCTCCATGGTGTCGAGCACCGCGCCGGCGGGCACGCCGGCCGCGCCAATGATTTGCATCGCCTCGTGCTTGGTGTGCCGTTTGGTCCAGTCGGTGATCATGCCGTTGACTTCGTCTGGGCGTTCGGCACGCGCGGCCGGACTGTCATAGCGCGCATCGCCGACCAGGTCCTCGCGGCCGATCACGCCCAGCAGGCGCCGCCAATGTTCCGGGTTGGCGCGGCTGGTAAAGACATAGACGTAGTCGTTCAGTCCGCCACCCTGGGTTGGGAACGTGCCCATTGGCGGATTGCTGCCGGAGACGCTGCTGTCGGCGGCGCGACCCGCGGCCTTGCCGGTGCGCGCCTGGGCGGCGAAGGCGATGCGTATGTAGTGCAGCATCGCGTCCTGCATCGCGATTTGCAGGTGCTCGCCCTGGCCGGTGTCCTTGCGCCGGTACAACGCGCCGAGAATGGAAATCGCCAACAGCATGCCGGTGCCGGTATCGCCGAGCGACGGGCCGGGCTTCAAGGGGCGGCCGTCGCGCTCGCCGGTGATGCTCATGGTGCCGCCGCAGGCCTGGGCGATCATGTCGAAGGCGAGATTTTTCTCGTATGGGCTGCCCTCGCCGAAGCCCTTCACCTGGCAGTAGATGATCGCGGGGTTCAACGCACGGATCACGTCGGCGCCGAGGCCCAGCCGCTCGATCGCGCCCGGGGCGAAGTTCTCGCAGAACACGTCGGCCTTTTTGGCGAGGTCCTTGACCAGCGCGAGGCCTTTCGGGTCCTTCAGGTTGACGGTGATCGACTTCTTGTTGGCGTTGAACAGGAGAAAATACGGGTCGTCAACGCCGGGCTTGCCGCCGAGCTGGCGCCCCGGGTCGCCGCCTTTCGGATTCTCGACCTTCACCACTTCGGCACCGAGCCAAGCCAGCGCCTCGGTGCAGGACGGGCCGGCTTCGAATTGCGTCAGGTCCAGCACGCGCACTCCGGCGAGACAGTCCTGGCCCCTGCTGCTTGCATTCATCTGAGCGTTCCTCCATTGGGCTGCCGGGAAGGCTACCGCTTATGGTGGGGCGGCGTAAGCCCCGGGGCGCCAGGGCTGCAGCGGACTTACGCCGGACAGCGCAACGAACGGAACGGGCGATGAGCCAGAACATCTACGACGACGAGGAATTCTTCGCCGGATACAGCCGGCTGGAGCGCTCGGTCTCGGGGTTGGACGGCGCCGCCGAATGGCCGGCGCTGCGCGCCATGCTGCCGGATCTGCGCGGACTGAAGGTGCTCGATCTGGGTTGCGGCTTCGGCTGGTTCTGCCGCTGGGCTCGAGCGCAGGGTGCGACGGAGGTGCGGGGGATCGACGTCTCCGAACGCATGCTGACGCGGGCGCAGGCGACCACGCGGGACGACGCGATCGCCTATGCGCGCGCCGACATGGAACTGCTCGAGCTGCCGCCGGCGTCGTTCGACCTGGTGTACAGTTCCCTGGCATTTCACTACGTCGCCGGCCTGGAACGGCTTGTGCCGGAGGTGCACCGGTCGCTTGTCCCCGGCGGCAGGCTCGTGTTTTCGGTGGAGCACCCGATCTACACGGCGCCGGCCGAGCCGCGCTGGTCGGTAGAGCCGGACGGCGGCAGAAGCTGGCCGGTGAATGGCTATCTTTGTGAAGGCCCGCGTCGCACCGATTGGTTGGCAAGCGGGGTAATCAAGCAACATCGTACGATCGCGACATATGTCAACATGCTGCTGCGGGTAGGATTTCGATTATGCGACATCGAGGAGTGGGGTCCGACCGACCAGCAGATCGCCGCGCGGCCGGAACTGGCGGACGAGCGTCAACGTCCGATGTTTCTGCTGGTATCCGCCAGACGCTGACGGCGGCCTTCGTGCGGTTCCAGCGACAGTTCGTGCAACGCTTTGGGCAGGCGGGGATAAGATGAGAGCCCTACAGGGACGCTTTGAAACCGCGGTGGCGCTGGCGACCGAAGCCGGCGCGCTGGCGATGCGGATGCGCGCCGCCACCACGGCGACGCTGAAGGGACCGCAGGACTGGGTCACCGAAGCCGACGGTGCTATCGAACGCTTTCTCTCCGAGCGCCTGGCAGCGGCCTTTCCGGCGGACGGATTCCAGGGCGAAGAAGGCGGCGTCGTGCGCGGCGGCAGCCTTCGTTGGGTGGCCGATCCGATCGACGGCACGGCGAATTATATGCGCGACTGGCGACGCTTCTGCATCTCGCTGGCCTGCCTGGAGGACCGCACGCCGCTGATCGGCGTCATCGTCGCGCCGGCCTTGGGGGAAACCTATGTGGCACGCCAGGGCGGCGGCGCGATGCTGAACGGCACCCCGATCCGTGCGGCCGAGACCGCCGCGCTGGATCGCGCCGTCATCGAGGTGGGCTGGTCGCGCCGGCGGCCGGACCGCGACTTCCTGGCACTGTGCGAAAAACTGCTGGCACAGGGGGCAAGTTTGCGGCTCGGCGGCTCCGGCACGCTTGGTCTGGCCGAGGTTGCGGCCGGACGCACGGACGCGTATGTCGAGCTGCACATCAATCTGTGGGACGTGGCCGCGGCGCTCGTGCTTCTCGCCGAGGCCGGCGCGACGGTCAGCCGGTTTCTGGACGGCGACGGACCGACCGGCGGCAATCCGATCCTTGCCTGCGCGCCGGGCGTTGCGGAGGCACTATCGACACTGACCGGCTATGCGGCGCGCTAACGTGGCGGATCGAGGTCGCGGGCGCCGATGGTGCGCTGGCGATACTCCTCCGGCACCGCGCGCCCGAAATCGGTGAATGCGCGCTTCACGGCTTCGACGGTCGGACCGAACACCTGCTTGCGGTTTTCCCGCGCCCAGGTGTTGGAGCCGAGGATCGGATCGAGCGATCCCTGGAACACCGGCATCACATAGCGCGCGAACAGTTCGTAGCTGCGCAGCGTCTGCTCTCGGTTCGCCCATTCATGCGCGCGGAACAGGATGCCGCCGAAGCCGCCCTGGCTGTAGCCGAGCAGCCGCTGGATGCCCTTCACGACGGTTTCCGGCGAACCAACCAGTGTGGTGCCCATCTTCACGCCGTCGCGCAGTGGATCGTCGGCGCGGCCCGGTGGGCGGCCGAGCGTGTCCTCGAAATAGGTCACCGTCTCCACGCGCTCGCCCTTCTTCACCTCGGCCAGCGCCTGCTCATCATCTTCGGCGACGTGCGCGTTGACGACGACGCGCCAGTTCTTGCGATCCATTGTTTTGCCGTGCTTCGCCGCGGCCTCTTCGGCGATCTTCCATTGCGTCGCCAGGGCCTCTGGCCCACCCGGCAGTCCCGCACCAATCGACAGTACGCCCACGCCGTGGGTGCCGGCGGCGATCATGCCGAACGGCGTGATCGTGCTGGCGACGGCAATCTCGAAATGCGGATCGGTGTAGGGGCGCAAGTGCAGCCGGGCATCGCGCAATTCGAACCAGTCGGTCTTCATGGTGACCGGCTCTTCGCATTTCAGCAGCCGCATGATGGCGTCCATCGCCTCCAGCATGCGCGGGCGTTGCGTGCTGGGCTCGATGCCGAGCATGTAGGCGTCCGAGGTCAGCGCGCCCGGGCCGCATCCCATCATCGCCCGGCCACGCGTCATGTGGTCGAGCTGCACGAAGCGCTGCGCCACGAGGAACGGGTGATGGTACGGCAGGCTGGTTACCCCGGTGCCGAGCCTGATGTGCTTGGTGCGCTCGGCGGCGGCGGCGATGATCAGTTCCGGCAAGGCGATCAGTTCCCAGCCCGCGGAGTGGTGCTCGCCGATCCAGGCTTCATCGAAGCCGAGCCAGTCGAGCCATTCGAGCAGCTCGACGTCACGGGCAATGGCCAGCGTGGGGTTCTCGCCGACACGGTGGAACGGGGCGAGGAAAATACCGAATTTCAAGCCGCGATGGGCCATTGGCGCGTTCTCCGGTGCATTGTCGCCGCATGGTGCCCGGTACGGCGGAGATAGCCAAGCCACGGCAGGCCGTGGCAGGTTCACAGTCAGGTCTGACCTGGGAGGGAATGAGCCATGCGCCTGCAAGACAAGGTGGCGATCATCAGCGGCGCGGCCTCCGGCATGGGGGCGGCGACGGCGCGGCGCTTCGCCAAGGAAGGCGCCAAGGTTGTGGTCGCCGACATGCTGGAAGAGGACGGACGCAAGGTCGCATCCGACATCACGCGCGCCAACGGGGCGGCCGAGTTCATGCGACTGGACGTTACCGACGAAGCGAGCTGGCAGTCGGTGGTGGCGGCGACGGTAGGAAAATTCGGGCGGTTGGATATTTTGGTGAACAATGCCGGCATCAGCGGCAGTGCCGTGACCGACATGCTGGACACCGATGTGTGGGACCGACTGATGCAGGTGAACGCGCGCGGGGTGTTTCTCGGCACGAAATACGCCGTGCTGGAAATGAAGAAGACCGGCGGCGGGGCGATCGTCAATCTCTCGTCGATCTCCGGCAACACCGGCCAGACGATGACGCATATGGGCTACAACGCGTCGAAGGGCGCGGTGCGCACGCTGACCAAATCGACCGCGGTGCAGTTCGGCCGCGACGGCGTCCGGGCCAATTCGGTGCATCCGGGGCTGATGCCGCCGATGCGCACGTCGGGCGCCACCGCCGACCCGGCGGTGCGGGCCAAGATGCTGCAAGGGGTGCCGCTGCGGCGCGCCGGCGAGGTGGACGAGGTGGCGAACGCGATCCTGTTCCTGGCGTCGGACGAGGCGTCCTATATTACCGGGGCGGAGCTTTACGTCGATGGCGGCTACCTGGCTGTGTAACCGACCGGATGGTGGGTGCAGCGATTAACCATCTGGTGAGTTAACCCGTGCTAGGGTGACCCCCCTCGCAACGGGTACAGGAACCGGTCCAGTGCTGCCGACGCAACCACCGGAGACCGAAGCGCCGTCCGGACGACCACGCAAACCCGACGCGGAGCGGACCCGCCGGGAGATCCTGGCGGCTGCCCGGCAGGAATTCGCTGAACACGGCCTGAGCGGCGCGCGCATCGACACGATCGCCGCCCGGATGCGCACGAACAAGCGGATGATCTACTATTATTTCGGCAGCAAGGAGGGCTTGTACCTGGCCACGCTGGAACAGGTCTATGGCGACATTCGCAGCGTGGAACAGGAACTCGATCTCGACAGCCTCACCCCGTCGGACGCGGTGCGCCGGATCATCGAGTTCACCTTCGACTACCAGGAGGCACATCCCGATTTCATCCGGCTGGTCAGCATCGAGAACATCCATAACGGCAAGCACCTTGCCCAGTCGGAGCGGCTCCGCAACCTGAACATGAGTGTGATCCAGCGGCTGGACGGCATCCTGCAGCGCGGCCGGCGCTCGGGCGCGTTCCGGTCGGATATCGATCCGATCGACCTGCACATGCTGATCAGCGCATTCTGCTTCTTTCGCGTTTCCAACCGGCACACGTTCGGCGCGTTGTTCGGCTGCGACCTCACCGCGCCGGAGCAGCGAAAGAAGCACAAGCGGATGATCAGTGAGGCGATCGTTGGTTTGCTCGAATCGGCGGCAAGCGCGTGCAACCCGGCAACCCCGGCGTTGCGCCGGGCGAGATCGGCTGGGCGGTAGCGGCGCCAGGTGTCGGCGGCGGCATTGCGCCGCGTCAGGCCGTGGCGGTGGCACGGGTCATGGCCGAGAAGCAGCGCAGCATCCGCTCGGCGTCCGGCGCGATGCCGGTGAACAGGCGGAATGCCTCCACGGCCTGGAACACCGCCATGCCGCCGCCATCCAAGGTTCGGCAACCGATCGCCCGCGCGGCGCGCAGCAAGGCGGTCTCCAGCGGAAAATAGACGATCTCGGAGACCCAAAGGGCCGGGCGCAGCAATTCCACCGGCAACGGCAGGCCAGGATGGTTCGCCATGCCGACGGGGGTGGCGTTGATCACGCCGTCGGCCGCCGCGACCGAAGCGGCCATGTCTGTGCCGGCCGCCACCCTCGTGTCGCCGAACTGGCCGCCCAGCCGCCCCGCCAACGCCCCGGCGCGTTCGGCCTCGACATCGAAGATGGTCAGCCGTCGCGCGCCCAATCCGAGCACCGCCTGGGCGACCGCCGCACCGGCGCCTCCGGCGCCCAACTGCACGACCTTGCCGAGCGGCGCACCCGGCAAACCGCGTCGGAAGTTTTCCGCGAACCCCCACCAATCGGTGTTGTGGCCAATCCGCCGGCCGCCGCGCAGCAACACCGTGTTGACGGCCCCGAGCGCGCGCGCTTCCGGCGAGACGTCGTGCAGCAGCGGCAGCACCGCCTGCTTGCAAGGATGCGTGATGTTGAGCCCGCTGAAGCCCATCCGTTCGGCCGCGGCCAGCAGGTCCGGCAATGCGTCCGCGGTGAGCCCGAGCGTATCCAGATCGATCAGCTTGTAGATGGTGCGCAACCCCTGCGCGTCGCCTTCGGCCTCGTGCAGCGCCGGCGTGAGCGATGCCTGGATGGCGGCGCCGATCAGCCCGAGAAGCAGGGTCGGTTGTCTGGCGAAGCTCATCGTGCCGACCCTTTCCAAGCCGCCTGGCACCGGCGCCGATCCGGAGGTCGGTCTTTTTGTCTTGAACCGGTGCGTTGGTCCGGCTATTAACTAACTAGTTAATTCATGTCAACCGGCACGACGCGGTCCTTTGGCCCGCGCCGGGGAACCGCAACGCAGAAGAGCGCCGCCCGGATGAACACCCTTCCGCCCCTGCCGAAATCAATCGCCACGGTCTCCCTCAGCGGTACCCTGCCGGAGAAGCTGGAGGCCGCCGCGTCGATCGGTTTCGACGCCGTCGAAATCTTCGAAAACGATCTGCTCACCTATGACGGTTCGCCCGACGACGTGCGGGCGATCGCCGAGGGGCTCGGCCTGACCATCGCCATCTTCCAGCCGTTTCGCGACTTCGAAGCGATGCCGGAGCCACAGCGCAGGCGGAACCTGGATCGCGCCGAGCGCAAGTTCGACGTCATGCAGGCGCTGGGCACCGATCTGCTGCTGGTTTGCAGCAACGTTCACCCCGCCACGATCGACGATCCGCACCGTGCCGCCGCCGATCTCGCGGAGATGGCCGAGCAAGCGCAGCACCGCGGTCTGCGCGTCGGCTACGAGGCGCTGGCCTGGGGGCGGCATGTCAAGCGATGGCGGCAGGCCTGGACCATCGTCCAGACCGCCGACCACCCCGCGCTGGGCCTGATCGTCGATAGCTTCCACACCTTGGCGCTCGGCGACGACCCTTCCGGCATTGCCGCGCTGCCAGCCGGCAAGCTGTTCTTCGTGCAACTCGCCGACGCGCCTGAATTGTCGCTGGATGTGCTGTCCTGGAGCAGACATTTCCGCAACTTTCCGGGCCAGGGCCAGTTGCCGGTGGCGGGGTTTTTGCGTGCAGCGCTGGCGTGCGGCTACCGTGGCCCGCTCTCGCTCGAGATCTTCAACGACGAGTTCCGCGCCGCCCCCGCGCGCCTGACCGCGCGCGACGGGTTGCGCTCGCTGCGCCTGGTGGAGGCCGAGGCCGGTGCCGCCACCCTGCCGCCGCCATCGCTGTTCAACGGCGTGGAATTCATCGAATTCGCGGTGGACGAGGAAGCCGGCCGGCGGCTTGGCGAAACCCTGCGCAACCTGGGATTCCATTACGCCGGCCACCATCGTTCCAAATCGGTGGACCTGTTCCGCCAGGGTCAGATCAACCTGATCCTGAACAGCGAACAGGACAGCGCGGCGGCGGAGCATTTTCAGTTGCACGGACCATCGGCGTGCGCGATCGCATTGCGGGTGGACGACGCCGCGCGTGCGGTATTGCGCGCCGAAGCATTGCTCTGTCCGGAGTGGCGCGAACGGATCGGTGCGGGAGAACGTCGCATTCCGGCGGTGCGGGCGCCCGACGGAACCTTGGTTTACCTGGTGCAGCCGGAGCCGTCGGGCCGCAGTATCTACGAGGACGATTTCCGCCTGTTCCCCGAAGAACCGCCCCCGTCCGTGCTCGGCAACGTGGACCACATCGCGCAGGCCCTTCCGGTCGGCCGCATGGACAATTCCGTCCTGTTCTACCGCGCCGTGTTTGGATTTGTCCCAGAGCAACTCTGGGAGATTGCGGACCCGTATGGGCTGGTGCGCAGCCGGACGATGGTCAGTCCGGAAGGCAGCGTCCGCCTGCCGCTGAACATTTCGGAAAGCCGGCAGACCGCGACCGGACGGTTCGTCACCAGGTTCGCCGGCGCCGGCGTGCACCACATCGCGTTCGCCAGCAGCGACATTCTGCGCACCCTGGAGCAACTGGTCGCGCGCGGCGCACACATCCTGCCAATTCCCCCCAACTACTACGAGGACCTGGCGGCCAAATGGGGATTGGACGATGTACTGCTCGAGCAGCTCCAGCACGCCAACCTGCTGTATGATCGCGACGAGGACGGCGAATTCCTGCACGCCTATACCGACGCATTCGACGACCGGTTCTTTTTTGAAATCGTCGAGCGCCGCGGCAACTATCGCCAGTATGGCGCCGTCAACGCCGCCGTGCGCATGGCGGCGCAGGCGCAGCACCGGCCGGAAGCGCGGCTGACCGGATTGCTTGGCTAGACCGGTCCCGGCAAGGCGCGCGCGGCAATCAGCAACAGCCGGCACGACGCATCGGCAGCCGGCATTCGCGACGCAGCTTATGGCCCGACGTGGAACACCGCCTTGCCGCCAATGCGCCGATCCCGCAGGTCCTCCGCCACGCGTGCGATCTCGCGCCAGCTTCGTTCCGGTCCGGTCTGCGGCGTCAGCGACTTGTCGGCCACCAGCGACACCAGCAACGCCAGGTCCGGTGCGAATTGCTCCTCCGGTCCGGACGTGAAATAGAAAAAGCTCTGCAGGCGTGCGTTTTGCCCATTGCGGAAATCGGCGAATCCGATCGTCGTCGGCTCGCCGGAGGAATTGCCGTACACCACCACCGCACCCTTCTCTTCCACCAGGCGCAGTGCGGTTGCCAGCGAGGCGCCGCCGGCGGATTCCAGTACCAGCGCGAAACGGCCTTGTGCTTGGTCGATGCCGACCGCGACCTCGGCCGCGCCGAGTTCCCGCATGCCCGGCGCACGTTCCGGCCGGCCAACGACGGCGGTGACGCGCGCGCCGGACCGCGCGGCGAGCTGCACCGCGAGATGGCCGACGCCGCCGGCCGCGCCGGTGATCAACACGCGCTTGCCGAGCAAAGGCGCGCCGTGCCGCAAGGTGCGCAAGGCGGTCAGGCCGGCGACCGGCAGCGCCGCGGCGGCGGCGAAGCTGACCGAGTCGGGCAGCACAGCCATGCGGTGCACCGGCACGGCGACGCGTTCCGCCCAGCCGAATTCGTCCGTCAGCGCGATGACGCGCGCGCCGGCGGGCGGGCCGCTGCCGTCCGCCGCCTGGCGCAACACGATGCCGCTCACGTCCTGGCCGGGGATCCAGCCTTCCTCGTTGTTACGGAACGATCGCAGCTCGCCGCGATTGAGCGAAAAGGCTTGCACCGAGACCAGCGCTTCATGCGGGCCAGGTTGCGGTTCGGGCATTTGCCGCAGTTCTACCGGCGCCGAACCGTTGGGCGTGTTAGCCAGCGCGAGCATTTGCTTCTCCCCCGTCCCTCACCCTACCTTCTCCCACATCGCGGGAGACGGGGGTACTGGTAGCATGCCACGCATGACCGGTGGAGAGGCGATCGTTGACGGCCTGTTGCGGCACGGCATCGACACGGTGTTCGGCCTGCCGGGCGTGCAGGTCTATGGCCTGTTCGACGCGTTCGCGCGCGCTTCCAACCAGTTGCGGCTGATCAACGCGCGACACGAACAGACCACCGCCTACATGGCGCTCGGCTATGCCTGCGCGACCGGCCGGCCGTCCGCCTATGCGGTGGTGCCGGGGCCCGGCGTGCTGAACACCTCTGCCGCGCTCGCCACCGCCTGGGGATTGAATGCGCCGGTGCTGTGCCTCACCGGCCAGGTGCCCAGCCCGATGATCGGCCGGCTGCGCGGCTCGCTGCACGAATTGCCGGATCAGCTCGCCACGTTGCGCAGCCTGCTGAAATGGGCCGAGCGCATCGAGCACCCGTCGCAAGCGCCGTATCTCGTCGCACGCGCGTTCCAGGAGATGCAGTCGGGCCGGCGCAGCCCGGTCGCGCTGGAAATGCCGTGGGACCAGTTCTCCGCCACCGCGGAAGTCACGCCGCATGATACGTTGCCATTGCATCCGCTGCCGACGCCGGATCCGGAAAAGATCGCCGCTCTGGCGAAGCTGGTGGATGGCGCGCGGGCGCCGATGATCTGGGTGGGCGGCGGCGCCTTGCACGCTCCCGCGGAAATCCTCGCGCTCGCTGAGCGCATCGGCGCACCGGTGGTGTCGTTCCGCAACGGGCGCGGGATTGTCGATGACCGGCACAGGCTCGGCCTGACTATTGCGGCGGCTTACCGATTGTGGAAGCAGACCGATCTGCTGATCGCCTTCGGGACGCGGCTGGAAGTGCCGACGCTGCGCTGGGGCGCGCTGCCGCCCGGACTGAAGATCGCCCGTATTGACATCGATCCGGCGGAGATGCGGCGGCTGAAGGTCGATATCGGCATCGTCGCCGATACCGCCGACGCGGCCCGTGCGCTGACCGATGCCGTGCTGCCGCAGGAAAACGCCGCGCGCGCCGACGCGATCGCCCACGCCAAGGCGGAGGCCGCGCAAGCGATCCGCAAGGTGCAGCCGCAGATGTCGTTCCTCGAGGCGATCCGCGACGTGCTGCCGGAAGACGGCATCTTCTGCGACGAGATGACGCAGGTCGGCTACGTCTCCTGGTTCGGCTTTCCGTTCCATGCTCCGCGCACGCTGATCACGTCGGGCTTCTCCGGCACGTTGGGCGCCGGATTTCCGATGGCGTTGGGGGTGAAGGTGGCGCACCCGGACAAGCCGGTGGTGGCGGTGACCGGCGACGGCGGTTTCATGTTCGGCAGTTCCGAACTGGCGACCGCGGTGCAGCACGGCATCAACCTGGTGACCGTGCTGTTCAACAATTCGTCGTACGGCAACGTGCTGCGCGACCAGCACCGGCTGTTCGAGGGACGCGACGCCGGATCGCGGCTGCGCAATCCGGATTTCCAGTTATACGCGAAGAGCTTCGGCGTGCCGTCGTGGCGGGTGACCGACGCCGACGGGCTGCGCGGCGCGTTGCGCCAGGCGATGGCGGCGAACGCGCCCACGCTGATCGAGGTGATGACCGACATCAAGCAGGAGTACCAGCCCTGGGAGTTCATCTCTCCCGGACGGGGGTGAGCGAACGCTATCACGCGAGTTGACCACCGGCCGGCGGTGGCCGACCCGCAATGACAATGGAGGCGGGCGCTCGCTTCGCGTCAATCGCGATCCGCGGCAGCGGCGTCGGCGGTTCCCTCGCGCCACAACAGCATCAGTGCCGCCATCAGGGCGGGGCCGACGAACAATCCCAGCAATCCCCAGGCGCCGATGCCGCCGAGAATCCCGAGCAATACCCAGATGAACGGCAGCCGCGTCGTGCCGCCGATCAGCACGGGGCGGATGAAATGGTCGGCGGCAAAGCTCACTACCAGGCCGAAACCGAACACGGCGATGGCGGCCAGCGCCGATCCTTGCGTCAGCAGCAGCAGCGCGGCGAGGCCGAACAACAGCGGCGCGCCGAACGGAATCATCGCGGCAATGGCGGTCAGCAGGCCGAACAGGCTCGGATGGGGGACGCCGGCGACTGCATAGGCGATGCCGAGCAAGACGCCCTCGCCTAGGCCGACCAGCACCAGGCCATCCACCGTGCCGTGTATCGAGGCGACCATCTGTTCGCCGATCCGTTCGCCGCTCGGCCCGAACAAACGGCGGCTGGCGCCGCGCATTTGCGCGATGAGGCGCCGGCCGTCGCGGAACAGGAAGAACAGCGTCATCAGGGTGAATCCGAACAGCACGATGCGATGCAAAAGCAGCGAGCCATACTCACGACTTTTGGCAAACAGATCGCCTTGCCCGACGCGTTGCAGCAATGCCGACGCGCCAGCGGGATCGCCGAGATTGCTCGCCCACCACGCTGTCGCCTGGTGACCCATCAGCGGCAGGTTCGGAAGAAAATACGGCGGCGGGATGCCGTTCTTGCGCGCCTGCGCGATCCAGGTGAACACACCGTGCGCGTCGCGGCCCAACGGCACCGCCACCAGCACCAGCGGCAGCAGGAACACCAACGCGACGCCCAGGGTGAACAGTGACGGCAGCAGCACATTGTGGCGCCCGGGCGGGAAGCGCACGCAGGCGCGGCGATAGAGCGGCCAAAGGGCGATGGCGAAGATACCGGCCCAGACCAGCGCCGGCAGGAATTCGTGCAGCGTCCACAGGCCGAGCAAAACCAAGGCCATGGTCAACGCGGCGCGGGCGGCGCGTTGCGCCGGGGTCGGGGCGGGTTCCTGCGTGGACTCGTCCATGTCAGCGCCTCCCGATGGCCATCAGCGGAAATCCCGTGTTGCTACCTTGATGGATCTGATCTCGCGCGGATCGGGGCCGCTGGGATGCTTGATGTGGTCGGCTCGGGTGCATGACACCGGGAAGTTTTCCCCGCGCTGCCCGACACTGCGCAACAGGGGAGACAAATCGGTCAGATGGTCGGCCACGACGTGGATCACCTCGCCTTCGCGTTGCACCTTGCCGCGGCATGCCAGCATGCTGGCGGTCAGCACCAGGCGGCGCTGGCGGTCGAATACGGACGGCCAGACGATGAGATTGGCATGGCCGGTCTCGTCCTCGATGGTGACGAACAACACGCCGCGGGCGCTGCCGGGACGTTGGCGCACCAGCACGATGCCGGCAACCGTCAGGTGCTGGCCGTCGCGCGCGTTGGCCAGGTCGGCGCAGCGGATGATGCGTTGGGCCTGGAGGTCGGCACGCAGGAACGCCACAGGGTGGCGGCGGAGGGAAAGGCCGGTGCTGCGGTAGTCTTCCACGACCTCGCGGCCGGCGGGCATGGGGGGGAGGGTGACGGCGGGTTCGGAGAAACCCCTCCCCTCAACCTCCTCCCACAAGGGGAGGGGGAGCGCTGGTTGTCCCCTTGTGGGAGGGGGTTGGCGGGAGGGGTTCGCCTGGAAGGGGGCGGCATCGAACAGCGGCAGCCGCGCATCCGACAGGCCGCGGATCGCCCACAGCGCCTGCCGCCGGTCCAACCCCAACGCACCGAACGCGTCCGCCTCGGCCAACCGTTCCAACGCCGCCACCGGCACGTGTGCGCGCCGCCACACATCTTCGACCGACCGGTACAGGGCAGCACCGCGGTGCGCGACGACCTCGTCGGCATGCTCGCGGGAAAATCCCTTCGCCATGCGCAGCCCCAGCCGCACCGCCAGATGTTTTTCGCCCGCCGGCTCCAGCGCGCAGTCCCATCCCGAGGCGTTGACGCACACGGCCCGCACTTCCACCCCGTGCAGCCGCGCATCACGCACGATCTGCGCCGGCGCATAGAACCCCATCGGCTGCGCGTTCAGCAGCGCGCAGCAGAACACGTCCGGATGGTGGCATTTCAGCCAGGCCGAGGCATACGCGATCAACGCGAAACTCGCCGCGTGGCTCTCGGGGAAACCGTAGCTGCCGAAGCCCTCGATCTGACTGAAGGTTTTTTCCGCGAAGTCCCGCGTGTAGCCGCGTTCCACCATGCCGGCGATCATCTTGTCGTGGAAATGATGCACTCCGCCGGTGAACTTGAACGTCGCCATGCTGCGGCGGAGCGCATCCGCCTCGCTCGGCGTGAAGCCGGCGCAGACGATCGCCACCTGCATCGCCTGTTCCTGGAACAGCGGCACGCCCAGCGTCTTTTCCAGCACGCGGCGCAGCTCCGGCGTCGGATAATGCACCGGCTCGATGCCCTCGCGGCGGCGCAGATAGGGATGCACCATGTCGCCCTGGATCGGCCCCGGCCGCACGATCGCCACCTGGATGACGATGTCATAGAACGTGCGCGGCTTCAGCCGCGGCAACATCGACATCTGCGCCCGCGATTCGATCTGGAACGTGCCCAGCGTGTCGGCGTGGCGGATCATCTCGTAGGTGGCGGGGTCCTCGGCCGGGATGCTCGCCAGATCGAGGCGCAGGTCGCGGTGCCGTGCCAGCAGGTCGAAGGCGCGGCACAGGCAGCCGAGCATGCCCAGTCCCAGCACGTCCACCTTCATGAAACGCAGCGCGTCGATGTCGTCCTTGTCCCACTCGATGACCTGGCGGTTTTCCATGCGTGCCGGCTCGATCGGGACAAGCTCGTCCAGCCGGTCCTGCGTCAGCACGAAGCCGCCCGGGTGCTGCGACAGATGCCGCGGAAAACCGATCAGCGTGCGCGCCAGTTCCAGGGTCAGGCGCAGTTTTCGATCCTGCATGTTGAAATTGAGTTCGGCGGCATGGTCCTCCTCCACACCGTCATCGCCCCAGTGCGAGACCTGCATGGCAAGCGCGCCGGTGACGTCCTCGGTGAGGCCCATCGCCTTGCCCACGTCGCGGATCGCGCCGCGGCCGCGATAGCGGATCACCACGGCGCAGATCGCCGCGCGATGCCTTCCATAGGTGTTGAACACCCACTGGATGACCTCCTCGCGCCGTTCATGCTCGAAATCCACGTCGATGTCGGGCGGTTCCTTGCGCTCGGCACTGATGAAACGTTCGAACAGCAGGCCGGTTCGGGTGGGGTCGATCGAGGTGATGCCGAGCACGTAGCACACCGCCGAATTGGCGGCGGAACCGCGGCCCTGGCACAGGATGTCCCGCGAGCGGGCAAAGCGTACGATGCTGTCCACGGTAAGGAAATACGGCGCGTATTGCAGCGTGGCGATCAGGTCGAGCTCGTGCCGGAGCTGGCGCGTCACGGCATCCGGCACGCCGTCGGGATAGCGCCGCGGTGCGCCTTCCATCGTCAGTTGCTCGAGGGTCTGCTGTGCGGTCAGGCCGGGGAAGCGCACCTCGTGTGGATATTGGTAGCGCAGTTCGTCGAGCGAGAAGCGACAGCGTCCGACGATCTCCTGGGTGCGTGCGACGGCGTCCGGGTGCTGTGCGAACAGCCGCGCCATGTCCGCCGGCGGCTTCAGGTGACGATCGGCCGAGCGCTCGCGACGAAAGCCGGCATCGTCGATGGTGCAGCCCTCGCGGATGCAGGTCAGCACGTCCTGCAGCACGCGGCGCTGCGGCACGTGGTACAGCACGTCGCCGGTGACGACGGTGGGAACGCACGCCTGTTGCGCGCGATCGGTAATTTTCCGGAGCCGGACCGCGTCGTTGGGGCGGCGTTGCAGGGTGAGAGCGACATAGGCGCGGGTAGGGAAATCCGTACTCAGACGCTGAAGTTTTTCGATTGTGGGCGGGCTGCACAGGATGGCGATCAGGCCGTCGCCATGCGCTGCCAGATCGTTCCAGTGCAATTCACACGCGGCTTTCCCCGCGCGGCTCTTGCCCAGGGAAAGCAGGCGGCAGAGGCGGGACCAGGCGGGGCGGTCGGTGGGATAAACCAGGACGGAGGTGCCGTCGGTCAGATCCAGCCGGCAGCCGACGACCAGACGCACGCCGGCTTCCTTCGCACGTTGGTGCGCCCGGACGATGCCAGCGAGCGAATTGCGATCGGTGATGCCGAGCGCGGGCAGGCCGAGCATGGCGGCCTGCGCGAACAACTCCTCGATGTGCGAGGCGCCGCGCAGGAAGGAGTAGTTCGTGGTGACTTGCAGTTCGGTGTAGGTGGCTGTCATGGGAAGAAAGCTGGTAAGGGTCGGGACTGATTAACGGTTTGGTAAGAGTACGGGGTGATACTTGGCTCTTCATGCAGCGCTTTGTACGGGACGAACCATATGTGATTCGCCAAGCTCACGAAGATCTCCAAGCCCACAAAGAAGAATATGGTTCTATTCCGGAGGATCGCACCAATTGTATCATCGGATTGGCAATAAAAATTCATCGAAAGCTTGGTCCGGGTCTGCTGGAAGAAGTGTATGAGGAATGCCTGTGCTGGGAACTTGAGCAAAACGGCCTGACTTTCGCGCGTCAGGTACCTGTGCCTCTGGTTTACGAGGGTATCCGCCTGCCACGTGGATATCGCGCCGATGTCGTGGTGGAGGATGCCGTTATTATCGAAATCAAGTCGATTGAACACATCCTGCCTGTACATACAGCCCAGATGCTGACCTACCTTCGATTGAGTGGATGCCGGATCGGCCTGCCGATGAATTTCAACACCAAACTCCTGAAAGATGGGCTGCACCGCTTCGTTCTGTAAGAAAACCTTCTTTGTGGGCTTTGTGATTGAATTTTCTGCCGCGAAACGCACAGACCCGTCCTGACGACCCGCCCCACCCACCAGAAGCAACCACCCTTCGCCCACCTCCAAGTCCTTCCCCTCAGAAAAACCCGTGCAGGAACCAGCGTAGATCCCCCGTAGCGACATCCTCCCCATCGCCCCGGCGGAACAGCCAGAAACGTCGTCCCTCCTCATCCTCCACCTGGAAATAATCGCGCACCGAGCGCACTTCCCCCGCCCGCTTCCACCATTCGCCGGCGATGCGCTCCGGCCCGTCGGCGCGACGCACGCGATGCCGCACGCGGCGCCAGGTGAACGCCACCGGCGGCTGATCCGGCAGCAGCGCCATTGCGTCCACCGGCTGCGGCGGATCCAGCAGCCGCACCGGCCGCGGCAGATCCGCCGGCCAGGTCGTGCGGCGTGGCGGCGCCAGGGCCGGCACCCGGCGCACCGAGCGTTCCGGCACGTCGCTTTCCACCGCGGCGGCGCGCCACACAAGCGCGGCACCCAGCCGATTTTCCAGCCGGTCCACCAGGGCCGACACGTCCTGATCCGCCGATTCGGCTTCGGCGAGCGGCACACTGGCCTGCGCGTAGGCGAGCGGCTCGGCCAGCGGCACCACCAGCCGCATCGCCTCCACGCCCAGGCCGGGATCGACCCGCTCCAGCTTTTCCCCCAGCAACCGCGCGAGGTGCCGCGGGTCGCGCGAGGGCCGCGCGGTGCCGATGCGCAGGCACTGGACCGAGCCATCCACGCGCTCGAACAGCAGATCCAGCCGGCGCGCGCCCTGCCCGAGTTTTTCCAGGGCAGTGCAGACTGTGCAGGTCAGGCGGGCAATCACCGCGGCGAAGGCTTCGGCGGTCAGCAGCGGCTCGACGAAGCTCAGCCGCGCCTGCACCAGTTCCGGCGGAAAGACCGGCACGATCGGCTCGAACACCGTGCCCAGCGCCTGGTCCAGCCTTGTCGCGACCAGGGGGCCGAAGCGGCGGGTCAGTGGCGCGCGCGGCGTGGCGGCCAGTTGCGCCACACATTCGAAGCCGAGCAAGCGCAGGCCGTCGGCGTGGGCGGGCGGCATGCGCAGGGCTTCGATCGGCAGGGGCGCGAGGGCGGCTGGCGTTTCGCCAATCGGGACGACAAAGAGGAAGGGAAGGGAAGAAGCAAAGGGAGAGGGAAAAGGAAAGACTCCTCCTCCCTTTTCTCCTTTCTCTTTGGGTGTAGCGAACCGCGCCACGGCATGTGCCGCGCCGGGCGTGTCGGCGACGGCGGCACGGGCAGCCACACCCTGGGTGGCCAGCCGGCCGGCCAGGTCGCGCAACAGCTTCGTCTCGCCACCGTGCAGATGCGCGCAGCCGGTGACGTCGAGCCAAATTCCGTCCGGCGCATCGGCCGCGCTCAGCGGCGCGTAGCGCAGGCACCAGGTGGCGAGGCGGCCCAATGCAGCGGCGTCGGCATCCGGCGCGGCCGGGTGGATCGCCAGGCCGGGCACCAGCGCCTGGGCCTGGGCGAGCGGCATGCCGGCACGCAGGCCGAGCGCCGCCGCCGCCGCGTCCGCCGCCGCCACCACTATGCGGCGCCCGTCATGCGCCGCGGTGACCAGCGGCCCCTCAAGCGGAGCGGCGCCATGCCGGCGCAGCCGATCCGTCGCCAGCGTCGGCAACCAAACCGAGACGACCCGTCGCATCGCATGCCTCCACGATCCAGGACTTTTTCCCACTCCCGCCGCGGCAGCGCAGCAGCTCCAGCCGCCAGCGCTGCCGTCCCAGGCCGGGCGTATCGGGCGTATGGGGCAACGGCGGCGGCGACGGCAGGGCGGCGATCCGCCAGCTTGTGACGGCGGCCGACGGCTCCGCCAGCGCCGGGTCGTCGTGCTTGCGGCTGCGGCGCAGGGCGAAGGCGATGGTGCCGGCGGTTTCCGCGGCAAGCTGCAGGCGGCGCGAGGCGGTCAGCGTCAGGCGGCCGCCGATTTCTCCCACCACGCCGGCGAGGTCGGGTTGGCGCAGGCCCTCCTCCATCGCTTGCAGGACGGCGTCCGGCTTGCCGGCCTCGGCGTAGATCACTCGGTCGGGGTGCAGGCCGGCGGCGGCCAGGCCGGGAGCGAACAGGTCGGCGTGTTCCACCACCCACAGCACCGGGCCGGACTGGCGGGCCAGGATGCCGGCGACGAACAGCGCCGCGGCGGCGCCATGCTCGGTGTCCGGGCCGGCGCCGGCCGCCTCGTGCAGCGCGCCGAGCGACAGGCCGCCCCCCAGCAGGACCGCGTCGATCGGCGGGCCGAGCAGTAGGGCAGGGCCGCGCGGGCGGGGAGGGCTGTGCCCGATGCGGGCAATGCGGGCCCGAAGGGTCTCGATTAGGCCGGCGGCGGGCGGGCCGGCAGCGGGCGGGTTGGGGATCGACAGGTCCATCTGTTCACCCGGCTGAGGCGGCGGGGAACGGGAACATATATAGAACCAGAGGGCCGAGTCGAGTCGAGAAAATGCAGGGGGCTGATAGAGATGGCGCAAGGCGATGCCCAACAATCGCCGCTTCCAGGCAATATCCTGGACAGGCAGCGTTTTGCCCAGGCAACCGAGCCGCCGCGTCCGCGCCCGGGCAGCACCACCGCGTCGTCAATCAGCGAGGCGTGAACCGCCCAACAGGTGTCTTCCTGCCAGCCCAACTCGCCGCGGAGCCGGGTATTGCCCGCACTGCCGCCAAGCTGACCCAGAGTTTCCGGAGAACGCTCGCGCAGCACCTCGCGGACCGTTCGCTCACGACCCCCATCCCGTTTCTTGCCGCCCGCCACCCGCCGCCCGCCGCTTTTCGCGACAGCGATTGATCCGGGTGTGACATTCCGCGCATGAAGCCGCAGACCTCGCTCGATCAGGTCGCTCCCGCAAGACCCCCGAGCAATGCCCGCCCCCGTTACGCCTTACTCGTACAACGCCTCATGCCGCGCCACCTGCGCGCGGTAATTCTCGCGATACCGGTCGCTGACCGCCTGGTGCACCGCCAGCGCGACCGCATCGCGCTCCGCCGCCGGCGGGTCGATCAGGTCGAAATTGCCGTAGCGATCCTCGCCGCGCACCAGCATCGCGCGCAGCCGCAACGGGCCGTTCACCCGCACATGCGCCGGGATGTAGTTCAGCCCGATCCCCACCCGCCGGTGGCTGGCGTTGTTCGGTGCCGAGCGGTGCACCGCCCACTCGTGGTGCACCGAGAATTCTCCCGCCCGCAGCGCCATCGCCACCGGGTTCGCCTCGTCGAACGGCTCCATGATGGTCTGGCCGGCGCGGTTGATGCTGTTCGGCAGGCCCAGCGGCGCGTGGCGCAATTGGCGCGGGGCGCCGCGGCTGGACAGTTGCTCCATGCAGCCGGCCGCCGCGCTGGCATCGGTCAGCGCCACCCAGGCACAGACCTGTTCGTGCGGTTCCAGGCCGAAATAGGTGCCGTCCTGGTGCCACGCGGCGAAGGTCGGAGAATGCGGCTCCTTGATGAAGAAAGTGCTGGTCCAGACCAGGATGTCGGGGCCGATCAGGTCCTCGACCGCGTCCAGGATGCGGGGATGGCGGATCAGCGCGTTGAACCAGGGGGAATGGGCATAGGCGTGGGAACGCCATTTGATGTCGGCCTCGGCGACCGGCCCGCCCAGTTCGGTTTCCAGCCGATCGAGCCCGGCGAGGCAGGTCGCGACTTCTTCCGGTGTCAGGGCTGCGACGGGAAACAGGAAGCCGTCGTAGCGATAGGAGTCTACCTGTTCCCGGGCCAGTGCCTTCATGGTTTTCCTCCGTCGTCGGCCACGCCTGATCCTGTTCTACGCCATCCCCGCGAGGGCGGCGACCCAAACCATGGTTGGGTCGTCGCTTTCGCGGGGATGACGAGTACGCGCCACGGGTTGAACTGCGCCGCCCTCTTGCGCCACCCCTCGCCGCCGTGTATCACGGCTCCAGTTGCAAGTCATTCGCACTTGCAAGATGGGAGGGGCGCCGCATGTTCGTCAGCCTGATCATCGTGTTCCGCGAGGCGATGGAAGCCGGCCTGATCGTTGGCATCGTGCTGGCGGCAACCGCGGGCGTCCCCCGCCGAGGCCGCTGGATCGCCGGCGGCATCGCCGCGGGTGTGGCCGGAGCCAGCCTGGTGGCAATGTTCGCCGCGGCGCTGTCCAACGCATTCGAGGGTGCCGGCCAGGAGGTGTTCACCGCCGCCATCCTGTGCTTCGCGGTGGTCATGCTGAGCTGGCACATCCTGTGGATGTCGCATCACGCCCGCGCCATGGCCGCTGAACTGCGGCAGGTAGGGCAGGCGGTGCGGCTGGGCCAGCGCTCGCTTGCCGCATTGGGCGCCGTCGTCGCCGTTGCGGTGATGCGCGAGGGGGCGGAGGTGGTGCTGTTCCTGTATGGCATCGTCGCGGCGACGCACACCGCCCCGCTGGCGCTCGCGACCGGCGGCGTGGCCGGACTGGTGCTGGCCTGCGCCACCTCCTGGCTGCTGTATCGCGGTCTGGTCATCATCCCCCTGCACCGTCTGTTCCGCGTCACTAATGGGCTGATCGCCTTGCTCGCCGCCGGCATGGCCGGTCAAGCCGCCGCCATCCTGCATTCGGCCGACCTGCTGCCCGGCTGGGGCGAGCAATTGTGGAACACCAGCTTTATTGTGGCCGACGACAGCTTCCCGGGGCGCAGCCTGCACGCGCTGATCGGCTACTCCGCCCGGCCGTCCGGCATCCAGCTCGCGGCCTGGCTCGCGACGCTGCTGGTGCTGGCGGTCGCCTCCCGCGCCCTGAGCCGCCCGCCTGCGCGTGCGGCGGCGGCCGCGGTGGCGCTGCTCGCGCTGATGGCGGGCGGCACGCCAGCCCGCGCCGGTGAGCTGCCCACCCTGGTGTTCCACAATCATCGCTTCGAACCGGACCGCATCCACGTGCCGGCGGGGGTAAAATTCCGGTTGCACGTGAAGAACACCGACAACACGGCCGACGAGTTCGAGAGCGTCGATCTCAACCGCGAGAAGCTGGTGACGCCGGGCCAGACCATCACCGTGTTCCTCGGCCCGCTGTCTCCCGGCACATACAAGTTCTTCGGCGACTTCCACCAGGATACCGCCCAGGGCGTTCTGGTGGCGAAATGACCCGGCTCCTTGTGGGACTGGCCGCGGCGCTGGCGCTGCTGGCACCGCCTCGGGCGGCGCGCGCCGACTACCATGTGGTCTCACCGTATGAGATCGACCTTGGGGAGCTGGAGATCGAGCACAACGGCGACGCCGTGTTCGATCGCCGCGCGGACCAGACCGGGGCGACCAGCTATACGCTGGAACTCGGCACCGGCCTGGCGCCATGGTGGCACAGCGAGATCGAACTCGGCTTCGACCGTGCCCCGGGCGGCGGCCAGCCGACCCTGCTGACGCAGGCGGTGACGGAGAACATGTTCCAGTTGACCGAGCCGGGCGAGGACTTCCTGGATACCGGCTTCTACATCGAGTACGGCCAATCGACCACGCGCGGCGGCGCGGCGGCGCCCAATGAGGTGACGTTCGGCCCGGTGTTCGGCAAGGATATCGGCCGCACCACGCACATGCTGAACCTGTTCCTCACAAGGCAGCTTGGGCCGGACCAGACCAGCCAGGGCCTGGAGTTCAGCTATGCTTGGCAAAGCCGCTGGAACCTGTGGGCGGCGCTGTCGCCGGCGGTGGAGATCTACGGTGATACCGGCACGCTGGGCAGCGCACCGGGGTTTTCCCGCCAGCAATTGCTGACCGGGCCGGTCGGGGTCGGCCAGCTCAGCCTGAACCAGCTCGGTCTCGGCCGGGCGGGGCAGATCAAATACGAGGCCGGCTGGCTGTTCGGGGCCACGCCGGCCACCGCCCACGGCACGCTACGTTGGCGGTTGGAGCTGGAAATTCCGTTCTGAGGCCGCGGCGGCGCAATCCGCGCCGGGCCGGCATATTTCCCTTTACAACCGGCACAGCCGCATCCCAAGCGCGCCCGCGGCTCGCAAGGCGGGCCGGAAGCGAACAGGAAGGCGGGACAAACCGCCTTTGACGCAACAGGGAACAAACACGTCAGTCCGGCGGCACTTGATGGTGCGGCACGACGGAACCGCGGGGTTTACGATCTGATACCGTAATCAGTAACATTGCGCGCAAAGCCACTACGGCGACCTCGCCGGATCCGTGCTTTCGCACCGCCGCCCGGGCTGCGACCAGTCCGGGAGGACGCCATGACAGCGCCAACGCTGACCGCCAATTATGTGCTCGGGCGGAAACATGCTCGGGCGGAAACTCGACAGTATCCCATTCAGGGGTTACCATATATTGGTGATCGCCGTGCTTGCCCTCGTGGGCTTTGTCGAGGGCTACGATCTGGTGATCACCGGCTCGCTGCTGGTGCTGGCGAACGAGCCGCCGCACCTGACCGGGTCCGACATACGCTGGCTCGCCGTCCGTCCCACCTTCATGCTGTGCGTCGGCGGGTTCGCGTCCGCGGCGGTATCGGACCACTGGAGCCGCAAGACGGTCACGCTGATCGGGGTGATCGCGACCACATTCTTCACCCTGTTGATCCAGCTGGCGCAAGACGCCGAGCAACTGATCATCCTGCGCCTGTTGACGGGCCTTAGCGCGGGCGGTGCGGTTTCGGCGGCGTTCCCGATCGCCGCCGAGCTAATGCCGGCGCAGCACCGGCGCACCTATGGTGCGATCTATGAGATGTCGCTGACGAGCGCCTTTACATTGGTGCCGTTCATCGTCTTCGTGCTCGCCGGCAACCCCGACGCCTTTCGCCTGCTGGCGCTGCCGGGCGGGCTGACGATAACCGTCGTGCCGGTGCTGGCGTATTTCGTGATTCCCGAAAGCCCGCGCTGGCATTTGGGCAGAGGCCGCCCACAGATGGCGGCCGACATCGTCAACCTGATGATCAGGCGGTGCGGCGACCTCGTGCCGTCGCTGACCGTGGAGGCACTCGGCGACCACCGTGACACCGCCCGCCAGAAGCTGCCGCCCTTTTAGGCATTGTTCGCTCAGGGCCGACTGCGCTGGACGACGGTCGGCATTCTGGCCGGGATCTGCGTCGGCACGGCCTATTTCCTGATTTCGGTCCTGCTGCCAAAGGCGCTGGTCGATCAAGGCGCGGCCGTCAGTCTGAGCTTCGGGCTCAGCTCGCTGGTGTTCTTCGCGAGCATCCCGGGCAGGGCCTTCACCGGGTTCCTGATGGAGGTCGTCGGGTGGCGCTGGACGATCGCCTATGCGCTTGCCGGTCGCTTCCTGGCATTTTCCTGATGGCGATGGCGCACCGGGCAGGATCCTACGCAACGGTCGTGATGGTCACCGGCGCGTTGATCACCGGCGTCACCGTGTTGTCGGCCTTCACCGCGACCCGCGTTTACCGCTCCGAACAGTTCCCGACCGCGCTGCGCGGGTGCGGGCACATCTTCGGCGAGTCGTTCGGACGGCTGTTCGCCGGGGTGCTGGCACCCTTTGTGCTGGAGCCTTACACAGCCTCGCCGACGATCTTCTTCGGCACGATTTTCGTGGTCGTGACGATCGGCGCCTTCATCCCGCTGGCGTTTGGCCGCGAGACCATCGGCCAGCTTGAAACGGTGACCGAGGAGGTTCGCGTCGCGGTGGCCTGATTTTCCCGGCCAGGCCGCGCGGGCGACGCGCATTGCCACGCGCGTATCGGCAGCGGCCGGCAGGTTCGCCAGGCTGCCAGGCCGTTCGCCGGTGAGGTGCTGCCTTGAGGGCCGTCATCAACGAGGATCGCAGCCGTATGTTTTCCGCCTGGGATTGCGTGTCCTCGATCGCGTCCCACACGCGATCGAAGCGTTTGTCGCTCGGTGGCCCGGTTGCTTTACCAAATCCCGGTACCGCCTGGCGGCCAGGTCGCGGTTTGGCTTGCTGGTTTCCGTGCCTCGATCTGCTGACCGGCCTCGCGACAAGCAGCTGCCGGAAAGGTCGGCCACCCCTGCCTGGCCCACGTCGACGCCCCCACGCGTCCTGGGCCTGACGCGGCCATGGGCCCGCCGTCGCCAGCGTGTCCGTCACGCAATGAAGTGAGACTGCCACCGTCACGCGGCAGGCACCGCAGCCCTTGCCCCGGCCCCGGATCACGTCCAGGGCGATCCGTGGCTCTTGCGCGGAACCTCAGCCGAGAGTGCTCAGCACTTCCTCGTCCGAGGGGAACCGGCCGGTCGCCTTCTTCGAATAGGCGAGCCTGCCGTCCACCGTGATCTCGAAGACTCCGCCGCCGCTGCGCTTCAGGTTTACCCGAGCGGCGGGTTGCGTCTTCACGATCATGTCCCGCGCCCGACGGGCGCGCGGTTCATAGCCTCACTGACCGCAATATTCGATTTGAACGTGCATGCTATCGGTCTCCTGTGCTGTGGACGCCGCCGGCAGGGTGGCAGGCACGGCAGGCTTTCGGCAAGACCCCGCCAAAAGAACCCGCTCCCGCGACGACGCCCAAGGCGCCACCTGCGACAGGCGCCACCTGCGCCAGTGTCGCCACCTGCGCCAGTGGCGAAGTCCCGCTCCGTCGGGCACACTCCGCCGCATGAGCGAACCCCGAATCATCCCCGTCATTCTGTCCGGCGGTTCCGGCACGCGCCTTTGGCCGGTCTCCCGCGAGAGCTTCCCCAAGCAGCTATGGCCGCTCACCTCCGAGCGCACCCTGATGCAGGAAACCGCTTCGCGCGCCCGCGGCCCCGGCTTCGCCCCGCCGATCGTCGTCTGCAACCACGAGCACCGCTTCCTGATCGCGGAACAATTGCGCGCCGCCGGCGTGGCCGATGCCCGCCTGGTCCTGGAGCCCATAGGCCGCAACAGCGCCCCCGCCATCGCCGCCGCCGCGCTGCTGGCGGCCGAGGACGACCCGGACAGCCTGTTGTGGATGCTCGCCGCCGACCACGCCATCGCCGATGTTGACGCCCTGCACCGCGCGCTCGACGTCGCCGCGGTGGCCGCTCGCGCCGGCCGCTTCGTTACGTTCGGCATGCGCCCCACCGGCCCGGAAACCGGCTACGGCTATATCGAGCGCGGCGACCCGTTGCGCGACGCACCCGGCGTGCACGCCGTCGCCCGCTTCGTGGAAAAACCGGACGCCGCCACCGCCGCCCGGCTGGCCGCGGACGGCCGGCATCTGTGGAACTCCGGCATGTTCGTATTTACCGCACGCACCCTGCTGCAGGAGTTGGAGGCGCACGCGCCGGACGTGCTGCCGCCGGTGCGCCAGGCGGTCGCGGCACGGCGGGCCGATCTCGACTTCATCCGGCTGGACGAAGCGGCGTTTACCGCCGCGCCCTCGATCAGCCTGGACTACGCGGTGGCCGAGCGCACCCGGCTCGCCGCGGTGGTGCCGGCGGATATCGGCTGGTCCGACGTGGGAAGCTGGAGCGCGCTGTGGGAGTTGGGCGCGCGCGACGCGGCCGGCAACGTGAGCATCGGCGACGTGCTGCTGGAAGACGCCCGCAACTGCTACGTGCGCAGCGACGGCATGCTGGCCGCGGTGGTCGGTCTGAGCGACGCCGTGGTGGTGGTGACCGAGGATGCCGTGCTGGCAATGCACCGCGACCAGGCACAGGACGTGAAGAAAGTGGTGGACCGCCTGAAAGCCGCCGGGCGGCACGAGGCGGTGGCGCATAATCGCCTCTACCGCCCTTGGGGTTTCTACGAGAGCCTGATCCAGGGCGACCGCTTCCAGGTGAAGCGCATCGTCGTGACGCCAGGCCACAGGTTGTCGTTGCAGAAACATTTCCATCGCGCCGAGCACTGGGTCGTGGTCAACGGCACCGCGCGGGTCACCCGCAACGACGAGGTGCTGATCGTGCACGAGAACGAGAGCGTTTATCTGCCGATGGGCGCCACGCACCGGCTGGAGAACCCGGGGAAGATTCCGCTGACGCTGATCGAGGTCCAGTCCGGTGCCTATCTCGGCGAGGACGACATCGTGCGCCTGGAAGATACCTACGGGCGGAGTTGATGCCATCGGGTCGTTGCGGACGCGGCAACTCCAAGCCGGACGCGCGGCTACTGCTCATGCGGAGGGTTGCGTCGTTGCTGAGCACGTCGCAACGAAGGCAGTTGGCGGCGACGCGAGAGCACTCAGTCCGGGTCCGGTCCCTCCACCGCCGCGTAGCCGCTCCCGAACGCCGCGTCGCGCTGCTGGAATGCGTATTTCACCCCGTGCACCCGCATCGTTTCGCGGAACGCGCGCGCCTTCGGGGCCAGGTGGCCGCGCGCATCTATTTCGGAACCGATGCGTTGCAGCGTGCGCGCACCCATCAGCTCCAGCCCGAGATTGACCAGCCGCTTGTTGGCCGACAGCAAGTGCGGATCGACCAGCCCCATGCGATCGGCCAGCCGCATCGCTTCGGATTCCAACGCCGCCGCCGGCACCGATTTCAGTGCCAGCCCGATCCGCGCCGCGTCCGTCCCGGTGAGGCTGTCACCAGTGAACAACAGCCGCTTCGCCCATTGCGGTCCGCAATGATACAGCCACATCGAGCCGGGCGGCGTACCCAGGTCGCGCACCGGCGGAAAGCCGATCCGCGCGTCGTCCGCCACCAGAACGATATCGCAAAGCCACGCGAGTTCGGTACCGATGCCGATGCAGGTGCCATGCACCTGCGCCACCACCGGCTTGTGCATGTCGAACAGCGCCATCCGCAACCGCTGCCCCTGCTCCAAACGCCAGACGTCATCATCGATTTCTTGACGGCCGCGATAGTCCGGCCCGCGTCCGCTGGAATATTCGGACAGGTCGGCGCCGGCACAGAAATGCGGCCCGGCGCCGCGCAGCACGACGCAATGCACCGCGTTGTGCTCGTCCGCCTCCAGCAGCGCCGCGTTCAATTCGCGCAGCAGCCGGAGGCTGAGCGCGTTGCGCTTCTCCGGCCGGTTGAGCGTGACGATCGCGGTTGTGCCGCGTACCGCGTAGATGATGTCCTCGAACTCCATGGCGCGCCCTCCCGGTGTTGCCGCTGCCGCGATCAGAGGCGTACAGTCGGCGCGACGCAACCGCCCGGGGAAACGCCGCCATGAAGATCGCCCGCATCGAGACTTTCTTGTTCGATCCCGGCACGGCCAAGAACCTGCTGTTCTGTCGCGTGGAGACGGAAAGCGGTCTGCACGGCTGGGGCGAGGCCTACGTCACCCCCGGCAAGGAACCAGTGACCGAGCACCTGCTGCAGCACATGGGAAATTACGTCATTGGCCGCAGCGCGTTCAGCATCCGCCATACCGCGCAGGTGCTGTTCGACGATTTCGCGATGCGCCGGGCGTCGCTGGACCTGCTGTCGGCATGGAGCGCCATCGAGATCGCGCTGTGGGACATCGTCGCCAAGCACGCCAACCTGCCGCTGTACAATCTGTTGGGCGGCGCCTCGCGCGAACGCGTGAAGGTGTATGCCAACGGCTGGTCCAGCGGCAGCGAAACCATCGAACAGAACCTGGAGCGCGCGCTGAAGGTGAAGGCGATGGGCTTCACCGCGCTGAAATGGGACCCGTTCCCGGGACCGTGGCGCAGCTTCATCCATCGTGAGGACGAAGACCACGTAGTGCGCTACGTCAAGGCGATGCGCGAGGCGCTGGGTCCGGATTTTACCCTCCTGGTGGAAGCGCACCGCCGCTTGGCGCCGATCCACGCCATCCGCATCGGCCGGCGCATCGCCGAGTTCGACATCGGCTGGTATGAGGAACCCTGCCTGTGCGATAATATAGAGCTGGTCGCGGAAGTGCGCCGCGCGCTGCCAGGCGTGCCGATCGTCACCGGCGAGGCGATCTATTCCAAGGAAGGCTTCGCCCAGGCGCTGGCGGCGCGCGCCGCCGATATCATCAACCCCGACATCTGCAACTGCGGCGGTCTGTCCGCGATGCTGGACATCGCCGCGATGGCGCAGCCGCACGCGGTGGCGGTGGCACCGCACAACTATAATTCCACGCTGGTGGGGCTGGCCGCGACGGCGCAGCTCTCGGCGATGATCCCGAATTTCTGGATCGCCGAGTGCTTTATCAATTTGAAGCCCGCCTGCGACGCGATCGCGGTTGCGCCGCTGGTGGTGCGGGACAGCTTCGTCGATCTGCCCACCACGCCGGGTCACGGCATCGACATCGACGTGGCGAAGCTGCGGGCGCACCCGTATCGCGACATGGGGTCGCGCACCGGCAAGGGGCTGCGCAGCCACACGGAGGAATTCCCGCGCAAGAACTATGTCGTTGGCGCGACGCGGACGGGATACTGAGGCCAACCGGCCGAAGGAGTGCGTAATGGCACGAAGCAGGGAAACAGCGTCGGCCCTGGTCGAATTCGCTCATATGCAGTGGATTGTTGCGGTCATCGTGATAATCGCAACAGTCATGTCTGTAGTTGAAATAGCCTTGTTTCTCGCATTTGGCGTTGAAAGAGATTTTCTTGAGATCGCCAAGCTTCTTGCCGACGCCAGCGTGGCAGCAATCGCGCTATACGCAATCAAGTTCGCCAAGGACCACGCCCACCATGCCAGGCTTCACGCGGAGGAACTTGAGAAAACGCGCAAAGTCCAGGTGTACATGGAGATAATAACATTCTGGAATTCCCCGCCTATCAGTGCTTCAAGAGAAAAATTGCTCGCGCTCGCACGGGAACACGCAAAGCTGCGATATGGAGAATTCTGCCTGTGCGATGACTATATCAATTACAAGCTGGTTCGGATGAAGGCCGAGGATTATTCCGAGACCGTTCGCGTCATGGAATTCCTGGAATACATCGGGCTTCTGTGCAACGAAAACCAGGTGGACAAAAGGCAGATTTTCAACTTCCTGGGATCGCGAATATCCCAGATCATCGAAACCTTCATGCTGTCTCACATCTCACTGGTTCGGAGGCGGAACAGGAGCAGTAGCAATTACGCTTACGCCCTCTATCTGGTGGAAGAAGCGAAGCGCGCGCAAAGCGCCGAAAAATTCAGCGTCGGTGGCTACGGCCACCCGTAAGCGGACTCCGCCCAGAAAGCGGATCCAGCCGTCCCTTCGCCAGCCTAATGGAAGGGGTCAATAGGCTCCTTCGGCCAGTCTGCACCGCCACGCATCGTCATCCCAAGGACAGCCGCCATGTCAACGCCTCCAAAGCTCCGTCGGTTGAGCATAATGCCCCAGATGGGGGGCCGCAAGCCGGATTTCCAGTGCCATAATATGGTTCCAATTCAGTCAATTATGCCCCTGTTCCCGGCTGGTCCACCGGTTCCGTCAGGAACCGTTCCACCATCGCCATCGCGCTGTCCCGATTGGCCAACTGGTGTGCGCGCTGCTGGTTGCGCGCACCGGACGTCAGGTAGAACCGTTCGTACAGCTCCACGCGCGAGGCCAGCGCGGTCCCGGCGTAATCCCACGCCAGGCGGAACAGACGGATGCGCCGCTCGGCGTCCATGTTCTTCGCGCCATGCAGATACTTGTCGATGAACGGCCGCAACCCCGCATCCTGCAGCATCCGCCAGGTCGGCGTGGCGAGCAGATTGTGCGAACCGAGCAGTTTTATGATTTCGTTGGCGCGCGGCATCCAGGTCGGCATCATGGCGCGCAACGCCATCAGCGGCGGGCCGTCGGGAAACCACACGCCGTCGCCCCACTCGTTCGGATGGTCCTCCGCGGCGCGCACCGCGCACTGCGCCAGCATCGAATAGCTCCACAGCTCGCCCAGCAACTGCTGCGCAGTGGGGCTGGTGTCGCCGATCGCCTCGGTCATCGCCGTGGCCAGGCCCCAGGCGAATTCCAACTTGGTCTGCGCCCGCACCATGGTTTGCTGCATGACGTTCGGGTTCCAGCTCCGCGTCATCACCTGGTTATAGACCTTCACGTTGCAATCTATGAAAATCCGGTCACGCGGAATTTCCACGTCGTCGAAGATCAGAAACGCATCCTGCTCGTCGAAGCGCGATGACAACGGATGGTCGAAGCGGTTCGGCGTGCCGGCGCAACTATCGCGGCAGATGAACTTCAGACCCGGCGTCGCCATCGGAATGCAGAACGACAACGCGAATTTTGCCCCGTCCTCCGGCAGCGGACGCCCCGGATACACCGCGAGCTCGTCGGCGAACGGTGCCAGGGTGGACAGGATACGGGCGCCGCGCACCACGATGCCATGCCCGGTGTCGGCCACCTTGTGCAGGATGATGTCGTTGTCCGGGCGCGGGTTCTCATCCTTCGCCTTGTCGGTGGTCGGGTGGATCAAGGTGTGGGTCAGCGAAATGTCGTGCCGGCGGAGGAATTTCTGGTATTCCACCAGCCGCGCGGCGCCGGCTTCGTTGCCATGCTCCGCCCATTCATGGGCGCAGCCGGCGAACCCCGCATAGGTCACGTTCATGTAGTCGGGCGTGCGGCCCATCACGCCGACGGTGTGTTCGGCGATGCGGCGCAGGCCGCGATGGCGCCGCCGGATGTCCTCCTGCGAGCGCGGAATCATGTGGCTGACATTGATCGGTTCGCCGGTTTCCGGATCGGGAAACAGGCAGTCGCCGGCCGCCTCGATCTGCAGGTCGAACACCGCGGCGAGGCCCTTGGCCGCGCCGGCGAAGTCGGGGTGGCTGACCACGTCGTCCACCCGGCCGTCGCCGATCCAGATCTCGCGGTCGTCCTTCAGGCCGCGGAGCAATTCCGCACCGTTGCGCGCCGGCATCCGCCGTCCCTCCATTGGTTTCGCGCGGAATGATAGTCCAAGCCGGGCAGTCGGCCCATGGCGTCGCTGTCCCCGGTGCACGCGCGTAGCGTGCCGCGGTGGCTGGTCGGGTCGATGCCCGGCGGTGCGCCCTGGCCTTTCGGATGCTAGAGTGCAAATGATCGTCGCAGGAGCCCGAACGTGTCCACGCCCCTGGTGCCGCCTGAATTGCTCGATCCAGTCGTGGCCTATTTCTGACCGCGGCGGGTGATCCTGTTCGGCTCGGTCGCGCGCGGAGACGCGGGGCCGGACAGCGACATCGACCTGCTGGTGGTACTGGATGACGACGCGCCGAAGGAGAAACTGACCTACCGCGCGGGAATGGAGGCGCGCAGGCCCTATCAGAACCCAGCAGACGTGATCCCATGCCGGGAGGACATTTACAGGCGCTTCAGTAGAATCGTCGGCACCCTGCCTTACGTAGCCAGAACCGAAGGGGTGGTCGTGTATGAGCGGCGATGATCGTGAACTGGCGCATGATCGTCGCCTCATTGCGTTACGATGGCTCGCGGTAGGCGTTGAAGACTTGCGCGTCGCCCGGCTTTGTCTTGACGCCGCTGAACCATCACCTGTCGCGTCCGCGTACCACTGCCAGCAAGCAGCCGAGGAGCTCGTCAAGGGCCTGCTCGTGTTGGCCGATGTACCCTTCACCAAGAACCACGACCTTGAGCGTCTCGGCATTCAGGCCGCACCGAACTATCCGCGGCACGCAGACCTGCTCGCAGCGACTTACCCGTTCACCGCCTGGGCCTTTGCCTTTCGCTACCCTGGGCAGACCCCGAGATACCGGAGGATCCTCCCACGCCAGAGTTGCGGGAGGCGATGGCTGTGATCGACCGCCTCGCTGACTATCTGCGCGCCTGCATCCCGCCCGAAACTGACCCGTGACCACACCGGCGGCACGCGCCGGTGGCATTCAGCCGCGCGGCTGCGCCGCGCTTCGCCGCGCCGCCTGCACCACGGTATCGAGTGCCCCCAGGAACCGCGAGCGATCCTGCTTGGTCAGCGGTGCCGGTCCGCCGGTCGTCATGCCGAGTTCGCGCATGTGCCGCGCCACCTCGCGCCCGGCCAGCGCGTTGCCGATATTGTCCCGCGTCCACAGCTTGCCGTTCGGCGCCAGCGCATAGGCGCCCTTCTCCAGGCAGCGTGCCGCCAGCGGAATGTCGGCGGTCACGCACACGTCGGCCATCGTGACATGCTCTGCGATCCAGTCATCCGCGGCATCCGGCGTCGCCGCCACCGTGATGATCCGCACGTTCGGCCGGGCGCCGGGACGGATCGGGCGCGATCCGTTCGACACGATGAACACGCGCAGGCCGAGCCGGTCCGCCACGCGGAACACCTCCTCGCGGACCGGACAGGCATCGCCATCGACATGGATGTCCGTCATGCCCCGGCCCGGCTCTTGCCCCGGTCAGCCCGCCGCATCCCGCCCGTACCGCTCGGCATCTTCCGCCAACAGCAGGCGGTCGCGTAGCAGCGTGGCCGCGCACTCGCGCACCGTCGCCGCATAGGCCGCGGCATCAGCGTAACGTTCCGCCAGCGACGGACGCGGATCGCCCGCGCGTTCCCGTGCCGCGCGCGTTTCGGCGAACGCCAGGAACGTGCCGTCGCGATCCGCCGGCTCACCCTCGGGATAGGGCGGCGCGTAGTGGTTCCAGCCGGTGAACGTGCCGCGCGGCACGGCGATGTCGGGCAGGCGGATGCCGGCGCGTTCGTTGCCGTCCGCATCCACCTGCGGCACCAGCGCGCGCCAGGTGCGCGGCGGTGCCTGCGGCTGCGTCCAGTCCGCCAGCGGCGCCACGTCGTTCGCCGCGTGCGGCGGCGCGAGGCCCGGCACCGCCGGAAACGCCATTTCCTCCGCTGGCACCAGCGAGCCGTCGGCAATCCGCGGCAACCGGCTGTCGGGTGGCGCGCGATCTGTCACCACCCATTCGTCCAGCGCCACCAGCAGCGCGCGGATCGCCGGCATCGGATCGTGCCAGTTGCGCGGATTGACGCAGGGGCCCTTGTCGCGCGGCATGTTCGCCTTGCCGCCGTGCTGGGTGCCCGCCAGCAGGTAGCCGCGCACGTTCGCCGGGAGTGCCGCGTCGCGCGTGCCGAGCGGATCGGTGTGCAGCAGCGAGGCGCCCTTCTGCCAATACTCGGTCGAAGTGTTGGTCTCGATCAGCTTCGGATCCGATGCTTCCCCCCGCAGCAGCGCGCCGCTGGCGCCGCTGATCGGATCGACCATGACGGCGGAAGAAAACGGAAATTCGACCTCGGGGAAGTCGTGGTCCTCGTGCCAGGTGCGGGTGCGGAACGGCTGCGCGAACGGCGTGTTGTGGAACACCCGGCCGATGCCGGCAACATGGGTGAACACGCCGTCGAACACGCGCGCGCCGTGTTCGTCCGCGTTGAAGCCCTGCGCGATGTGGTCGCGCAGATAGCGGCCGGCCTGCGAGATGCCGAAAGCCAGCGTGTGGGTCACCGCGCGGCCGAGCATGTCGCCCCCGTGGCGGCGCAGATGGCTGATCAGGTCGCGCGTCGCGGCGAAGCCGATGCCGAGCACCCGCGGCTGCGTCGCGTCATAGTGCAGTTCGTAGATGGAACCCTGCTCCGGCAGCGTGTCCTCGGGCAGCAACCGCACCGAGCGCGCATCGACGAACGCGAACGGCACCTCCCGCTTCGCTGCGGTTTGCGCGCGTCGCACCGTCAGTGTCGCATTCCGGCTGGCGGCTTCGTGCGACAGCCGGAATGCCTGCAACGCGCCGAGGCGGGTGCCGGAGACGAACTCCTCGCGGATGCGCCGCACGATCGGCCTTCCCCCGTCGGTCGCGACCGGCGCGTCGAGCGACAAGCCGGTGGCTTTCGGTGCGCCTGGATCCCAGCCCGACCAGACCAGCGAAAAACCCAGCCGCAGCGGCAAGGCGTTGCCGAGTTCCGCCGCGGTCCGCGGCGTATTGCCCGCCGCGCCGGCGCACAGATTGGCGAACAGCATGATGCGGCCACGGTTGTTCACTTCGTACAGCATGCGGCCGTTGCCGCGCGCCGGATCGGCCGGATGCAGGATCACGAAGTCGCTGCGGTACTCCACCTTGCCCGCCGCGTTGCGCGGTGCCTGGTCCAGCAGCGCGATGCCGCGATTGCCCGGATGCAACGGGTCCAGTTCGCCGAATGCCGTGCCGTTCAGCCGCGTATAGGCGCCGGAGGCGCCGAATTCCGCGCCTCCCGCCAGGCTTTCCTGCCCGCGGATTTCGACAGCGGTGATCATTGTTGCGCCTCCCGATGCAGCGCCGCCTCGGACCGTGCCTGCAGCGCCTCGAATGTCAAACCCGGAATCATGTCGCGCACCACGAAGCCGCACGGCGCGACGTCCAGCACCGCGAGGTTGGTATAGACCCGCTGCACCACGCTCTTGGCGGTCAGCGGATAGGAACAGGCCCGCACGATGCGTGAGGCACCTTCTTTCGTAACGTGCTCCATCGCCACCCACAGACGTTTGGCGCCGATCGCCAGGTCCATCGCGCCGCCGACCTGCTTCACCGGTTCGTCGGGCGCGCGCGCCCAGTTGGCGATGTCGCCGGTCTCCGACACCTCGAACGCGCCCAGCACGCACAGGTCCAGATGGCCGCCGCGCGCGATGGCGAAGCTGTCGGCGTGATGCACATAGGCGCCGCCGGTGCGCAGCGTGACGTGCTGCACGCCGGCATTGATGAGATACGGGTTCACGGCGTCGGGCGCCGGTGCCGGACCAATGCCGATCACGCCGTTCTCGGCATGGAAGATCACCTCGCGATCATGCGGCACGCAGTCGGACACCGTGGTCGGAATGCCGATGCCCAGGTTGACGAACCAGCCCTCCGGAATGTCGCGCGCAATGCGGGCGGCGATGCCCAGGCGGTCGAGCGGCTGGAATTCGCTGTCGGCCATTTTCTCCCCTTCACTCCGGCACGTGGATCACGCGATGCACGAACGGTCCCGGCGTGTGCACGTGTTCCGGCGGAATGTCGCCCAACGCGACCACGTGGCGCGCCTCGGCGATCGTCATCGCGGCACCCATCGCCATCACCGGGTTGAGGTTCCGCGCGCTCTCGCGATAGGTCAGGTTGCCCCAGCGATCGGCCTGCCAGGCTTCGATCAGCGCGACGTCGCCGCGAAGGGGAAATTCGATCAGGCAGTTCTTGCCGTTGATGACACGGGTTTCGCGGCCCTCGGCGAGGATGGTGTCGGCGGCGGTCGGGGTGAAGAACGCCTCGATGCCGGCACCGGCCGCGCGGATTCGCTCCGCCAGCGTGCCTTGTGGGACGATCTCCAGCTCCAGCGCGCCCTGCTGGTACAGCCGTCCCGCCAGGCTGGCCGGACGCACGAAGCTGCACACCATCCTGCGAATGCGGCCGAGCTCGAGCAGATGCTCGATTTTGCTGCCGTCGCGGCCACCGGCAACGATGACGATGGTCAGGTCGCGCGCGCCCTGCGCCGCGAGGCCGTCCAGCAGCGCGGCCGGCGCGCCGACGTCGCCGAATCCGCCGACGAGCACGGTCGAGCCATCTTCGATACCGGCCATCGCGTCCGCCATCGAGGCGACGAACTTGTCGATCATCCTGTCGGGGCCCCTCTCCTGGCCGGGCAACCTAGCGGGGCGTCGCGAACCGGTCGAGGGAGCAGACTGGACGTGCCGCGGTGGGAACGGCAGCATCGCGCGGCAAACTATCGTCGGAAATCTGCGGGTGGCGCTGGTCCTGCCGGGTCCAGCCCGGCGCATTTCGCCTGTTGGAGCATCCGGCACCCCACAGACAGGCAGCAAGCCAACCGACCGAGGAGGCCACCCATGTCCGACGGCACGTTTTACATCGGCAACCGCCGCTACTCGTCCTGGTCGATGCGCGGCTGGCTCGCGGTGCGTCTCGCCGGCCTGGATGTCGAGGAGGTGGTGATCCAGTTCACCCGTCCCGGCCCAACGCCGGCGATCCACAACCTCTCGCCGAACGGCCTGGTGCCCTATCTCGAGCACCGCGGCGCGCGCGTCTGGGAATCGCTGGCGATCTGCCACTACTGTGCCGAACTGGCGCCGGCGCTGTGGCCCGCGGACCGCATCGCTCGCGCGCACGCATGCTCCATCGCCGCCGAGATGCATGCGGGGTTCCGCGAGTTGCGCCAGGCGATGTGGATGAACCTCGGCCGCGACTTCGCCGGGCTCGGCCGCACGCCGGGCGCCCTGGCCGACATCACGCGCATCGCGGCGTTGTGGGCGGAGACCCGGCGGCGATACGGTGCCGGCGGACCATACCTGTTTGGCGCGGCCTTCACCGCGGCGGACGCCATGTATGCGCCGGTGGTGGCGCGGTTCCTCACCTGGAAGCCCGAGCTCACTCCGGAGACGCGCGCCTATTGCGACGCCGTGCGCGCGCATCGGCTGGTCGCGGCCTGGTATGCCGCGGCGGCGGCCGAACCGGTGGAATGGCTGGTCGCCGACTACGAAAACTCGCCATGAGCGATGCCGCGGTTCCGGAGTATCGTGACGGCCGCCTTGTCCTATGCCGCGCGGGTCAGCCGCTTGACGAAGGCCGACAGCCGGTGGCGGCGCAGTTCGCTGCGCGCCTTGGCATCCGTGGTCATGTAGTTGAGCTGCAGGCTGTAGCGCTGGCCGGTGAACATCTTGTGGCCATGCCAGGACGCTGCGGAGTTTGGAAACACCAGCAGCGTGCCGTTCACCGGCGGGACCTCGACGGCGTAATCCTCCAGGTCGTCGCGACCGCGCAGCAGGCGCAGGCAGCCGTCATGCCGCTCCCACGAACCGGCCGCGGGATTCAGGTACAGCAGCACCGTGACGCGCTTGGCGGTGGAGTCGCAATGGATGCGGCCGTCCCGCTCGGTGGTCCAGGCGCGCAGCGTCAGCATGGTCGGCGATCCGGCCAGGTCCAGCCCGAATTTCTCCTCGATCGCCGCGCGCAGCGTGTTGCTCTCGAGTTCGGCCATCAGCGACCGCGCGATCGGGCCGAGCGGCAACCCGGTCACCGGAAACGAGCCGCGTTTGCCCAGCGGCGGCAGGTCGTCGGCCACCGCGCGCAAGGTGGCCGGCGGCACGAAATGTGGCACCACGACATGCGGAAACGGATCGTCCGCCACAGGCGTGGCGTGGAGGGCGGGGTAGTCGAGCAGGGTCATGCCGTCTCCTGGTGCGCGCGGCGCGAGAGCAGGGCCTCGGCGAGGTCGATGAGGTCGTCGGGCCAGTACTCTTCCGGGCGTGGCTGCGCCACCCCCAATGCGACGTCGGGACGACAGGTCAGCACCGCCAGCGCCGCAAGCGGTGCGAAGGCCTGACGGCCGATTGCCGCACCCCGCAACGCTCCGGCCAAAGCGGGGTTCGTGGGAGGGCCGCCGGCCATGCGCAGTACCTCTGCCTCGCCGGCACCGGCGATGCCGGCGGCGATCGCGGCCGCCAGGGCGGCACCGCGCGCCGGGTCGGCGCCGGTTCGGGCCGGTTCGGCCGCTGCGGCGGCGGCAATCGGACCGGGCGAGGCGATCGCCAACGGCACCAGGCGGAGCAATCCACCGCCGGAGGGCGGCGGCGCCCCGGCAGCCAGGGCACGCGCCACAAGCAGGGCGGTTTCTCCGTCCGGACCTAGCTGGCCGGCGATCCTGCCCTCCGCCGGGGCCGCGCTGTCGCCGATCAGCATGCCTAGCAGCGCGCCGATCGCGCGGTCCAGCGCCACGTTGTCCGGCGCGCGCGGCCAGGCCAGCGTTACCCTCGGCTCCCGCCGCGGTTCCGCGCTGCCGCGCCAGGTCCGGGCGCGCAGCGTCGCCACGGCGGCTGGCGCACCACCGAAACAGGCCGAGGGGCGACTTTCGCCCAGTTCGGTATAGGTGACCGGCACGCCGTCCTCGGCCACCAGCACACCGCCCGCTGCCAGCAGCAGGGCGTGGCCCGCCGCCACGTCCAGCGCGTTCACCGGCCGCAGCGTCAGGGTGCCGATGCCGTCGCCCACCGCCACCCGCGCCAGTCGGTAGGCGATCGAGGGCAGCGGCATGAACCGTGCGGGCGCCACCGCGGTGCCGTGCCACACCGGCCGCTGCCAGGCGCCGTGGTTCAGGAACACCACGTCGCCCGTCGCCAGGTTTTTCTCCCGCAGGTCGGTCGCCACGGGCCGGCCGTTGCGGGTGATTGCGCCGCCCTCGGCCCAGGCGATCAGGTCCGGGCCGCGATCCGGGCTCAGCGGCGCGAACACCACCCCGAGCGCCGGGTTTCCCGCCCGCAACAGCGCGACCGAGACGGCGCTGCCGCGGCGGCCCTCGAGGAAGGCGCGCGTGCCGTCATGTGGATCGACCAACCAGCAGAAGCCGTTGGGTGGGGCTTCCAGCACGCCGGCTTCCTCGCCGACGAAGCGGGCGGGGAGCAGACCGGTCAGGCGGTTGCGGAGGAAAAGCTCGATCTCGTGGTCCACCGGCGCGGTCACGTGGTCGGAGAAGCGCGGGCCGCCCGGGCGGCAGAACTCCGCGGCGACCATTCGGCCGGCGGTTTCCACCGCCTCGACGACGTCCGGCAGGATGGCACGCGGGGTGGGGGTCACGGCGGCTCCTTTTGGCATAGCGGTCCGCTTGGTGGCGGAATGCGCTTCGCTTTTGCGCCCTGCCGCGGGCCGCGCCAATCCGGAGCGGTTTTGCCCGGACCGGGATCGCCATTGCCGGTCCGCGCGGTTGACGGCCGGACGCGTCTCACTGGCGTCTCGTAGTCCAGCATAAGTCTCGCAAATCGTGTAGGGGAGACGATGACGCGCTGAGTGGGACGGTCCTGGAGGGCCGGCGGTACAGGCCAGTGGGGATCGGCATATTTGGCGGCGAGGCTGGCTTTGGCGGGAGCCAGCCAAGTGAGCCTGGCGACGGTGATGCGGTTGATGGCCGGCGGTGTCTCATTGGCGTCTCGTTGTGCCGAACTGGTCTCATGGCTCCATGCAATGATACGATACCGCATGTTGGGACTCGTCTGAAACTGAACCTGGACCGGCTGTTGCCGGCATTGGCGGGAGACGGCGAGTTGACATCGTAAGGACGGCGCGGTCGCGGCGGACGACCTCCTGCGGCGCGCGCTCGCCCGGCGGGAGGAGCGTTGCGCGCTGGGTGTGGACACGGTGACGGCGGGGGTCCCGACGATTGTCTTGTGGGATTGGGGGATTCGGTCGCGGCCGGTGTTGCATGCGGCCATGACATGGCGTTAGTAGATCGCGCTAACAAGAGGCCGCGCCCTGTCGGCTGCCATGTCCGGTCAGGGTGGCAACGCCCATCTGCGCACCGAGCTTCAGGCGGTCGGGCCGCCTTGCGCTGGGCGCCGCACCGGAACGCCGCCCGGTCCCTTGGCGCCCCGGATCGACGTGCCGGCCTGGCCGGAGGCACGGGTTCGCTGGCTGACACCAAAAGCCCGAGAGATTGACTCTACGAGGGCGAGTTGCGCCGCCTCCGTGTCACTGCGAGGAGCGGAGCGACGCGGCAATCCCCCGCGTGAGGAGCCGCCGCCACTCACGCGGGAGATTGCTTCGTCGCTGCGCTCCTAGCAATGACAGCGGGGGGGGATGACAGCGGGGGGAGGCAGTGTCCGCCCGGTACCAGCGTTATTCGTCGTCCGACGCGAGCAGGGCAGCGTTGCCGCCGGCGGCGGCGGTGTTGATGGAGACGACACGCTCTTCGGCGAAGCGATACAAGGTGATCGGGCCGCCGGCTTTCGGGCCGGTGCCCGACAAGCCTCGCCCACCGAACGGCTGCACGCCGACGACCGCGCCAACCTGGTTGCGATTGATGTAGGCGTTGCCGATGCGCAGGTGCTCCACGATGTGGCGCTGGGTGGATTCGATGCGTGTATGAACCCCAAGCGTCAGGCCGTAGCCGGTGGCCTCGATCGCCTCGAGCAGCGCGTCCAGCCGGTCCGCGGCGTAACGCACGACGCACAGCACGGGTCCAAAGATCTCGGTTTGCAGGTCGCGCACGCTGTCCAGCAGGGCGGCGCGCGGCGCGAAGAACGTGCCATGTTCGGTACCTGGTGGCAGGGTCAGGCCGAACAGCGGCGACCCACGCCCGGCCGACGCGCGCACCAGTGCCGCGCGCGCCGCCTCGTCGATCACCGGCCCGACATCCGTTGCCGGATCGAGCGGATCGCCGATCGCCAGCGCTTCCGCCGCGCCGTGCAGCATGCGCAACACGCGATCGGCAATGTCCTGCTGCAGGCACAACAGCCGCAGGGCCGAGCATCGCTGTCCGGCGGAACCGAACGCACCGGCCAGCACGTCGGTCACCACTTGTTCCGGCAGCGCCGAGCTGTCGGCGATCATGGCATTGATGCCGCCGGTCTCCGCGATGAACGGCACCAGCGGTCCGCCGCGCTTCGCCAGGCTGAGCGCGATCGACAACGCGGTATCCGTGCCGCCGGTGAACGCCACGCCGGCGATGCGCGCATCGTTCACCAGCGCCTGGCCGACGCTGCCGTCGCCTTGCAGCAGCGCCAGAACGGTCAGCGGCACGCCCGCCCGATGCAGCAGCCCCACCGCGCCCGCGGCAACCAGCGGCGTCTGCTCCGCCGGCTTCGCGGCCACCGCATTGCCGGCGGCCAACGCGGCAGCGACCTGGCCGACGAAGATGGACAGGGGAAAATTCCACGGCGAGATCGCCGCGAACACGCCGCGGCCGCCGAGCTCCCAGGTGTTGCGCTCGCCCGTCGGACCGGGCAGTTCGCGCGGTAAGGCGAATTGCTCGCGGGCCCGTGCGGCGTACCAGCGGCAGAAATCCGCGGCCTCGCGAATTTCGGCGATGCCGTCGCCGAGCGTCTTGCCCGCCTCCCGTGCCAGCAGCGCCAGCAGTTCGGCGCGCGCGTCTTCGATCAGCGCGGCGGCGCGTTCCAGCACTGACGCACGATGCGCGCCGCCGGCGGTATCCCAGTTCCGCCATCCCGCGTGCAGCCGGTGCACGGCCGCATCGATCTCCGCCGGGGTAGCGTCGGTAACCCGTCCGACCACGATGCGCCGGTCGGCGGGCGAGCGAATCTCGCGCGTCCCGACTGTCATCGCGAGGTCCGAGCCAGACCTCCTCCCCTTGAGGGCGTGGGTTGGGGGGAGGGGTGCGTACAAACGTGATCCGTGGCTGTACGTGCCCCTCCCCCCAGCCCCCGCCCTCAAGGGGAGGGGGAGGACTGGGTCGGGCCTCGCGATTGCAGAGAGCAATGCGGGCAGCGTGTCGCGATCCGCCAGATCGACGCCGGCGCTGTTCCGGCGATCGGGATACAGATCGCGCGGCAAGGGAATGCGCGGGTTGGGTGTGAGCCCGACCGCGCGCACCCGCTCGGCCGGATCGTCGATGATCGCTGCTTCCGGCACCGACGGATCGACCAGCCGATGCACGAAGCTGGTGTTGGCGCCATTCTCCAGCAGGCGCCGCACCAGGTAGGCGAGCAGCTCCTCATGCGTGCCGACCGGGGCATAGACGCGCACCGGACAGGCGGGGCCGACGATGCCGTCATACAGCGCCTCGCCCATGCCATGCAGGCGCTGCATTTCGAATGCCGCATCGCCGGCGCTTTCCAGCACGAACGCCACGCTGTGCGCGTTGTGCGTGGCGAAGGCGGGATCGATGGCGTCGCCGGCGGCCAGCATGCGCCGCGCATTGGCGAGCCAGCTCACGTCGGTCGCCGCCTTGCGGGTGAACACCGGATAGTCCGCGTGGCCTTGCACCTGCGCCAACTTGATCTCGGTGTCCCAGTACGCGCCCTTCACCAGTCGCACCGGGATGCGATGCGCGGTGCGGCGCGCCAGCGCGGCGACCCAGTCCAGCACCGCCGGCGCACGTTTCTGGTATGCCTGCACGGCCAGTCCCAGCCCGTCCCAGCCGGCCAGCCGCGCATCGGCCAGCACCGCGGCGAAGACATCCAGGCTGAGTTCCAGCCGTTCCGCCTCTTCCGCATCCACCGTCAGGCCGATCGCGTGCTGCTTCGCTGCCCGGGCCAGCGTGCCCAGCGCCGCAATCAGCGCCGGTACGCAGCGCGGCTGTTGCAATGGTTCGTAGCGCGGATGCAGCGCGGATAGTTTTACCGAAATCTGCGGCGCATCCGCGGGCCCGCGTCCGGCCGCGGCCCGGCCAATGGCGGCGATCGCGTCGCTATAGGATTGCAGGTAGCGTCCGGCGTCGGCGTGCGTCTTCGCCGCCTCGCCCAGCATGTCGAAACTGTAGCGCCAGCGGCGACCTTCCGCGGTGTTGGCGCGCGCCAGCGCCTCCTGGATCGTGCGGCCCATGACGAACTGCCGCGCCAGCACGCGCATGCCGCGCCGCAGCGCGATGCGGATCACCGGTTCGCCCATGCGGCGAAGCATGCGGGCGATCGCCGCGGCGATGCCGTGTTGCGCTTCCTCCACGGTCAACACGCGGCCGGTCAACATGAAGGCCCAGGCCGAGGCGTTCACCGCGAGCGAATCGCCGCGGCCGAGATGTTGCTGCCAGTCGCCACCGCCGATGCGATCCTCGATCAGCGCGTCGGCGGTCGCGGCGTCGGGGATGCGCAGCAGCGCCTCGGCGAGGCATAGCAGCGCGACGCCCTCGGCGGTGGCGAGGCCGTATTCCTTCAGGAAGTCGCTGACGTCGGCGCCGGGCCGATACGCGGCGCGCGCGGCCCGCACCAGCGTGCGGGCACGCGTCCGCACGGCGGCGGCTTGCTGCGACGGCAAGGTTGCGGCCGCGACCAGCGGCGCCAGGACGGTTGGTTCTGGCGCCCGATGCAAGCGGCGCAAACCGGTGCGGTCGTCGTGCGGCATGTCCGGTGATCGTGGGCACGCCGGCACGGAACTTCAACGCCCAGGCGGAATGCGCCGCGCTTTCCGCCGCGCGCCCGCACGGCCGGCCGCCGTACCAAGGGCTCGTCAGGGGCTCGCCAGGGGCTCGCCAGGGGCTCATCGCACCAACCGCGGTGCCAACGATCGCCCTTATCGTCATCCCCTCGCTTGTCGTCATCCCCGCGAAAGCGGCGACCCATGCGGGCGCCGGGTCCCCGCTTTCGCGGGAATGACGACGGGAGCGGCCGGGACGACGTCATTTGAGTCGGTCAATTCCCGACAAGCCACAACCACTCTCACGCGAATTGCGCGGCATCAAACCCGTCCGGCAATACCCCGCGCGGCTTGATCAGCGGATACGGACCGCGCGCCAGGAAGCGCCCACTGCCTGGCTCCGCCTGCACCTTGCCGTCGCGCATCGCCACGCGCCCGCCCTTGATCGTGACAACCGGCCAACCGACCACCTCCATCCCCTCATACGGCGTGTAATCGATCACGTGCTGCATGAGATCATTGGTGATCGTCACGCGCTTCGCCGGATCCCACAGCACCAGGTCCGCATCGGACCCGGGCGCGATCGTGCCCTTCCGCGGATACAGCCCGAACAGTTTCGCGGGGTTGGTGGCCGTCAGCCGCACGAAATGGTTCGCATCGATCCGGCCCGCCGCCACGCCCTCGCTGAAAATCAGCGGCAGGCGCGACGCCAGCCCCGGCACACCATTGGGAATATCCGGGAACGGCGCGTTGTTCCCATGAATCCGTTTTCCCCCCTCTCCTTCATAACTGGAGCCGCTGTGATCGGACGACACCACATCCAGCGTGCCGCGGCGGATGTCCTCCCACAGCCCCTCGCTGTCCTCCCGCGTGCGCGGGCTGGGGCTGCAGATGAACTTCGCGCCCTCGAAGCCCGGGCGGTCCATGTCGGCCGCGCCGAGGACGAAATATTGCGGACACGTCTCCGCCCACACCTTCAATCCGCGGGCCTGCGCGCGGGCGATCTCCGCCGCCACTTCCGGGCATGACACGTGGAACACCTGGATCGGCTGGTCCACCAGCTCGGCCAACGCGATCGCCCGATAGGTCGCCTCGCGTTCGATCACCTTCGGGCGTGACCAGGAATGGTATTTCGGCGCGCTGCGTCCGTCCGCCATCAGCGCGTCGGTGCGCCAGCCGATCGCCTCGTAGTTCTCGCAATGCACCGTCACCAGAGCGCCGTTGCGCCGCGCCGCCGACAGCACGCGCAGGAACTGCCGGTCGTCGAGATGTGACGGTTCGTAGGTCAGGAACACCTTCAGGCTGCGCACGCCGGAAGCGACCACCTCGGGAATCTGCTTCCACACGACGTCATCGGACGGATCGGTGATGATCTGGTGGAAGCTGTAATCCACCATCGCCTGCCTCGCGCACCGATGATACTCGGCCAACGTGTCGAGAATGCCGTCGCCCTTGAACTGCGCGGCGAAGCTTATGACGCTGGTGGTGCCGCCGGCCAGGCACGCGGTGCTGCCGGTGGCGAAACTCTCCTCGTCCGTGCTGCCGCCCGGGCGCAATTGCTCGATGTGGCAATGCGTATCGACGCCGCCGGGCAGCACCAGAAGCCCGTCCGCGTCCAGCTTTTCCGCACCGTCCAGCGCCTCGCCGATCGCGGCGACGCGGCCGGCGCGGATGCCGATATCGGCGCGGAAGGTATCCGCCGCGGTCACCACCGTGCCGCCATGCACCACCAGGTCGAAATCCGGCATCTCGTCCCCCTGTTCGCGATGCGGCATGCTGCCGCCCCATGCGCCTGGCCCACAAGACAATTCATCCGACCGGCCGCCCGGTCAGCATCCATTTCGACGGCCGGCCGATCGCGGCGCTGGCGGGCGAGACCATCGCCGCCGCGCTGTCCGCCGCCGGCATCGTCGCGTTCCGCCGCACCGCGTCGGGCGCGCCGCGCGGGCTGTATTGCGGCATGGGCGCGTGCTTCGACTGCGTGGTCACGGTGGATGGCCGCATTGGCCAGCGCGCCTGTCTGACCAGGGTCGCCGACGGCATGCAGGTGGCCGGTGCGGCGCCGGCCACGCTCGCGCCGCTGGGCGAATCGCCGGAAAGCGACGCGGCGACGGAGGAAACTCCCGACGTGCTGGTGGTGGGCGGCGGCCCCGCCGGGCTGTGCGCCGCCATCGCCGCGGCCGAGGCCGGCGCTGCCGTGGTGCTGCTGGACGAGCGCGCCGCGCCAGGCGGGCAATACGCCAAGCCGTTGGCCGACAGCCATGCGACCACGGCACCGGACGCGCAGTTCCGGATCGGTATCGGCCTGCGCGACCGCGCGCAGCGTGCGGGCGTTCGGATCGAGGTGGAAGCGGTCGTGTGGGGCGGCTTCGCGGCGGACGAAATCGCCGCGCTGGCGCGCGGGCGCGCGGTGACGTTCCGGCCTCGGCGGCTGATCATCGCGCCGGGCGCGCATGAACTGCCGGCGCCGATGCCAGGCTGGACGCTGCCCGGCGTGATGACCACCGGCGCACTGCAAACGCTGGTCCGCACGCAACGAGTCTGTCCCGGTGGGAACGTGCTGATCGGCGGCGCCGGTCCGCTGAACCTGCAACTGGCCTGCGAGTTGCTGGCCTGCGGCGTCAAGCCGGTCGCGGTGGTGGAGGCATCGCCTCGGCCGAGCGCCGCCGCATGGCGCGACGGCTGGCGGATGCTGCGCAACGCGCCGGGTCTGCTGCGCGGCGGGCTTGCCATGCTGGCGACGCTGCGGCGGGCCGGCGTGCCGGTGCTGTGGTCCGCGCGGGTGACGGCGTTGCACGGCGAAGCTCGCGTGCGCACCGCGCACATCGCCGGTGCGGGCGGCGAGCAAACGTTGGACGTGGATGTCGTCGCGGTGAACCTGGGCTTCCAGCCGGAGGTCGGATTGGCGCGCGCGCTCGGCATCCCGCATCAGTTCGTCGATGCCGGGCTCGGCCATCTCGCGACCGAAACCGACGCCGACGGCCGCACCGCGATCACAGGCGTGTTCGCGGCCGGCGACGGCGCGGCGCCGGGGGGCGCGCGGGTTGCCATGGCGCGCGGGCGGCTCGCAGGACTGGCGGCGGCGCGCGATCTCGGCCGGCACGCGCCCGACGATCCCGCCGCACGCACGGCGCTGGCACGCGCACTGGCCTTTCAGGACGCGCTGTGGCGCGTGTTTCGCCTGCCGCGTTGGCATCCCGATACGCTGCCGGACGAGACTGTCGTTTGCCGCTGCGAGGAAGTCACCGCCGGCCGCCTGCGCGCCGAACTCGCCGGCGGGTTGACCTCGTTGCCGGCATTGAAGAAGGCGACGCGCGCCGGCATGGGACGCTGCCAAGGCCGATTCTGCGCCGCGACGATCGCCCGGCTGTGTCCCGACGCTCCCGACGACGGGTCGTTCGCCGCCCCGCGCGCGCCGCTGCGCCCGGTTGCCGCCGCGCCGCTGATGTTCGCGGCACCGGAATTCACCGCGCCCCTGCTCATCGCGCCGGAATTGCAAACGCGCCTGCACCGGCTGCCGGGTTTGCCGCGGCAAACCCGGCGCGCGGGCGTGGCGGTGATCGGCGGCGGCCTCGCCGGGCTGTGCACCGCGTATTTCCTGGCGAAGGACGGCGCGGACGTGCTGCTGGTGGAACGCGACGAGGCCGGCATGGCGGCCTCGACCGCCAATGCCGGCAGCCTGCACGTGCAGCTTCTGTCATACGACTTCAACGACGACACGCCGGACGACGGCGGCCCGGCGGCCCACACCTTGCCGCTCGGGCCACGCAGCATCGCGTTGTGGAAGGAGATCGGCGCCGCGGCCGGCGAGGATCTCGGCATCCGCACCGAGGGCGGCCTGATGCTGGCGGAAGACCCCGCCGCCATGGACTGGCTGCGCCGCAAATCGGCGATGGAACGGCGATGGGGCATCGAAAGTCACGTGCTGGGCGCCAATGAGTTGCGTGCGCTGGCGCCGGCGTTGTCGGAAGACATGCTCGGCGCGGATTTCGTTCCGGCGGAGGGCTATGGCGATCCGCTGCGCGGCACGCTGGCGGTGCGGGCGCTGGCGCTGGGCCATGGCGCCCGGCTGCTGCGCGGCGCTGAAGTCCTGGCGATCGAACGCGACGGCACCGCGTGGCGCGTGGCGACGTCGAAAGGTCCGGTGATCGCCGGGCGCGTGGTGAACGCAACGGGCCCCTGGGCGGCGCGCATCGGCCGCATGGTAGGCTCGAACCTGCCGGTCACCGGCACCGTGCAGCAGGTGATCGTTACCGAACCGGCGCCGCCGCTGACGCGGCACCTGGTTGCGCTGGCCAACCGCCACCTGTCGCTGAAACAGCAGGCGAGCGGCGGGTTCCTGGTCGGTGGCGGCTGGTTCGGCGGGTTCGATCCGCTGAGCGGGCGCACGCACAATCTGCGCCGCAGCATCGAGGGCAATCTCTGGGTCTGCGCGCGCGTGCTGCCGACGCTGCGCAGCCTGCGTTTCGTGCGCGCCTGGACCGGGATCAATCCGGCGATCGACCGCGCACCGATCCTCGGCGAGGCGCCCGGACTGCCGGGGTTCTTCAACACGGTCACGGCGAACGGCTACACTCTGGGGCCGGTGGTAGGGCGCATTACGGCCGACGCGATCCTGCGCGGCGAGGCGATCGATCCGCGTTACCGGATGGAACGGTTCGGGTGATTTCGTTCCTGTCATTGCATCCCATTGTCATTGCGCCAGCTTGTCATTGCCGGGACAAAGTGAGGCGTGCCGGGCCGGTTGGCATCACCATGCGACAGGCGCCACACCGAACAGCACCGGATGGAGCAGTAGGAGCAGCAGCCACGCGGCCACCGCTGCGAACGGGGCCAGGCGGCCGAATTCACGCGGCACGAACCGATTGCGGCCCGCGACGATGGCAGCGAACGGCACGATGGAGGTGCTCGCCGCCAGCGCCTGCCACGTTGCCGGATCGCGCCGCGCAAGCTTGGCGTCGATCGACGGCATGCCGGCGAGCGCGGTGACCAGGAAGGCACCGAAGAACACGATCGACGCGCTGTCGCCGTTGCCGATGACATGCACCGCGGCCCAGATCGCGAACGACCACAGCATCGGATGCCGGGTCACCCGGATCATGCCGCGCGGTGGCCGCGCGGTCGCGCCCGGCGGCCCGATCATTGTCGGATTCGACTGGCTCAGCGACCCGGCGAACAACAGGAATGCCGGCAGCATCGCGGCGACCAGGACCCAGCGCAGCCACTCGGGGGTGAACCACATCGGCTCGGTCGGCGACGCGCTCCAGGCGCGCACCAGGACGACGATCGCTGCAAGCGACACCATGGAGAACAGGGCGCGGAACGCCCCTTCGCCGATGCGCGCCACCACGATGTCGCGCAGGCGCGTGCCGGCGACGCCGACATGCATGCCGATCCAGACCAGGGCCGCCACGATCAGCACGGTCATGGCACAATGGCCCGATACGCTATGCGCCCCGCACTCCGCACGGGTTTCCTCCTGCACGTTTGTCGCACGGCATGCCACGCACGAGCCTACCCACCCCGGTCGCTAGACGTTGAAGCGGAACAGCAGAACGTCGCCGTCCTTCACGACGTACTCCTTCCCCTCCACGCGCATCTTGCCCGCCTCCTTCGCCCCCTGCTCTCCCTTGCAGGCGACGAAATCGTCGTGGGCGATCGTCTCGCACGCGATGAAGCCGCGTTCGAAATCCTTGTGGATCACCGAGGCCGCCTGCGGCGCCTTGGTGCCGGATACGATCGTCCAGGCGTGCGTCTCCTTTGGACCGACGGTGAAATACGTGATCAGCCCGAGCAAATCGTAACCGGCGCGGATGACGCGATCCAGGCCGCTGTCGTGCAGGCCCAGTCCTTCGAGAAACTCCGCGCGGTCGGCTTCCGGCAGTTGCGCGACCTCCGCCTCGATCGCCGCGGAGATCACCACCATGCGGGCGCCCTCGGCCCGTGCCCGGGTTTCCACCAGAGCGGAGAACGCATTGCCCCCCGCGGCGGCGGCTTCCTCGACGTTGCAGGCATACAATACCGGCTTCGAGGTCAGGAGTTGCAGCCGGCGCACCGCTTCTTCCTGCCCCGGCGGGATCGCCGTGCGCGCCGGGCGGCCAGCTTGCAGCGCGGTAACCAGGGGCTCCATCAGCGCCACCGCCGCGACGCTCTCCTTGTCGCCGCCGCGGGCCTTCTTCTGCGCGGCGTACAGGCGCTTCTCCAGGCTTTCCAGGTCGGCGAGCATCAGCTCGGTGTCAACAATTTCTACGTCGCGCACTGGATCGATCGAGTCTTCGACATGCGTGACGTCGGGGTCTTCGAAGCAGCGCAGCACGTGGACGATGGCGTCCACCTCGCGGATGTTGGCGAGGAACTGGTTGCCCAGGCCCTCGCCCTTCGAGGCGCCGCGCACCAGGCCGGCGATATCGACGAACTCCAGCGAGGTGGGAATGATCTTCGCCGATTTGCCGATCGCTGCGAGCACGTCGAGCCGGGGATCGGGCACGGCGACGCGGCCGACATTCGGCTCGATGGTGCAGAACGGATAGTTCGCCGCCTGCGCCGCGGCGGTTGCGGTCAGCGCGTTGAACAGGGTCGATTTGCCGACATTGGGCAGGCCGACGATGCCGCAGTTGAAACCCATCTATTTCGGCCCCTGCACCAGCAATGCCACGCGCGTCATGAAATCCTCGGGTTTTCCTCCCACCAGCAGCTCCGCCGCGTCCGCCACGGCGTCCAGCACCGGCAGCAGCCAGTCGCGATCTTGCTTCACGAAATCCCCCAGCACGTGGCCGAGCACGCGCGCCTTGTCGCCGGGATGGCCGATGCCCAGGCGCACCCGCCAGTAGTCGGGAGAACCCAACTGGCGGTCCATGCTGCGCAGGCCGTTATGGCCGGCCGCGCCGCCGCCGCGTTTGACGCGCACCTTGCCGGGCACCAGGTCCAGCTCGTCGTGGAAGGCGGTGATCGCCTCGACCGGCAGCTTATAGAACGCCACCGCCGCCTGCACCGATTCGCCGGAGGCGTTCATATAAGTCTGCGGCTTCAGCGCGAGGAGTTTTTTGCCCGCGACGGTGCCCTCGGACACCAGGCCCTTGAAGCGCTGGCGCCACGGGGAGAAGCCGTGGCGGATGGCGATCGTGTCCAGCGCCATGAAGCCGATATTGTGCCGGTTCCGGGCCATCCCCGGCTCCGGATTGCCGAGGCCGACCCAGAGCAGCATGGCAGGCGCTTTGCGTGCGCTAGCCCTTCTTGCCGGGGGCGCGGGTGCCTCCGCGACCACCGGCTGCCGGGGCGCGGCCACCGGCGGCGGGTGCGGCGCGACCACCGGCCGCAGGCGCCGCTCGACCGCCGGCCGCGGGCGCTGCCGCCGCGGCTGGAGCCGCCGCCGCCGCGCCGGGCGCTGCCGCCGCCGCGCCCGGTTCCGCCGCAACCTCCAGCGCCTTGGTGGGCGGTGCCACGGTGGCGACGACGAAGTCGCGATCGGCGATCGCCGGGCGGGAGTGTTCGGTGCCCTTCAGGTCGTGCCAGCGCACGTTGTCGTTGAAGTCGAGCTCCGCCAGGTTGGCGCTGAACTGTTCGGGAATCTGGTCGGGGTCGCAGTACACCTCGACGGCGTGGCGGATGACGTTCAGCACGCCGCCGCGCTTGAGGCCGGGGCTGAGGCCCTCGTTCTCGAAATGCACCGGCACCGCGACGCGGATGGGTTCGCCGGGTGCGAGGCGCTGGAAATCGACGTGCTGCGGCGCGTCGCTGACCGGGTGGAACTGCACGTCGCGGATCAGCGCCCGCGTGGCGTCGCCGTTCACCTTGATTTCGTAGAGGCGGGACTGCCAGCCGGGGCGATGCAGTTCGCGCAGCACGGCGCGCGGCTCCAGCGCGATCAGGCTGGGGGTTTGGTGGGCACCGTAAACCACCGCGGGCACCTTGCCCGCGCGCCGAGTCGCTCGCGCCGCCCCCTTACCTGCGCGCGCGCGTGCCTCGGCCTCGATCGTGACGACATTGGCCATGGTTCGCTCCTGACGGGAAACGCCGGCCTCCAGGGGTGCCGGCGCGGGTGGGGTTTAGCGGAGGGCGGGGCCAGGGGCAAGACGGCGGGCGGTTTTGCGCGTCCGCCTGGGGCGCCTGGGCGGACAGCGTCGCGGCACTGGGTGCCGGCGGCGGGGTCGTCGGTGGCCGGCGTCTCATCGGCGTCTCGTTTCGTGGAGTGTGGGATTGGGTCGCGTTTGGTGAGATGCGTCCGCGGCAGGGGGTGGATTGGCTGGCATTGGCTCGGTGCGGTTGCGCCTGCGTGCGGCAGCGGATGGGTTCGACCATGGGGTTGCCGGCAGCGGGGGCGTTGGTGGCTGGTGGCGTCTCATGGGCGTCTCGTTTCGTGGGGTGTGGGATTGAGTCGCATTTGGAGAGAGGTGTCCGCGGCAGGGGCTGGATCGGCTGGCTGCCGTTCCCTGGATCGCCGGTGCCGGGGTGCGGCAGCGCAAGGATTTTTACCACTGAGAGGCCGTCTCGAAACTGTTCCCGGAGGGCTTGAATCCGGCCATGTGCATGGAATCTAGGGGGTCCGCTGCCTGTTGGAGCCGCCGATGTGGACCCCCGATACCCGGGAACTGCATGACCGGG
>Ga0307373_10000544_pt1 | contig 72353 bp, 57 predicted proteins | sample OX2MG_FD_202534 | JGI IMG/M metagenome (GOLD analysis project Ga0307373, IMG submission 202534) | Soil microbial communities from Risofladan, Vaasa, Finland - OX-2 | ecosystem: Environmental > Terrestrial > Soil > Coastal area > Acid sulfate soil | place: Finland: Risofladan, Vaasa | collected... | reverse complement strand
CTCCGGCTCCTCGTCGTTCCCGCCCCGAATCGAGTTGCCAAGCACAAGGTCGTCGGTTCGAAACCGATCACCCGCTCCAGTTAAAAATCCCTCGAAGAAAAGGACTTCAGGACTTGGCGCACCGCCGCCGGGCGGAACGTGGAACTGGTTAGTACTTGTTTCGGTCCCAGTTCGAGGTGCGTTGTCAGGGTCAATACCGCAATCTGAACTGGGCTGGGACGAAAAGGTTAACCCTTGATGATTACACGCCAGTTTATCCATGGAGGCCGTGCGCTTGAGGTCAGAGCGAATTAGGACACTCACCAACCAGATGAAGCCAGGCCACGCTGGCGGAGACCTTTCCGCCGCGTGAGCAAACGATGACGGCTGACGAAAGACTTGCGCTTGTTCGGGTTAAAACCGACCGGGCCAAAAAGCACATCGATGAGTTAGACGCCGAGATTAGAGTCTTCTTTGCCGCTTGCCCATTCCCAGTCGAATACAAGCGAGATCCGGCCACGCGACGATTGATCTACTATCTCGCCGGTGTCGGTGAGACACCCGTCTCTATAGACGCCATTGCGGGCGAGGTGCTTCATAGTCTTAGGAGCGCCCTCGACCATTTGGCGTGCCAACTCGTTCTCGTCGGTAGTGGAGGTGAAAGTCCGATTCACCACGTTTATTTCCCGATTGCTGATGACGCCAAGAAGTACCAAAGCCAAGCATCTGGCCAGGTGAGGGGCATGCGGCCCAAAGCTGTCCAGGCAATCAATGCGGCAGAACCATTCAAAGGTGGGAATGACACGCTCTGGCGTCTTCATAAGCTTAACAACATAGACAAACACCGGGCGCTGGTTACCTTAGGCTCCTATTTTCGTAGCTTCGACGTGGGCTCCCACGTGGAAACTCACTTGAGGAAAAGCCTTGCCGACAACCCTCACTTCAGTGGCATCGAAATTCCGACGCTCCCACCGGTGTTCCTGAAGCCCGCGGATACCTTGTTTCCACTGAAGGCGGGCGCCGAACTCTTTGCCGACGGTCCCGACGCCGAGGTGAACCCGAAGCTGGCGTTTCGATTCGACATTGCGTTGGGCGAGCCAGGGGTTGTAGAGGGTGAGTCGCTGATGGAGACACTTCAACAAATGTCGAGGACAGTCGTAGACCTTATCTCGAAGTTTCGGCCACTTCTCACTTAACACTGCTGTACCGTCGGACATTGCCCGGCTCATCCGCGCCAAGCTGAACGCTTTCATCACGATCTGACGGATCAAATCACTCCGTCTTGAAGCGGGATTTTGCTGTTCGAGGCGCATCAAACGAAGAGCAGCGTCGAGCAGGTTTGCCAGGGCACGTTGACCGGGACCTATTCAATGAACCGGTATGGCACTGGCACGGTCTCCTTTTCGCTGATTACGCCCAATCCCAATGTTTCCTGCCCGACTGTGATTTTGGGAGGCAATCGCGGTAGCTCAAGACGGGGGCATAGTAAAAGCGGTCAACACGGGAAGCGGCGAGGTTACAATTCAAGAGGAATGGGTGCGTCAGCAATAAGCCGCGCGACACTTGCGGTCGCACGCTGCGCCAACGCGCCCCTCTTGGAACCGATGTTTGACGCGCCTCTGTCGGTGGCCTAACTTCGTGACGACGCTCCACGCGGCGTAGCAACCTCAGGGGGGAGAGTGACGATGACTATCGATCAGATGAACGACCTGGAAGCAATCCGTCAGCTCAAGGCACGTTATTTTCGTCTCATGGACACGCAGCAATGGGAAGCCTGGGCGGATTGCTTCACCGCCGGCGTGTCGGCTTCCTACGAGGGCGTGCCGCGCGCCAATTCCGGGCTGCCGCTCGACGTCGCTTTAACGGGACGTGCCGAACTCGTCAAGGGAGTCAGCTCGCTGCTTACGGGTGCGAAATCGATTCACCAGGGATTCATGCCCGAGCTCGAGCTGACCAGCGCAACCACGGCGCGCGGCATCTGGGCGATGTTCGACTACGTCATGCTACCGACCTGCCACTTCAAGGGCTGGGGGCACTATCACGAGGAATACGTCAAGGAAGGCGCGGCTTGGAGAATCAAGAGGATTCATCTGACCCGCCTGCATACCAGCGAAACATTCCTCTAAGGCACCGCGGAGCGAAAGAGGCGCCCGAATCGGTGCCCGCGGAGGCGCTCTCGCGGAAACTCACAAGCCAGGGCTCGCGCCTGCGACTCCGACGCTCCAAAGGCGACCTTCTCATCCAAAATCGAAGGTCGTGCGGTGAGCTTACTTCTCGCGATCCGAGGATGAAGCGGCTCGGGTGGCAGTCTTCACTTTTCACTGCGCGATTTTGGTCAACCCTTCGGGACTCGCGTAGCGGCTCACGTCGAGATACTGCGCGTTGCAATTCGTGTTGAAACACGGACCTTCGGCGGTAGCCACGGTCATGTGCTTGTCCCTGAAATTCGTGATCAGCAGCTCGGTGGCGCCGTTCACGCCCAGCGCCGCTCCGGTGCCTGGCACGGGCATCGGAGCCAGAAGGGCGAGCCATGATTTGTACAAGCCGCCCGCCGGATCGTAGAGGTCGATAGCCATCGGAAAAAGCGTTTCCTTGTCCACGTAAATCACCCGGCGGCCGTAGCAATAGCCACTCGCATAGGCAGGCAGCCGGCTCATCTCGATCACGTACATCTCGCGCATCTCCCACTTGCCGAGCGCCGGGAGCGGCCACGGCATCACCCCCTTTTGGGCGGGAGAAAAGTAAGCGGCTGGAAGGCTCGAGGCGTTGCCGCAGCTTTCGAACACTTTTGGGTTCGCGTGCGCCAGGACCATTATCCGGCGGGTGCCCGCATAGGTGATTTTGTATTCCTGCGGCAACGACGGCGGCCCGTTGTTGGATTCCTCCCAGGTGTAGTCGTTGCCTGGAAGGGGCGAACAGCGTGACGCCTCCGACATCCGCAGCGGCCTGCGCGTCGAGGGCAGGTACATGTAGAGCTCGTCGATGCGCGTGACGTCGGCGTAGCTCATGTCGAGGCTGGTAGTGTACTTACCCTGCTCGGGCGAGATCTGCTGGTAGTATTTGACCAGCAGGTATCCGTTCGAGTGCGGCAGGGTCTGCGGGAAACCCGCGTCGCTCAGGTGCATGAGCTGCGAATAGACCGAATCGGCGGTCCCGGCCTGGGTGAAGTTTCCGTAGGAATCGGAGACGTAGTTGCAGGAAAGCTGGCGTTGCAGCCGTGGCGTATAGTGGAAATAGGCGTCGTAAAAGATTTCGTAGGGCGCCTCCACCGGGTCCTGGTCAGGCTGCGGAAACGGAATACCGGCGACGTATCCGACCGGGACGTAGCCGCCTTCCGGCGCCTGGGTGAGCTTCACTTGTTTCGCGTTGCTGGCGGTATCGTCGAGGAACTTGCGCGGTAGTGCGATCGGCACGGTCGGCCCAATCTCGATCCGCACGTCGGACGGCATCCGCCAGAAATGATCGCCGGCGAAGATCGCCTGCATCCCGGCCGGCATGAAGCGCGCATAACGCTGCCAGTTCGCAGCGTTGATCACGGCGCCTTCAGGTACCGTATCGGCGAGCGCCGGGTTGCTTTCCGCGGTGCCGGCCCGGCCTGCGGGAATCGCCATGCCCAAGGTGATGACGAGCGCGAGCGTCAGGGGCACGCGGAGCATGAACGCGCGGAGCATGAACAGTATGAACGATCGAGCGGTCATAGCGGCAACCTCGCTTGCCGGACCATCTATAATGCGCCGAGGCTGCGCAGGTCTAGCACGCGAGCTCATGGGTAGAGGCGCATAAAAAACGAGAAGCAGGTGCGATTGGAAAGCGCGGCGCGTATCGTGTTAGATGGGTGCAGCCCCGGTTATTTGAACGACATTGATCGACACCGCCGCGGCGCGCGCATCTTTCAGGAGCGGCAACGCGCTGGCGCGGCTCGCAGAGGGAACGCTTGATGCGTGTTGAACTTGGCGACGACGTGACATGGTGTGACATTCAGGACGACGTGGTCATCCTGAACGTCGACACGGGCGTCTACTTTGGCCTCGAAGGCGCCGGTGGGCAGATGTGGCGGGAACTCGTCGAACATCGGTCACTGGAAAAAGCCTTCGAGGCGCTCAAGAAACGGTTCGACGTCAAACCCGATGACCTCAGGCGCGACCTCGATGATATGGTCCGCCAACTCGCCGAAAAAGGGCTGGTGTCGCTGATTGCGGAACCCGATGCGCGCTAGCGCTCACGTCGTGCGGAAGGAGCAAACCGGCCGCCTCGGGCTTATGACCTGATGAGTGGTATCGCGGTTCTGTACCAGACCGACGGAGCTCCAGCAGACGGCTCGATAGTCGAGCGCATGCTCGCGGTTATCCCGTACCGCGCGGTCGACGGCTCTGGCGTCCGGGTGCGCGGCTCCGTCGCTATCGGACATGCGAAGCTGCAAGCGACGCCCGAAGCTTCGGCTGAAAGCAGCCCCTTTGTGGACGAAGCCGCCGGGCTCGTGCTCTCGATGGACGGGCGGGTGGACAACCGCGACGAACTCATCGCGGAGCTGGCTGCGCGCGGCTATCGCGTCCGCACGGGCACCGATGCCGAGATCGTGCTGCGAGCCTGGCAGTGCTGGGGGACGCAGGCGCCGGGCAAACTGATCGGCGATTTTGCGTTCGCGCTCTGGGACCAGACGAAGCGTACGCTTTTCTGTGCCGGAGATCCCCTGGGAGTGAAGGGCTTCTACTATTTCGAGGGCCCGGGATTTTTCCTCTGCGCCTCGGAGCTTCATCAACTGTTTCAGGATCCCAGGGTCGCGAAACGGCCGAACGAGGCAGCAGTTGCCGAAATCCTGGTGAGAACTTCGGTCGATCGCGGGGAGACGCTGTTCGAGGGTATCCGCCGTCTCGAGCCGGCCCACTATCTGCAAATTGAATCGCTGGGATCGCGCGGCGCGCAATGCCGCCGGTACTATGATCTGGACCCCTCCCGCGAGATCGTTTACCGCAACGATGACGAATACGCCGCCCACTTCCTCACGCTGGTCAAGGAGGCCGTGCGATGCCGGTTGCGCAGCCCCAAGGGAGTTGCTTCTGACTTGAGCGGCGGCGTCGATTCATCGTCGATTGTCTGCCTCGCTGAAAAGCTGAGTCACGACGGCGAGGCGCGAGTCCCCGCCTTTGAAAGTTTCTCGGTTCGCTTCGCGGACGGACCCGCGGCCGAGGGTCAATACGTCGAGGAAGTTCTGCGCAAGTACCCTCATCGCCATACCGATGTTGCGCCGGGAGTCGCGCCGGCGGATGAACTCGTCCGCCAGGTCGCTCACTACCTGGACATGCCGGACTATCCGAACCTGGTATGCGCCGACTACACGCCATTGCTCGGCCCGCGCGATGATTTGAGGGCTCGCCTGACCGGACTGGGCGGCGATGAATGGCTCGGCGGAACCTACTTAATGTACGCCGACCTGATCCGGCAGTTTCGCATCGGCGCCGTTTTCGAGCGGCTGCGGATCGATCGAAACCCTCCCGGCGGATTCGCGCCCTTCCCCGGCTATGGCCACGTTCTCGTTCACTGCGGGCTCTGGCCGCTCGTGCCTGAAACCCTCAAGCCCGCGATCAAGCGATGGTTGCGTCCGCCAAAGCTTCCCGCACCGGTGGCGCCCGCGTTCGCCGTAAAGACCAAGCTGCTGGAACGGCTGTCGGCGCGGCGCTCCTGGCCTCGATGCCGCAGCTTTGCCCAGCAGGCCCTGTACGAATGCTACTCGTCCGACGTGCTTGCGTACGCGCTCCGGGGCGACGCGCGCTGGACCGCGCAGTTTCGGCTCGAGGGGCGCCATCCGTTCCTGGATCGCCGCATCATGGAGTTTGCCTTCGCGATACCCGACGAGCAGCGCTACCGGCGCGATGTGAGCAAGTTCGTGCTGCGCAAAGCGATGCGCGGGATTTTGCCGGAGCGCGTGCGGTTACGGCCTGACAAGGCCGACCTGACAGAGATCTACGCAATGGCGATAAACGCGCTCGGCGGAGAACGGTTGTTCGATCGCCTTAGCGTGGCCGAGAATGGATGGGTCGACGGAGACGTGGTGCGAAAGATGTACCGCTCGATGGCTCAAGCGCTTTCGCGGGGCGACCCCTCCTACATGAACAGTATTCTCGAACTCTGGATGGTCATTGTGATCGAACTCTGGTTCAATGTGGTGTTTCGCGGCATCAGGGAGCCTCTTGGACATATGGCGCACGCGGAACATGCGGCCGTGTGACGGCGGTTACCTGCGCCCGTGGCAGTCAAAAGCAACGCCAATCGAAAGGAATCCGTACGATGTCACTGATGCTTGATGAGCATCGCCAGTACCTGTCCGACCTGCCGCGAATCTCATTGTTTCGGCGGGCGGCAAACGCGGTAGTCAAACGCGGCGATGTCGTTCTCGACCTCGCCTGCGGCACCGGCGTGCTTGGCATGCTGGCGATGAAGGCCGGCGCCGCCAGGGTATACCAAATCGACGTAACACCGATGATCCAGATCGCTCGCGAGGTGGCGTGCGCCAACGGTTATGAAAAAAATGCGATCGGCATTCGTGAACTCTCCACCCGCGTCCGACTTCCCGAGAAGGTCGACCTCGTCATCGCGGACCAGTTGAGCCATTTCGGAATCGGCGCTGGCACTCCCGAAATATTCAACGACGTCCGCCGCCGGCTTCTGAAGCCCGGCGGCCGTACCATCCCCCGACGCGTCGAAATCTTCGTGGCCCCCGTGAACTTTCCCGAAATGTGGCGCATCGTAAACTTCTGGAGCAAAAATCCCGCGGGGCTGAAAATGTGGCCCGCGCAGCGCATCGCCCTCAACACCGGATACCCGAGCGAAAAACGGCCGCGCCGCTTGTTCGGTAAACCCGCCCGGATGTTCACGCTCGATCTTGCGGATCTGACGCCGGAACGCTTCCATGCCGAGGCCGAAATCGAAGTTACCGCGGCGGGAGTCATGCACGGGCTGAGTGGATGGTTCGCGGCCGAACTGGCGCCCGGCATAGTGATGACGAATTCGCCCTTCAGCAAAGGCCGCATCGGACGGCGTGCCGCGTTCTTACCGCTCGAGAAACCCTTCGCGTTGCGCAAGGGAGACCGTCTGAAGATCACGATGGGAATGATACCGGCACAGACGATGCTCACGTGGAAGGTGACGGTCTTAAATTCGCGCGGTATCGAGAAAGGACGTTGCGTCCATTCGACGCTCAAGGGTATGTTGCTAGTGCCTGAGGATTTGGCGAAGACGCGGCCCGACTTTGTGCCACGGTTGTCGGATTGGGGAGAGGCGAGACGCTCGGTGGTTAACCTGATCGATGGAAAGCGCTCCGTAGCGGAGATCGAACGAGAATTGCTCAAATCTCATCCAGAGCTTTTCTCCTCGCTTTCCAGTGCGTCGGTGTATGTTGCCGAAGTCTTGGGCCCGTACGCGCTTCCTGCGGCCGGTTGACGCAAGCAAGGCTTCGCGGTCCACTTGGAACACGGTCAGGAGATGGACGGCACTGAACGTTAACTCAAGATTTCGCGACTGACCGTCTTGACGATCAGCTAAGATTCTTGGTAGAACTAGCTAGCAGAATGGGAGCTAAAGATGAATAAAAGTACGAAGAAGCGAGCAAAGCACGAGATACATAAGCTAGGCGAAGAGACGGTTAAGAAGCCCTATGTTTCTCCGCGGCTCGTGGAGTACGGCAACGTCGCGAAGCTGACTTCTTCGGGCGGCACCCAGCTTCCGATTGACGGTCTCCAAACGAAAATGACGGGAAGTATTTGCCTATAGGGCGTTTGATATTCGGTTGCTTTGGCACGGACGCATGACTGGGCTCGCTAGCTCTGAAACATGCGGCTCCGTGTTGGCGATGTGACTGAGTTCAACAGCACTTGCAGGGCTCGACATTCGGCCCGCAAATCATGCGTGTGGAACTGAAAACCTCCTGAGCATAATGGCCTGCCGCCTCACGTAGCGAAAACGAGGATACGCGCCTTCCGTCAGCAGGCTTACGGGCTTCGAATCATAACAGACGTTCCGCTTTCCGAACTCCCGCCGCTTCCGCAGCGCTCGGGCAGAGGTGTCGTGCGGGTAAGCCTCGCCCGGCGCTTTGAGCGTCTGAGCCTCGACGCGCGATGGTATTTGCGATCGCGGCTCGCAGGAGGCGCGACGTGGCTTCGTTGCGGCAAAACCAAATGCGGTTACGCACTTTCGTTTCCGAGTATCGCTGATTTTTTGGTTGACAAGTCGGGACGCGAAGTAGTTTGTCGAAACGCGAGCCGTGACAGTTCGCTTGCCACTATCCGCCTCCTGCTGATCGACCAGGTACTTCCGCTCATCGTAAATCTGCGCGGCGGCGAGGCGTTGCATGCGACCGCGGTCGCGACACCCGCGGGTGTTTGCGCATTCACCGGGCGTGCAGGATCCGGCAAGTCGACTCTGGCCGCAAGCTTTGTCCTGTCAGGATATCCGCTGGTCTGCGACGATTGCCTGGCGCTTACCGGAGGCAGAACCGTCATGGCACTCGCCGGATATCCCGGCTTGCGGCTGTGGGAGGACTCCATCCAGGGGCTTGGCGCAGCCTCACGGCATCTGAAGCGGGCCGCCAGTCACGCGACTAAGTCACGCTGGCGCAATCGCACTGGCGCTCTCAGCTTCTGCCCCACGGGAGGCCCGCTCGCACGCGTCTATTTGCTCAGTCGCGCGCGCGGACAATCGACCCGCGCCATGATTCGGGACCTCGCGCCCGGAAGAGCGCTGATAGGACTGTTAGAGGCGGCTTACCGACTCGACATTACCGATCACGGGATGCTGAGGCGCCAGTTTCATTTTCTCTCGCGCATTGCCGAGCGGGTACCGATCAAGCAACTGGTCGTGCCCAACAGCTTTTCCGCCCTCGCCGAGGTGAGGCAGTCAGTGCTGCGCGATTTGGCGGACCACCGCGGAGTCGTCAGCAAAACCATCGGAACCTGAAACTAAAAGGTTCACTCACATTGGAATGAGTGAACCAATATACGAGACGGCGGAAGAGCCGCCACCAGAGCGCTTGCCCCAGGGAGGGGCAAGCGCTCCTTCAGGCGCACAAGAGATTAGCCGAGAGGAATCGACGGGAGAATGCAGGTGGGACTTAAGGTGCTGCCCGCCTTCGAGGTGTCGTATTCGTTGTTAAACCAAAGGTTGAATGGATTGCTCCCGCAGTTCGTGGTCTCATCGAAGAGGTCGATCATGTTGCCCGTGGCCCGAATGACTGTGACTTTATCCTGAGACGCGGCTTCGCTCAGATCTAACACAACGCCAGAGCCGATGTTCGGTCCGAGAGGATCGGCCATGTCGGCGATACCCGCGAAGCCGTCAGCAACCACGACACCGCTATTGCGTTTACAGCCGTATCCCGAAGTACACGGGGCGCCGATGTGTACTCCGTCGCCGCCGTTGCTGGTCGCGGTGAACAGGTCGAGCTTTGCGTTCTCGGAATCCACCACCAGCACGCCGTCGAGGCCGTTGTCGTGGGCGAAGAAGTCCGTGATGCTGCATCCGTCGTCGCAGTCGTATAGATAAATGCCATTCGAGGTGTTCCCGGCCACCTCCATATTGGTCCACCTGGTGGATTGTGTACTCGACGTGAACAACCCAGTGCCGTTGTCTGTCAGGTTGATGTCATCTCCCACGGTGCCGTTCCCCGTATCAGTGACACCATACTTAAAGCCCGTCACCAGGCCGTTCAGCCCCTCGATCACATTGAGATTGCCTTTGACCCAGATTCCAGAACCGTTCGAAGACCCGCCGGGACCGGTGATGGTGAAGCCGTGCAGGTCGAACGCGCTGTTGTTGCCGGAGAGGGTGATGCAGGTGCCGGTTGACGCCGTGGTGATGTCAGCCGTGACCTGGTAGATGACATTGTTGCCGCTAAGTGTGCCGCATGCGCTAACTGACGTGGGATCCGGCCCGCTGGCCGCCGGTTTACGCCTCTTCGCCCACGCAGGATTCGGTGTAGCCAAGGCAAAAACAGCCGCAAAGACCAGCAAACCTGGCGCCAAGCTCCTCAACGTCTCTTTTGTTGACCTCATACTGGCGAACTCCTTTGCTTCTCAAAAGCCTGAGCGAGCCTTACCCGTAACCGCGAACCCCCCTTTGACGTAGGAAACGTCGAGTCGGGTTGCCGCTGAATGATGTGCAGTCTCAACTTATAGCGAGTTGCCCTTTTGGGGCCCGTGCAGAGAATGTCGGAAGATTAAACCGGTGTCAAGCGGCGATAAATGGAAGCAGCATCCGAATAATGGTCATAGACCGCAACTACTGGAAATCATCTAGCATTTGCGAAGCATGCTTGTCGTAACGGACCAAAGGTCGTGGTGCTTTGGGCTTTCCACGAGTGACGCTATATCTAGCGCATCGACGCAATGGCGCGGGCCATAGGACTTCACTCGCGCCGCTGGCCCTCGCTAGCCGGAGCTATGCAAATCGCCTACTATAGCCGGGCTACGCTTGGAGGAGACTTCGTGGACGGACGCTGGTCCAAAAACGACAGCAAAAACGACAGGAGGAGCGCATGAAGGGGACTATCGCGATCTTCGTAGGAACATTTATCGTGGGCGCCGCACTTGCCCTGCCGGCGATGTCATTCGCCCAGGCCCCGGGTGAACTCAAGCGGCAGCGGACCGAGCACTTTCCGGTTATGCATCAGGCCATCCAACAGCTAGAGCAAACGAAGCAAATGCTTACGAGCGATGCGGCCGCTGATTTCCATAGCCACAAGGCCAATGCGATCACCCACATCAACGCGGCCATCCAGGAGCTGAGGGCCGGTATCCAGGAAGAACGCAAGCACTGAGCCGCGGTTTCAGTTGCCGAGCGAACGTAGCCAGCGGTCCGCGTGAAGAGCTGGCACCTCGTGACACGGGCGGCGTCGGCTGGGATCTCCCGGCCCTCGCCGTCCGGCATGATTCTCGCCGCGTTTTCCCTCACCAATCGAGGCGGCCCGCTACGCGGCTGCGGCTGCCGTTGGCGCGTAAAGAGCCCCCCTGCCGCCTGTCACAATTTCGCGTAATATAGAGGTTCGATAGACGTGGAGCATCAAGGCTCCGTCTCCGGATCGGGAAACGGCTGCGTCCTGGAGTCGCCGCTGTTGGCAAGCATGGATCCCGGTCATCAGATGATTGTCCAGGTGAGGCGTAGGCGAGGCGAGAAAGATGATCCGCTTGAAAGTTAACGGCGTCGAGCGTTCGTTCGACGACGACCCCGCGATGCCGCTGCTTTGGTACCTGCGCGACGAATTGGCGCTGACGGGCACCAAGTTCGGCTGCGGGATGTCGCTGTGCGGAGCCTGCACGGTGCATCTCAACGGCAAGGCGGTCCGTTCCTGCGTGACGCAGATGCGCCAGCTCCAAAACGCCGAGGTCACCACTATCGAGGGCATCTCGGCCACAGGACCGCATCCCGTGCAGCGGGCCTGGATGCAGCTCAATGTGCCGCAGTGCGGCTATTGTCAATCGGGGCAGATCATGTCGGCAGTGGCGCTGCTCAGCAGCAACCGCAGCCCCAGCGATCAACAGATCGATGAAGCCATGTCGGGCAACATCTGCCGTTGCGGGACCTATCAGCGGATTCGCGCGGCGATAAAAGCGGCGGCGGAGGCCTCGCGTGAGCACGATTGAGCCTCGCATGAGCGCGATCGAAAACGTCAGCCGTCGCGGTTTCCTCAAAGGTGTGCTCTCGACCGGCGCGCTCATCCTGAGCGTGCGTCTGCTTCCCCGCGAGGCGCGGGCGGCGGCGACGCCAATCTCGCTGGGCACTACGCGCGCCGACCGCGCCACGCTGCACCCCAGTGCATTCGTCGGTTTGGATTCCGACGGCACGGTTTATATCGTGGCCCATCGCTCCGAGATGGGCACCGGCATTCGCACCTCGCTGCCTTTGGTGGTCGCCGACGAGTTGGACGCTGATTGGCAGCGGGTGAAGCTGGAGCAGGCGATCGGCGATTGGCGCTACGGCGGACAGGACACCGACGGCTCGCACTCGATCCGCGACTTCTTCGACGTGATGCGCGAGGCCGGCGGCACTGCGCGCCTGATGTTGATCGAGGCCGCCGCCGCACAGTGGAAAGTTGCGCCGCGCGATTGCGAAACCGGCCTCCATGAAGTGATACATCGTCCGACCGGCCGCAAGCTCGGCTACGGAGCGTTGGCCGCCGCCGCATCGAAGCTCCCCGTGCCGGGCAAACAGGCGCTGCGGCTCAAAAGCAAAAGCCAGTGGCGTTACATCGGCAAGGGGCATCCGAGCTACGACCTGGCCGCGCTGTGCACGGGAAAAGCCGTTTACGGAATGGACGCCCGGATGGACGGGATGGTTTACGCGGCGGTGATGCATCCGCCGGTTCTTGGCGGCAAAGTCAAATCATATGACGACAAGGCGGCGCTGAAGGTCAAGGGCGTGCGCCAGGTCGTTGCGATCGACCCGTTCAAACCGCCGGCCGCCTTTCAGCCGCTCGGCGGGCTCGCGGTGATCGCCGACAACACCTGGGCCGCGTTCCAGGGGCGCAAGAAGCTCGCCGTGGTGTGGGACAATGGTCCCAACGCGGTTTACAACTCGGCCGAGTACAAGAAAGAGCTGTTGGAGACGGCGCGCGCGCCCGGCAAGATCGCGCGCAACGCGGGAAACGTCGACGCGGAGTTCGAAAAGAGCAGCCGGTTAATCGAAGCCGCGTATTACATACCGCATCTCGCGCACGCGCCGATGGAACCGCCGGTGGCGGTGGCGGAATATCGCAACGGCAAGGTGACGGCGTGGACCTGCACGCAAAATCCGCAGGCCGTGCAGGACATCGTGGCCGAGCAGTTGAAGATTTCGCGCGACGACGTGATTTGCCACGTAACCCTGCTCGGCGGCGGATTCGGGCGCAAGTCGAAGCCTGATTACGTGGCGGAAGCCGCGGTGCTGTCGAAGAAAGTCGGACGCCCGGTGAAAGTCGTCTGGAGCCGCGAGGACGACATCAAGTTCGGCTACTACCATACGGTCTCGGCCATGTATGTGAAGGCCGCGCTGGACACCCACGGCAAACCGACCGCATGGCTGCAACGCTCGGTGTTCCCGCCCATCGCGTCCACCTTCAAGGTGGGTGAGCGCTACGGCGACGCCGACGACCTCGGCCTGGGATGGACCGACATCCCGTACGACATCCCCAACCTGCGGGTCGAGAACGGCGCGGCGCAAGCCTACGTGCGAATTGGATGGTTGAGGTCGGTTGCGAATATCTATCATGCCTTCGCGATCCAGTCGTTCTCCGATGAGCTGGCGCACGCGGCCGGCCGTGATCCGGTTGACTATTTGCTGGAATTGATTGGACCGTCACGGATTGTCGATCTGAAAGGTACTGACTATCCGAACTACAATGCGTCATATACTACCTATCCGATCGATACCGGCCGCCTGCGCCGCGTGGTCCAGATAGCCGCCGAAAAAGCCGGCTGGGGCAAGCGCAAGATGGGCCACGGGACCGGGATGGGCATCGCCGTGCATCGCAGCTTTCTCACCTACGTGGCAACGGTGGTCGAAGTCGAGGTCGACGGCCGCGGCAAGCTCAAAATTCCGCGCGTGCATACGGCGGTCGATGCCGGGTTGATCTCCAATCCGGAATTCGCCCGCGCCCAGTTCGAAGGCGCGGCGGTGTTTGGCGCGAGCCTTGCGCGCAGCGGTGAAATCACGGCGACCAACGGCGCGATCGATCAGTCGAATTTCTACGATTACCCAGTTGCCCGCATGCCGGAGGCTCCGCAACGCACGGACGTCTACCTGGTCGACAGCGATGCTCCCCCGGCGGGAATCGGCGAGCCCGGCGTTCCGCCGTTTGTGCCGGCGCTGTGCAATGCCGTGTTTGCGGCAACCGGCAAACGGATACGCGAGCTTCCGCTCTCCAAGCATCAGATCTCCTGAAGCCGCGCACGCCCGGCCGGGCGTGATAGACCGGCGAAGGCCCGCGAGGCCGGGCGGGTTGCGGACCGGCGCCTCAGGCGGTCGCGGTGCGCGGCTGAAGTTGCCGCTGATGCGCGGGTCCGGCCAGAGCGATGCGCGAGAGTTGATCGGTAAGCTCGCCGGCCAGGACCACCAGGCGGCGATAAGTTTCGATCTCAGCCAGCAGGGCTCGCCGCGGCTCAACCGGCCATGATGAAACGGCGCTGAAGTTATCGGCCGCGATCTGCTCGTGAAAATTGTCCAGCAGGGCGCGCGCGCCGTCCTCGTTCCACGCCGTGAGCGCCGCGCCGGCGCCTGCGGCACGGCGCTTTACGTAGTCGAGACAGGCTTCGAAATGGGCTCGCAGCGCGGAGTCCATTTGGTCACGCGCCGCCTGGAGGCGCGGCGCGAGGGCCCGCATCTCCGGCGAGTTGCGTCCGCCCGCGACGCTGCCGAGCCGATGCGCGATGCGTCTCAGCGTGCCGACCGCGTCGACCATCGCGTCCGGATCGAAGCCGCTGCGTCCGCCCTCGATGCGCGCGTCGTCGGCGATCTCGAGCAGTTCGCCCAGGGTCCGGGAGCAATCTATCTCCAACAACTCGATCCGTTGCTCGCTCGGCGCGCGGCCGCCTTCCGGCATCAGGGACAAAATCAGCTCGAGCATTTTCTCCAGCCGCGGCGCCATCGAATCACCCGCATATTCGGGCCACAGCACGATGAACACGGCCGCCACGGCGATCATGCCGAGAAAGACGGCCCACAACCGCCACAACGGTTCGTATTCCCGCACGCTCGGAGACAATCCCACGAACAGCAGGCAAAAGGTGATGCCCGCCTGTTTGCCGGGGTAGGCCAGCCGTTCGCCGCCCAGACCGATATAGGCGCACGGCACGAGCGCGATAAAGAACACCGCCATGTAGGTCACGATGGTCTCGAAGTTCGGCGAAACCGCGATGATGGCCGCGAGGCCCAGAATTCCGCCGAGCGCGGCGCCGACGAAACGCAGGATCATCTTGCGCAACGACGCCCCGTACGTGGGCAGGCCGGTGATCATCGCGGTCCACAGGATGGTCGTCATATCGCCACGATGCGTGGTCACTCCGACCACGAATGCCAGTGCGACCGCGGCGGCAAGCTTGAGGCAGTAGCGCACGCGCGCCTGATCGAACGATGAGCCGGCCGGGCTTGAAGCGTGGCGGACCGCTTTGCGCGCGGTCGCGGCCAGCGGAATCGGAGTACGAATGAAGAGACGGGCGATGCGTTGCAGGCCGAGGACGAAAGCGCTCAAGTTGCTCACCTCGTCCGACCGCGCGTCGAGAATGAATTGCGGATGAAGCTCGCCGACCCGCCGATTGTAAACCTCCAGCATCGAATAGATGGGGCCGGCCGTGTCCGGCAGCGCGTCCTCCGCCTGGTCGAACTCGGTCGCGAGCAGCCGTTGTTCGATCACCAGCGCCGCGTCGATCGCGTCGAGCACCGACCGCAATTGCGGCTTGAACAGCTCGCGGACCTGATGCGGCAGGGGCTCGCGCGCGATCCACAGCATGCGCTCGGCCTCGAGCCTCATCCGTTCGCTGACGCTGACCGCGGCCAGCAACCGGGCGTGGCGTCGCGGGCTCAGGTTTTCGCGATCGGCGCGCGAAAGCAGGGCCAGATCTGCGCTCATCGCGCCGTGCAGCGACGGCCGCGGCAGCGCCGTCGCGCCAGCCGGTTCGAGGTAGGCGCGACCCACGGCCGCGAGCCGCTCGCGGATCGCCTCCGCATCGGCGGCCAACAAGCGCAGCAGCCGCCGCTCGGCGGGGTCAGGCCACAAGAGATTGTCGAACAGCATGATGACCGAGAAGCCGACCAGCCCGGCTGCGAAAGCATACGCAACCGACCAGCCGAAGCCCTGGGGGTCGAACACCGCGACCCAGAAAGAGGTGAGAAAAAAAATCTGCACCATTCGCCAGCCGTTGGTGAGTTGTGCGTTGCTCAGCAGGTAAGTCGAGGCCGCGGCGGCGATCGCAAAGAACGCGACCAGCATCCATGGCGCCTCGACCAGCACGCCGGCGAGCGGGACCGAGACCGCCAGCGCGACGCCCGTGACCGCGATCAGCATGACTCCGGTCGCCGGCACCATCATCGCGGCCGGAGCGGAGACGATCGACCAGAGGAGGTAGACTCCGAGGTCGCTATCGATGTGCATCGCGGCCATCAGGCCGGCTCCCAGAGCCGTGATGAGGGCCATGCGGACGGAGGTCCGAAGGCGGCCGGGTTTGGAGCTGAGCTGCTCTCCAAGAAAAGGGACGAGTCTATCCAGCCGCGTCTCGGCCGCGCTCAGCATACGCAGTGCTGCGGGAAGGCGGCTCAGCGGAAGCCCTGGACGGTGACGACCGCCGTCTGGCCCATCCGAAACGGCCGCATCGGGTCGCGATCCAGGAGCACGATGCGAACCGGAAACCGCTGCGCGAGCCGCACCCAATTGAGCGTCTGCTCGACCCGCGGCAGTCCGGCGATGGTGGCGCCGTTGTCCTGGTAGAGCGCCCATCCGGCTTCCTGCACGCGGCCCGCAAAGCGCCGGTTCGGATAGCTCAGCAGGTAGACCTCGACGCGCATTCCGGGGCGGATGTGATCGAGGAAATTCTCGCGAAAATTGGCCATCACGTACCACACGCGGTTATCGACCAGGCTCACCACCTGCTTGCCCTCGTTGGCGTACTGGCCGACCGCGATGTTGAGGTTGGTGACGTAGGCGTCGAAAGGCGCGCGCACGTAGCAGTACTGCACGTTGAGTTTGGCGTAGTACACAGCCGCTTCGGCCGCCTTGCGCCGCGCGTTGAAGTCGCCGTACTGGCCGAGTTCGTTTTGCGACTTGCGCACCTCGCTGCGGGCGTTTTCGACCGCCGCCTGCGCCGCGGCGAGGCGGCTGCGCGCGTTGAAGACGTCGTTGGCGGTGACGAAATGCCGGGCGAGCAACGGCACGATACGCTCGAGATACTGCCGATCGTAGGCGGCGTCGGCTTCGAGCTGATGGTTGCGTGCCTCGGCGGAACTGATCGCGTTTTGGAGCGCGTTTATTTGAAGATTGGTCAACACCAGGTTCGCCTCGGCGCGCTCGAGCGTTGCCTGGTACGGCCGCGGATCGACCACGAACAGCAGCGCGCCCTTGGCCACGTGCTGGTTGTCGCGAATCGGCAGTTCGACGATCGGGCCGCTCACGTGGGGTGCGATGCCGACGACGTTGGCGCGCACGTATGCGTCGTCGGTGCGCGGGTAGATGTAGTACAGGCGCAATACGTAGAGGCCGGCCACGATCGCGCCGATTACGATCGCGAGCCCGACGACGCGGCCCGCCACCGGCAGAATCCACGAGCCCTGGCTGACCGCTTCGTCGTCCGCCATCATCCCGTGCTCAAATACGATTGAAAAAAATCATCCAGACCACGCAGGAAAGCAGCAGGGCGAGGCACGGATAGACGATCGTCAATGGTCCGAGGTGTGGTTCGATCCGAATCGCGACCAACAGGGTCCGCAGCACCGCTGCGAGAGCGACCCCCGCGATCGCACAAATCAGCCAGGCCGGAAAATCCGCGCCGGCAATATCGACCACCGGGTCGCAGCCGGCGCAGAGTAGCGCCGCGAACGTCAGGGCCGCAAGCGGCAGCCGCCGCGGCGGTCTTCTGGTATGGCGAAGCTTCAATGGCCCGGGCGCGCGGAGAGCCGCGCGAGATCCTTGGAGTCCGCTCGCGGATTCGCTTCGCTCGGCATGACCAGCTCCGGTATGCAACTTGTTAAGCGGGACGGCGCATCAATAGGAATTCGCAATAGGCAGTTCCTGCGCCGGGAAGAGCGTTATCACTTTGCATCCGTCGGGCGTGACCACCAGCTCCTCTTCGATCCGCGCGGCCGAGAATCCGTCGCTGGCCGGGCAATAGGTCTCCAGCGCGAATACCATCCCGGCCTTGATCTCGGCCGGTTGCTTGAGCGAGTTCAACCGGCTGATGAGCGGGCGCTCGTGCAGCGCGAGGCCGAGGCCATGCGCGAACTGCAACCCGAAAGCGGCCAGCTCGCTCTCGAAGCCGAACTCCTCGGCCTTGGGCAGCGCTTTGGCGACGTCGTCGCTGCTCGCTCCGGGCTTGACCAACGCCATCGTGCGGTCCATCCATTCGCGCGCCTGCGTGTACGCGTCGCGCTGCGCCGCGGTCGCGCGTCCGACGTTGAAGGTGCGGTAATAGCAGGTCCGGTAACCCGTGTAGGACTGGATGATGTCGAAGAAGGCCTGGTCACCGGGCCGGATGATGCGGTCGGTGAAGTTGTGCGGATGCGGGCTGCAACGCTCGCCGCTGATCGCGTTTATCGCCTCGACGTCGTCCGAGCCGAGCTGGTAGAGCATGCGCGCGGCTTCGGCGACGAGATCGGATTCGCGCACTCCCGGCTTCAATTTCTCCCACAGCATGTGGTAAACGCCGTCGACCATCGCGGAGGCGGTGTTGAGCAGCATGATCTCGTCGATGCTCTTGAGCTCGCGCGCCTCCAGCATCACCTGCTGGCAGTCGCGAATCTCCAGGCCCGCGCGCTGCAACTCGAACAGCATCGCCGGCTCCACCAGGTCGAGGCCGAGCGGCATCCGTTCGACCCCGTGCTCCTTGAGCAGCGACTTGATCTCCTCCGCGTGCATGCGCATCAATCCCGACTCGGGCGGTATCGCGCCGCGCAGGCCGGGCATGCCGGCCCGGCAATGGTCGTGCGGCAGCCACGGCGAATACAACTGATGATGCTTCACCGCCGAGCCGAAGTCCCACACGTAGGGATCGGCGTCGCCGGCCAGCAGCGCGAAGCGAATCATCTTGTCGCGCGCCCACTCGCCAATCACGGTGCTGGTCAGGTAGCGGATGTTGTTGGTGTCGAAGCAGAGCATCGCGCCGAGGTCCGAATGGCCGAGCGCCTGGCGCGCGCGCGCCAGCCGATAGTCGTGCAGGCGGCGAAAATTCACCCGCTCTTCGAAGTCGACCGCGCGCTGGCCGGGAGCCGACAGGGCACGCTTCCAGTTGTAATGCGGATCCAGCGCGGCGGCAGTGCGCCGGGTATCCACAACCTCGCCGGCCTTGATGACTCTGGGTTGGGTCCTGGCAGTGGCCATGGTCTGAATCCTCACGCAGCCTGAAAATTCCTGCGCCGGCTTTAACGCATCCGCACTCCGCTGCTCAGCGGAGGTCCACCTGGATGCAGGTCCACTTCGATGTTCCGTTCGATGCTTGTTCCGCAAAAGATACGGGTAAGATTGTCGCAAACGCAAGCGGAGTCAATTCGCAGCATGCACATCTCCAGCCGTTTCACGAGCCATTTAAGCAGAGCGCTACAGATTGGCCTCGGTGCCGGCCTCCTCGCGTGCCTGGCGGGATGCGCGCGGCTGGCCGAGGAGCCGGAGTTGAATCCGGATCGATGGGCTCCTCCCGGCGCCGATCGCATCTGGACTCCCTCGCCCGCGTCGGCGAGCGACTACCGCATGCCAAGCGACCTGCGGCCATCGCCGGGCGTCGCCGCACCGGCGCCCGCGCAACCGTCAGGGCAAGAGCCCGTGCATCAGGAAGGCCAGCCCTACGATTTGCCCGCGCTGCTCGACCTGGCGCTCCGCGAAAACCCCGACACGCGATTCGCATGGGAATCGGCGCGCCAGGCGGCCGCGAGCTTCGGCGCCGCGCGCGCGCCGTACTATCCGTTGGTGAGCGCGAATTCGGCCAATGGCTATACGCGAACGCTCTTCCCGCTGACCGGGGGTCAGCTCGCCCAATACAAGTTGTGGCAGGCGCAACCGCTGGTCGAAATGACGTACACGCTGTTGGATTTTGGCCGCCGCAGCGCCAGTGCCGAGGCCGCCCGGCAAACGCTGGCCGCCGCCAATTTCAGTTTCGACCGCAAGATGCAGGACGTGGTCTTCGCCGTGCAGCGCGCGTATTACGCGCTCTGCGCGGGCAAGGCCGCGGTTACCGCGGCGCGCCAGAACCTCGAGCTTGCGCAATCCGACTTCGATGCCGTGCAGCAGCGCCTCAATCTTGGCCTCGCCACCGAGCCCGCGTTGCTGCTCGCCAGGGAGCGCGTCGCGCAGTCGCAATACGACGTCGCCAACGCCGAGCTGATGGTGCACGAGGCGCAGGCGAGTCTCGCCGCCGCGATCGGCATTTCGGCCAACGCGCCGATGGAGGTGGCAAGCCTCGAGGCCGTGGCGGTGCCGACGGCGCTCAATGGCCAGGTCGACGAACTGATCGCGGCCACGATCAAGCAGCGGCCCGACCTGGCGGCGAAGGTCGCGGGACTGCGCGCGAGCGAGGCGCGGGTTGCGCTGGCCAAGGCAGCCTGGTACCCGACCGTCGATCTCTCGGCGAACTACGGCCAACTCATCTGGCGCTACACGTTCGCGGGACCGCCGAGCACGTGGGCCAATCAGCCGCAGTATTCCGCGCTGGTCACGCTGCAGTGGGACGTGTTCACGGGATTCAAGCGGCTCAATGACGTGAGGACGGCGGAGGCGGAAGACCGGGCGACGCGCGCGGGCGTCAAGTCGGCGGAAATCGGCGCGATCGCCGAGATGTGGCGCGCCTACTACGAGTTCCAATCGTCGCTGAAGAAATACTCGTACGGGCAGGCGCTGCTCGCGGCGGCTCAGGAAGCCTACGACGCCAACATCGAGACCTATCGGCAGGGCCTCAGCACGATCGTCGAGTTGCTGACCGCGCAGACCGACCTCGCCAACGCGCGCTACACGCTGATTCAGAGCAGGGCGGACCTGCTGACGTCGTATGCCGCGGTGGCGTATGCGGCGGGCGCGGTGCGGATGCCGTGAGCGCACGAATGTTGACGACGCGGTCCGGATCGCTGTAACGACGAGACCGGACGGAGGCGGGGTGACGCGATGATCGGATTCGTGAACTTCAGGGCGCGCTGCGACTGCGCCTTGCGAATCGAGAGCGACGGATTCCGCGAGTTGCCCGCGGACCATCCGGTCGGCAGGGCGGCCGCGCCCTGGCAACCGTCGTGAGCGAGGGTTCGCCAAACCTGACTGGCGCCGCCTTCGGGCTGGGCGCGGCGGCGCTGTTCGGCGCCAGCGCTCCATTGGCCAAGCTTCTCTTGGTCCGATGCGGTCCGCTGATGCTCTCGGCGCTCTTGTATCTGGGCGCCGCCGCGGCTCTGTGCGCCATGAAAGCGCTCGGCATCCGATCGGACGCGTCGCGCGAGGCGCGGTTGCAGCGGAGCGACTGGCGGCCGCTGGTCGGGATGGTGACGTTGGGCGGGATGCTTGGGCCGCTTCTGATGCTGCTCGGGCTGCAACGTATTTCGGCACTGGCCGGGTCGCTGTTGCTCAACTTCGAGGCGCCGTTCACGGCGGCGTTGGCGGTGTTGCTATTCCGCGAGCATCTGGGGCGCCGCGGCCTGTATGCGATGCTCGCGATCGTGACGGGCGCGTTGCTGCTCGCATGGCAGCCGGGCGCGTTTCGCGCCGACTGGATCGGCACGATTGCGATCATCGGCGCGTGTCTGTGCTGGGGCTTCGATAACAACCTGACGCAGCTCGTATCGATCCGCGATCCGGCCGCCGTCGCGCTGATTAAAGCTCTGGGCGCCGGAGGATGCATGCTGGCGGTGGCGATCGCCGCAGGCAGTGCATTTCCGCCGCTTCGCGATGTGGCCGGCGCGTTGGTGCTGGGCGCCCTGAGCTACGGATGCAGTCTTTACCTGGCCGTGCGCGCGATGCGCGAGCTGGGGGCCGCGCGCGAGGCCGCCTATTTTGCAACCGCCCCATTTATCGGTGCGCTGCTGTCGATGGCAGTCTTCGAGCAATTGCCGCGCGCGCCGGAGTTGATTGCGGCGGCGTCGATGGCGGCCGGAATTCTACTTTTGCTTCGCGAGCAGCATCGCCACACGCATGTGCACACCGAACTGATTCACGACCACCTGCACGTGCATGACGAGCACCACGCGCATCACGCCACGGCGGTGGCTGAACCACACTCACACGCGCATCGCCACGCACCGTTGATACACGAGCACGCGCACGCGCCCGACGCGCACCATCGCCACGTCCACTCGTAGGCGCAATCATCGTGTCTGAGACGCAATCATCGGGCGTTTGACATGGCCAGTTGAGTTGCCGGATAAAAGGCGTAACACCGTGCAGGCCCCGATGCGCCTGACAGCAGGGGGTGTTTTGATATGGCACGCATATTTTTCCGCCGCGCAAATCTGATCGACGGAATCCATCCGCCCAAGCCCAACGCGACCGTGGTGGTCGAAGGCGAACGCATCGCGGCCGTCGGCACCAACGGCAACGCTCCGCGCCCTGCCGCGAACGACGTGGTGTTCGATCTCGGCGGCAAGTCGCTGATGCCGGGGATGGTGATGTGCCACTACCACGTCGCCTACGACAACATCAGCAGCATCGAGGAAATCGACCTCAAGCATCCGCCGACCTACCTTACACTGGTGGCGGCCAAGAATGCCGAGTTGCTGCTGCGCAGCGGATTTACCGGCGCGGTCGGCGCCGGCGCGATTCACAATATCGACGTGATGCTCAAGCGCGCGATTAAGGCCGGGCTGATCGTTGGGCCGCGTCTGATGGCCTGCGGGCGCGACTGCGTCACCACCGGTGACTCGGTCGATCTCCACCCGCGCTTTTGGCGCCTGGGGATGGAAGGGCTGGCGCACATCTGCGACGGCCCCGAAGCGTTTCGCAAGGCCGTGCGCGAGGAGATCAGGGAAGGCGTCGATATCATCAAGCTCTACGTGACCGGCGGGCATGGCCTATCGTGGCCGGCCGAGGTGATGACGATGAGCTTCGAGGAGATCGACGCGGCCACCCGCGCGGCCCATGAACGTCAGCGGAAAATCCGCGGCCATATCATCTCGAAGAAGGGAATCCTGGCCGCCTTGCGCGCCGGGATGGACGTTATCGACCACGCCGACCAGATGGACGACGAGTGTATCGAGCTGATGGTGAAGCAGGGGACCTTCGTCGTGCCGAGCATCTACTTTCCCTGGAGCGTGGTCGACGAGAAACGGCGCACCGGGAGCAGCCCATGGGCCGACGCCGAAGCGATGGAGCGCGGGCTCGAATATTCGTACAAGGTGCTGCCGAAGGCACTCAAGGCGGGCGTGAAGTTTGTCGCCGGCGACGACTTCGGCACGGTCTCGATGCCGCACGGCGATTACGCCAAGGATCTGGAGGCTTACGTCAGGGGCGCCGGAATCTCGCCGCTCGAGGTCATCGGATGGGCCACGCGCAACGGCGCCGACCTGATGGGGATGAAAGATGAGGTGGGAACGATCGAAGGCGGCAAGCTGGCCGACCTGCTGGTGGTCAACGGCAATCCCGCCAAGGACATCACGCTGCTGCAGGATCGCACCAAGCTGGAGGCCGTGATGAAGGGTGGAGAGTTCGTCGACTGCCGGCTGACGCCGGCCAAGGCGGCAGCCAAGGCGGCGTAACGCGGGATGCGCGCCGCAACCGCGGCGACAGACGTAAGCGAAAGGGGCGGGCACATCGGCGATGCGTCCGCCCAGTGTTTACTGTGGCCTGATTTGTCTCAGCGTCCTTGCGTCACGCTGTCCGCTGGCGGATGAACTCGCCGATCTTGTCGATCGCCTGCTGGCCTTCGGGGAGAATCGGCGCGGCCAGATGCCACACGTGCGGCATCTCGTCCCAGATTTGCAGAGTTACGTCGACGCCCGCTTGCTTGGCGCGATCGGCGAGGCGGGTCGAGTCGTCGAGCAGCGTTTCGGCGTCGCCGACCTGGATGAACAACGGAGGAAGATTGTCGAGATAGGCGTTGATCGGAGCGGCCAGCGGTTCGCGCAGGTTGCCGTTTTCGCCCACGTACATTTTCGCGATATTCAGGATCATCGCGCGCGACACCAGCGGATCCTGCGCCGCCCGGCTGGTCATCGATTCGCCCTCGGCCTCGAAGTCGACCCACGGCGAGATGCATACGGCGGCGGCTGGCGCCGGCGCTCCAATGTCGCGCACCGCGAGCAGCGTGGAGACCGCGAGCCCGCCGCCGGCCGAATCGCCCGCGATAACGATCCGTTCCGGCTTGTAGCCTTGCGCCAGAAGCCATCGATAGGCCGCGATCGAGTCATCCACGGCGGCGGGGAACGGATTCTCGGGCGCGAGGCGGTAGTCCAGCGCGAGGCCGCGTGCCTGCGCGGCTTTTGAAAGACGCGCCACCAGTTCGCGATGGGTGTCGATAGAGCCCATCACGTAGCCGCCGCCATGCAGATACATGATGACCCGGTCGGGAGCCGCATTGGACGCGGTTATCCACTCCGCCTTGACCCCGCCGGCATCGACCGGCTCGCATTGGACTTCACCGGCGCTGGGGAACGCCGAGAAGGCCGCGGCCATCGAGGCGCGCAGCTCCTGCGGGCTCTTGGCCTGCCCCGCGCCTTGCGCGAATGCCTTGTACTGCGCGAACACCTGCTGAAGCTGCGGACTGGCCATCGTGGATTTTCTCCTTCGCCAGGCTGGCCGCCAGCGCGGCGCATGGACGCGGCCGGATCTGAGCGCGAGGGTAGTGCAGATGCGTGAGAGTGACAAGCCACGGTGCGCCCAAGCGGCGCCGTTGCTAGCGCGAGGCTTGGCGCACCGGCTCGTTCGGGTCTTGCGTGCTCGCCGAGCCAGCCACTCCGCCGGTCGGGGCGCTCCACACCAGGTGGCCGTCTTCGTTGAATATCTCGAAGGTCGACTTGCCATTGGGCAACTGCACGAGATTGGCGCGATTGCGTCCGGTCTTGTCGACCAGGTGGATGCTGGCCGAGTCGTCCAGCGGCACATTAAGCCCGATACGCACGCGGCCTTGCGCGTCGTATAAGCCGACCGCCGCTTCACCGTCCGCCAACACGCCCATCGCCAGCCTGCGCTTGCCCGAAGTGGTAAGGAAACTCAGCCGCGCCAGGTCGTCGGGCGTGACGTTGAGCACCGCGCGCTGACGCCCGGAGGCGTCAATGACCTGGAGTTCCCGCACGATTATACGGTCGGCGTTGATGGTCCTGCCCTGCTGTGCTTCGGCGGCGACGACGCTGCGGGGCGCAAAAAGCTGCCCCCATAGCATCGCGCCGAAAAAGCCTCCGCCGATAGCCAGCGCCACGGTGATCCAGCGTTCGCGAATCTTCATCAAGAACTCTCCCTTGTAAGCTTCGAGCGCGACCAGCAGCCGGGCCAGCCACAAGGGCAAGCGGCCGCGAAAATCCTGGAGCACTTATCCGCTGCGCCGCCCGGCTCAGTGGATTGGGCTGAATCGTAGCAGGCAAATTTTTCATTGCGAAGGACGGATCGTCATTGCGAAGGCGGCGAAGGCGGATCCATCGCCGCGGGCATGCCTTCCGGCATCCGGGTGCCCGAATCGGTATGGGCGAGCTTGAGCTGGGCGGCGGTAAGACCCCCGGCGTTACGCAGATCGGCGCGGCTGAGATCCGCGCCCGCGAGATTGGCCCGGGTGAAGTCGACTCCGTCCATCACCAGGCCGGTCATAATGGCGTTCGTGAGATTGGCGCCGGTAAAATTGGCGCCGCGCAAATTGGCGCCGAGCAAATTGGCCTGCGTCAGGTTGGCGGCCTTGAAGATCGCGTGCCGCAGGTCGGCGCCTTCAAGGCTGGCCTGGCGCAGCGAACCTCTCGCCACGTTGGCGTGTCGAAGGTTAGCCCTGAAGAGGCGCGCCGAATCGAGATCGATGAACCACATCGACGCGTCCTGCATCTGTGCGCCACTGAGATTCGCACCCCTGAAGTTGGTGCCGTTAAGCCGGGCGCCTTGAAGCTGCGCATTCGTGCAATCGGCGCCGGCGAACCACTGCTGGCTGAGGTCAGCCGCTTGCCAATGCGCGTTACGACACAGGGCTCGCGGCGGAAGTGTGCCGAATACCCGGATCAACCGTCCGGCCGAAGCGGCGGGGAGGACTTCGAACCGGGACGCGGTCGCGGCAGATGAGGCTTCAGCGCGCGCCAGGGGGGCAGGGGGGACGAGCCGTGGATGCGCCGGCTTGTGACCTGCGAGCTGCGCGACTGCCACTACAGCGGCCACGGAAACCGCGGTAGCAAGAAGACTGGCGTGAAGCGTGACGAAGGTCCAATCGCGGCGCGATCGCCGCGGGCTCCCGGCGCGGCCTGTCTGTGGCGGAATCATTGTGCCGCGCAATGCCCCCTGCTTTCAGTGTTGCGTGTCAGAGAGTCCGTCATGGGCGACGTGAACCAGTGGCTAGACGTTCGCCTGCGCCACCGTAGCACAGAACCCATGAGAAGGCTGAAGCGCTCCATGCGACTTCCGGCTGCGGTGTTTCAGGATGCGCGCGGGTCGTAAGTGAAGGAACAAAAGAAACCGCCGGCCCTGGATGAGCAGAGCCGGCGGTTGCATTACAGGTTGCGCTGACGGAGGAGCCTAGCGGCCCAAGCGCTCCAGAGCCTCCATCGAGCAGAAGTCGCCAAACAATCTGGCGTTGTCGATATCGGCGTGGTAGCCGCCTGGAACCGTCTCGGCGTAGTAGAAGCGCGACATGCGATTGCTCTGCAGATCGTGAGCATGCACATGCGTCCAGCTCCAGAAGTGATCCGGTACGCCCTCGGTCCACTGCATTCCGGGCTTGCGCTCGTAGTAGTCGAAGCCGCCTTCCCACTGCTTCCACATCTTGCCCTGGCGGTCATAGCTGATCATGGTGAGCGGGCACAGAGTCGATGCGTGGTACCAGATCCTCTTCTTGCCGATCGGCGCGCGAGGATACATCACCGGCTCCATCTCGACCACGTAAACTTCGGGCACCAGCTCCATCCGCGTGCGCCAGTACTTCACGCCGCTCTTGCCGCCGCAGGTTTTGTGGATCCAGTTGGGGTTGTTGAGGTCTGCGCAGTGATGCGCGCAGGTGAGCATCGGGCCCTTGCCGACGAGCTTGAAGTTGCCCCAGGTCAGCAGCGGGTCACCCGCCATCCAGTACTCGGTAACGAAGAAGGTGTTGCCTGGGAACTGCGGCTCGAAGCGCTGGTCGACAGGATAGCTGCGCACACGCTTGGTGGTCGGCTGGTAGACGTAATAGCCGGGAAGCTTGTGCTGATCGTACGCCCAGACCTGCAGGATGCCGGTGCCGTTGACATCTTCAGGAGCCAACACGGTGCCGCCGAGAATGCGGATTTGGCTTTCACGGCCCGGCATGTACGGATGCGGGTCGAGGGTGAGGCGGCCGACCGTCTGCCACTCGACGTAATAGGAGGCGTACTGATATTCGACGTTGCCGTCGGCATCGGTATCCCAGTCGAGCACCGGATGAGCCTGCGTGTCGTGCTTGCCCCAACTGAGCGAGTTCGCCATCAACACTTCTTCTGCTGATTGCGGCTCAGGGAATGGGTTGCCACCGATCCAGTCTTTGCCGTCCAGCGTGTAGCAATTGCCGTCGGGGAAGATCTTGTGCTTGCCCTTATTGGCCAAGGTCGCCTGCAAAAACGGCGTCGGTGTGAGCTTGGTTACGTCCGTTTCAGTCGGTGCGATATCGACGAGCCGACCGTCGTGCTTGATCTGAAAGTAGGCTCCCGGATCGAGCAGATCCTTGACGATATCGACGTTCTCGGAGTTGAGCACATCCCCCGGTTTGAGCTTGCCCTTGGTGTAAGCCTCGATGGAGAGCAGCTCTGGCGGATATGCGGCCTCAAGTGAGCCGTTACGCCCTATCACGTCCATCAGTGGGTTTAACACACCAGCAGCGAAGACGCCTTTGCCGACCTGCTCGAGGAAGTGGCGCCGCGTCCATCCCTCAGTGTACTTCAATAAACGCATGCCTTACGCTCCTTTTTCGGGGGATCCGACCAAGCGTTGTCCCCTAATATCTGGCATTAGTTATAGACTCTTGCAAGAGCCGACCCGAACCCGGTTTGAGCCCCCCAAAGGTCACTTCCGGGACAGTGTATCGCTCCCCTTTTGGGGTACGGCACACTGTTAACAGTTCATAAGCGCTGTTTGTTCCGGTCCGGCTCATCCCTAATATCCGCCACTGGATCCGTCTTATAAGACGACACGAAAATAGTCCTATTCAGTCACCTACATCTTGTAGACGGCGCGGAAATAAATCGCGTCCGCCCAGTCGAAAGAGCCGAGCTTGGAACCGGTGCGGAACGGGTTGCCGCTGGCGCCCGGGTTGATGTTGGTGCCCTCAAAGAAGTTCCAGTAGACGTCGTACTCCTGGTTCGAGGTCGGCTTGTAGGTGATCGATGGCTGCATGAACCAGTTACCACCCACGTTGGTGTCGCACACGGCCTCGATGCTGGCGCCCCAGATGTTGTCGGGGAAAAACTGGGTGAGCGAAAGCACGATCGTCTGGATGCCCGTATGGCCGAGCGCCGGTTCATAAATATCGCTTATGACCGTGCTGCGGCTCTTGTAGTTCCATTCGCCGAGCAAATACATGGACGGGAACTTCTGGCTCCAACGGATGTATCGTTCGGCGTCCAGCGTCCCGTTGATTTCGCCGATTCGCGTCGGTTTGATCGCCGCGTTGGCGATGCTGCTCGCGGTCCAGAACGACTTGTGCGGAGTGTAGGCGAGCGAGAGATGGAAGATGTCGCCGTTGAGGATGTCAGAGCCTGGGAAGTCCAGCGCCGGGACGGTGTAGGAAGCGGACCCGCCGAAAATGAAATCCTGCGAAAATCGACGCTGGAGCATCAGGTCATATAGCCCCTTACCGGGCCCGAAGAACGGCTGGCCTGAAAAATTATTGGGTACAAATCCACCCAGCCCAACCGGCGCCGGTGTGAACCATCCAATATGGTCAGGCGTGGAGTAGAAGTTGGCGCTCAGATCAACTCCATAAAACGTGGTTGAGGCGACACTGCCCCATACCAGCTTGCCGCGCGCCCTGCGGAGATTGCCGTAGTCGCCGATTGGTTCCGCCGCAGGCTCGTCGTTCAACTGCGTGCCGATGCCGGCGAAGTAATCGGGCTGGAAGTCAGGGCTGATGAAGCCGGTGATGAGTGAATTGTTGATCCCCGCCTCGGAGAAATCGGGAAGCTGATACGACAGCTTGGCCGTCCATTCACCGATGCGTACGTCGGAATACTCGAGCGCGCCGATCTCGAAAGTCTGGAACTTGGTGAAGTCGAGCGAGTCAACCTGGTCCAGCGTCTGCACGCCCAGTTCTTCGCCGTAAACGATTTGCTGCTTGCCCAGGCGCAACGAAATCGGCCCCTTGCGCAAATCGATGTAAGCCTGGTTGGCTTCAGCCTCGTACTCGTGCTCACTGATGCGGGCCGACCAGGCGTCGCCGGGATAGCGCGCGCTGCCCGGTGTCAGGTAGGCGCCTTGTCCGACCTCGTAGGCGTGCGGACCGTTGATAAACTGCGCCGCGTCACCCCAGAAGCGGAAGTCGAAATAAGCGTCGGCGTCGTCGAGGCCCAGCGCCTGGGTTATATCGTCGCGCGCGCGAAAGGTGATGGTCGGATCGACCCTGCCGACGGCCGCTTGCAGTTGATCGCCGTTGGTGGAGAATCCCTGTCCGCTGCCAGGAATGTTGTTATTGTTGTTGTTGCGATTGTTCTTGCCCGCGGTACTCACACCCCAGTCGGTCTCCCACGAGGTTTGTACCTTGATGTGGCCGAGGGGCACATCGGTGTCGAATTGCGCCCAAGCACCGGTTCCGGCATAAAGCACCAGTGCCGCCGCCATCCCCATGACGGTTGCGAACTTAAACCTGTCACGTTTCTTCATTCGCTCCTCCTCTTTGCGCTTTCCAGAATCGCTCACGGTCTCCGTGTGAACTCTCCCCGTAGAGACCCGAGCGGCCCAATCCCTTTCTTGCCCTCAAAGGTGCATAGATTAAAGGGTCTAATCAATGCCCTATCGTCCTAATTCGCCCCCAAAGACCGGACTTTATTAACAATCGACCATTGGACAGGATTATAAGCATCAGTAGCCAGGTTAATGCTGATACGGGCACGAACCGCAGCCGTCCGGACCGCGTAGGTAGCGGTGGCGTCCAAGGCTTCGTTAGTGATCGGATCAGCCGACGGCGGCAAGCCGCACGACGCGCTCGAAACCGCTCGTCCCCACGTGCGGCCTTCGCGTTCCCCAATCGTCAGCGATGCAGCCCTGTCCCCAGTCGAGCCCATCTCTGTCCTTCGTTCGCGCGATGTCGTGTCGGCACGACTATCGGCGAAGTCATGGCGCGCGTCAACCCCGTTCGCGCACGCCATCGCGTCAAGTCCCCTTCTCAGTGACTCATCAGCTTCACCCTGCCGAGGAACTTGGGTTTGACAAACACCACTTCGATCGGCAGCACCACCATCGCCAGTATGCAGTTGAAGAGCATGACCCACGCCAGCATCCAGCCCATGTCGGCCAGAAAGGCGAGGTTGGAGAAGAAGTACCACGGCAACACGCCGGCAATCATCGTGAAGGCGACGAAGAAGGTCGCTTCACCCGTGGTCAGGATGGCGCGCATCACGGCGCCCTGCACGTCGCCGTCGCCGACGCGCTGGAATTCGTCGCACATGCGGCTTATCAGGTAGATGCCGTAGTCGATGCCGACGCCCAGGCCGACCGCGACCACCGGCAGCGTGTTGACGTCAAGGCCCAGCCCGCGCATATACATCACCGCGTCGGTCGAGAACTGCGCAAAGGCCAGCGGCACCAGCAGCATCAGCGCGGCCACCGCCGAGGAGTAGGTTACCACGCACATGACGAAGATCGCGGCGAGCAGGTAGACCAGGATGCGCCAGTTGGACTGGATGACCACCTGGTCCATCGCGTACTGAAGAGCGACCGAGCCGGCGGCCATCCTGATGCGATAAACTTTGGAGGGCTCGCGCAGAATCGGTTCGAGCGCCTTTTGCACCGCCGCCATCGCCTGGTCGACCGTCGAGCTGCGCAAATCCTTGTACCACAGGATTACGTCGCCGCTTTGCATGTTGGCCGTGGCCAGTATGGCTACGTCCTCGAGGCTGTGGCCGGTCAGGGTCCAGAAGAGATCGTTGGCGACTTCCCGTTCCTTGAGATCGACCGGCAGCCAGCCCGGGTCGCCGCCGCGTATCAGCCGGTTGGTGGCGCGCAGGTAATCCGAGATCGACAGCGTCCCATACGCCCCGTGCATCGCCTCGATGTTATGCTGGAAGTCCTGCATCGACTGGAAGGTCTCGGGATACTTGAGCGCGTGCTCGACCTTGCCCTCCCAGACCACGTTGAGCGTCACCGTGCCGGCCAGGTTCTTGTTGATCTCGGCTTCGGCGACGTTGAACTCGCTGTTGGGCCACAGCAGCGGGCTGCCAACCGTGGTGTTGCCGATCGCCCGCAAGGAGGAGAGATGAATCACGATCGCGCCCAGGACCAGCAGCACGGCGAGCGTTCCGACGCGCCATCCCGGCTCCACCAGCTTGGCCACCACCGCCTGCACGGGCTCGATCAGATGCGTGCTGATCGAGCGCACCTCGTGGGTGATGAATACGCTCACGTCCTTGGGGGGCGGCAGCACCGCGAGCAGGCACGGGGTGAGCATCACCACCGAAGGGATGAGCAGGAGCGACCAGGTTCCGCACAGCACGCCGAGTTTCTGGACGATAGGAATCGGCGCCAGGATAGTCATGTACAAGCCGGCAACGTCGCACATGATGCCGAGACAGGCCGGCGCGAACATCGAGGCCAGCGCGCCGCCGGCCGCGACATTCTTGTCTTTGACCTCGTAGAGAATTTCATAGTAGCGCCGCGTCATCTGCAACGAGTGACTGAGCGCGCGCGCGATCAGCAAGACCGGCACGACCAGGGTCAGCGGCTCCAGGTTGAGCCCCATCCAGCCTCCCGCACCGACGCCCCAAATGGCTGATATCGCGCAGGCGATGAGCGGCGTCGCCGCGCCGGCCAGGCTGCGCATGTAATCGACGTGGGCGATGGTGATGAGCGCGAAGGAGAGCAGGAAAATCCACGCCGCCTGCTCCCCATAATAGTAGACCCATCCGATCAGCATCACCCGGCCTGCCGGATAGAACTCGACGTTGGGCGAAGCCTCCTTGGCCAGCATCTGGTGGACGCGGTTCCACACCAGCATGAAGTCGATGCCGTTTTCGTGGAAGCCGGCCGAGAGCATCGCCGCCTTCTCGTCGGGCGATACCAGGATATTGGTCACGCCGGGCGCGATGCGCGCCCGGTCGCGCACCGCCAGTGCGCCCGCGTCGGTCTTGGGCGGCAAGTCAGGCATAACCGGCACCGACTCGGCGCCCTCGGGAGTTGCTCGCGTGACGCGCACCTTGCTCGAGGCGATGGAGGTGATGGTGACGTGGTCGATACTGGGTATGAGGTCGATCTCGCGAGTCAGACGCCAGATGCGGGCGAGCGTGTCGGGGGTGTAGATGGTGCCGTGCTTGACCTTGATCAGAATCTCGACGTTGATGGGCGTGGAGAACTGGGAATACTGCTTGAAGGTGTCGATTACCGTGCTTCGTTTGGGCAGCAGATCGGAGAAGGAGGTTTTGAACTCCATCCGCATCGCGCCGATTATCGCCAACACGGTCAACCCCACGCACAGCCCGATGTATTGCCAGCGCCAACGAATCAGAAAATGAGCGGTTCGTTCACCGACTGCCATTGAGTTGTCCCTCCCAAACGGCGGCGGGGCCGGCCAACAGCAGGACGTCGGGGCCGATCGGCATCGCCGACGCTATCCAGTCAAGCCTGACCGGGACTACCGGCCTTTCCTGCCACGACCATTCGTTGTTCTGACGCTTACCGACCATCAGGAAGCCGGCGCTGGTTCCGACCAGTTGGCCGTCCGGCGTGCAGGTTAGACCGAAGAAATCGGGTTTGCCGGGAATCGTCTGGATTTGCCAGTTGGCGCTGCCCTGCTTGACTGCGAGCAAGCCCTGCTGGCCCGAGGCGTAGATCGCGCCGCCGCACTTGGCGATGGTGAAGAACGCCGGCTCGACCGGGCCGGCGCCGCTGATTCCGGCGGCGGCCGCCGCCTCTTGCATCGGAGTGGCGCCCGCGGGCACCTTGGGTTTGTCCGTCTGGCCGAGGTCGCTGATATCGGTCGCGACGCCGCCTTTGACGGTGACTACGGTCTCATCCTCGCCCACCACGATCGCCGTCGTGTCGTCGGCGAACAGCACGGCGTAGAGATGCGGCGTGGTCCCGCTGCTCCAGGTCGTACTCACCTGGCGCCATTCCTTGGAACCGGCCGGGCGGTCCAGGATGGTGCCGAAGGAGCCGACCGCCACGAACTCGCCCTTGGCGCTCGCCGCGACCGCGAACAGCCGCTCGGTGGTGCCGACATCATGGCGGGTCCAGGTGTCGTAGCCCGTGGCCACTTCGTACAGGCTGCCCGCCTGGCCCACCACGACGCCGTCGCCGCTGGGCGCAAAGGCGATCCCCAGCATCGCCATGCCACCTGTGTCGGACACCAGCTTCCAGGGCGATTGAGGAGTACGTTTGACGAGGATGCCGAAGCTGCCGACCGCCCAGGTTTGCTCGCCACGCATACCGAGGCTGAAAACCATATCGTGTGGCGTGCCAAGCCACGCAGGCATGACGGCGAACGGGGCCGCCGAAGCTGAGCCGCCCAGGCAGGCACCCACCAACAGCAGCGTCAACGCTGCCAGACGAACCTTCACTCGCATGCGCTCTTCCCCAAGTGTCCCCCAAGTCCCCCGACCGAGGTTTTCAACGATCGCGTGCGTCTATCGGAGCCGGTTCTCCCGCGTCAACCGTCCACGCCATCAATGCTTTCGTGCCCTGCACGCTACTTGCCGTTTGCAGGCCGTCTAATGGTGCGGCGTCGCAAGCAATATAACGGGCTATGGAATCTTGCAAGCGCAAGCGACGAATTGGTGGAGATTGCCAACGGAAGACCAGGGTTTGACGCGCCGTGGTGCCGCGGGAGCCCTGGAGGCCGGGGTCGCGCACACCCGAGCTTGCGCGCGGGCCGCGCAGTTTGATAACTCGGCGCATCCATATCTCGCGGGCATCGGGGAAGTAGTCCGTCGGGGTAAAGTCGGCCGGGACGAGCGAGGCACATGAGTACGATTGGCAAATTCAGCCGGCGGGCGGCGCAGGGCAGGGCACCATTGGGACGGGTGGCGCGCATCGTCGACTCGATCGCCCGCGGCGCGATACTCGGAACCATAACGACGGCTGCCGTGATAGCGGCGGTGGTGGCGCTGGGTTTGGCGGCAGCGCCCGCGCCCGCGCGCGCCGGTACTTTCAACCTTACCGGAGAGATCGATCCTGCCCGCCAGTACCAGACCGCAACCCTGCTACCCAACGGCAAAGTGCTGGTCGCCGGCGGCTATGGCAGCGGCGGCGTGGGCTGGCTCATCGACTGCCAGCTTTACGATCCGCAAAAAGGCGCGTTCATCGAGACCGGCCGGCTCAGCACGCGCCGCGACGCCCATACCGCGACTCTGCTGCCCAACGGCAAGGTGCTGGTGGCGGGCGGCGAAGAAGTCAACGACCGCGGCTTTTCGGTCCTGCTCGCCAGCGCGGAACTCTACGATCCGGCGAGCGGCCGGTTTGCGCTCACGGGCTCGATGGTTACCGGACGCGAGTTGCACAGCGCGACCATCATGAGCGATGGCAAGGTGCTGATTGCGGGCGGCGAAGATGCCAAGGGCTACGCCGTCGCCCGCGCCGAAACCTACGATCCGGCGATTGGCGCGTTCGTTCCTACCGGAAGCATGGGCGTGGGCCGCTACGGCCATACCGCAACCGCGTTGCCCGGCGGCGACGTGCTGATAGCCGGAGGCGAGCGCATCGACGAAGACGGCTTCGATATCGCGCTCAGCAGCGCCGAGATTTACAACCCCGCCACCGGCAGATTTCATCCGACCGGGAGCATGCGGGTTGCGCGCAAGCATCATACGGCGACCCTGCTGCGTGACGGCCAGGTCCTGCTGGCCGGCGGCGAGGATAACAACGGCCACGCGCTCGAAAGCGCGGAGCTCTACAACCCGGGCAGCGGAACCTTTCGCACCACCGGGCGCATGATGAGTGCGCATGACAGCGGCACCGCGACCCTGCTCGGTGACGGGAGCGTGCTGGTCGCCGGAGGCTTCAGCGGCGCGAGCGGCGTCACTGCCGCGGCGGAACTCTATGAACCGGGGAGCGGCCGCTTCGTGGACACGGGCATCATGCACATCGCGCGCGAGTTCTTCACCGCCACGCTGATGAGCGACGGGCGCGTGCTGATGGTCGGTGGCTTTGGCTTCAACGCCTCCAGCGGCTTCGACGTCGTCGGCCCCTGCGAAATTTATACTCCGTAGGACGTGCCGGTTCGCGAAGTAGGCGCACCAGCGGAGGCGAGTTCCGGCACGGTTCGTTGCCGGCGGTTGGCTGCCATTGCTACGGCGATGCGGCCGCACTGGGCGCGGAGGCCGGGGTCGCGCGCGCCGTGGGATGAACGGTCGCCGACGGCGTGGCCCGCAACTCACGCTCGCGCGCGGCGGCTTCGGCGGCCTCGTCGCGCGCGGCCGCCTCGGTCATGCGCCGCGCGGCCGCGGGGCCGAGCGATTGGGTTTGCCATCGCGGCTTTCCGATCTCGGTCCATTGTCCGTGGTTGAGCGCGTAGGTGAAAAGCAAATATTTGATTTTGCCGGTCGCGATACCCTTGGCCATCTCGCCGTTGTTGGGCACGTATTCGGCGCCGCCGCACTTGGCGTGGACGACGATCGCGCCGCCGCGGCCGCGGCTCGGCATGTACTCGAAGCGCTGACCCAGGTCGACGTAGGGTTTGCCGTCGGCGTGCTTCTCCTCTTCGGCGCCGAGGTAATAGCCGAATTCGGTCGAGAGTTTGTCGTTGAGCGCCTGGAGTTGCGCCAGCGAGAGCGCCTGCGCGCCCGCGGCATATGGGAAGGCCAGGCCGAACACGACCGCCGCCATCAGCCATCCGGCGGCCAGCAGGCCGCGGCACGAATCGCTCATTGTTCGTTTTCGGTTATCTGGCGGCCGAAGGCGGCCAGGTTGCCTTGCCATTGCGCGCCCAGCGCGAGGATCAGCACCTGCTCGTTGATGTGCACGTTCTGGGTCAGCGGACGCATCCCGCCGCCGCCCGCGGCCGCGAGCATCTTATAGGTCTCGCGCGTGTCCTGGTAAAACTCGGCCAGTGGCGAGATCGACTCGCCCGGCGGCCGTCCGCTGTGGGTCTTGAGCCAGAACTCGCGCTCATAGCGCTCGTGTTCCTCGGCCGAGACGTCGATCGTGTTGAAGGTGCCGTCCTCGGCGCGGAACTTCGCGATCAGCGACAACAGCGGGCCGTAGTCCTCGAAGCGCGGCGGTGAATCGCCCACCAGCACGATCACCTTCTTGGCGTAAGGCTTCCAGTTCATCTGATTGACCGCGGTCACGCACGCCGCGTACACGTCGCCCTGCGATCCGCCGTGTCCCTTGGAGGTCACGCCGCTCAGAAAGGTCTCCAGCCGATGACTCGAGATGGTCAGCGGCTCGATATCCACGCGTTCGTTGCGGCCGCCGAAGACCACGATTCCGACCCGCGCGATCGGGACCAGGCGATGGATCGCCATCACCAGTTCTTCCATCCGCTCGCGTACGTCGTTGATGATCAGATCCATCGTGCCGGTATCATCGATCACCAGCACGATGTCGAGTCCCTTGCGCCTGAGCTCGCCGATGAAGCCGCCGAAGCCGGTGCCGATTCCCGGCCCCGAACCCGAGCCCATCCCATTGCCGCTGCCCGTTCCGATTCCGCCGGCGGACACGTCGCGCACGTAGGTTCGGGTAACCGGCACCGAGGTGTGCGAGACCGCGGCGACCTTGGGCACCACCATCTGCGGCATCGTGTCGGGCATGGTCAGATCCGGCATGTCGACGTCGCGCATCTCGTCGTGCTTGGCGCCGCCGCCGCCGCCGGCCTGCTGCAACGTCACCATCAGGAGTTCGCGCGCGTTCTGGACCTTGATGGTGGCAATCAGGATGAGCAGCAGGAGCACGTGGAGCGCGACCGAGAGCGGGAACGGCCCGACGAGGAAGCGCAGCGCGTCGCGGATGCTGTGGCCTTCCTCATCGATGCGCGCCTCGTCCTCGTAGACCCCGGGTGGCGTCGCGGTGCGCTGGCGGCGCAGCATGATGCGGCTGAGCGCGAAGGCGAGCACCGCGATCGAGATCGTGGCCAGAATGACTATGGCGCTAAGCGGCATTGAAAAAAGGTCTCTCGAAAGATCCGTCGATTAATTTCGCGCAGCTCGAATGCGTGCGTCCGATTGCGTCAGTCGGTCTGCCCTTAATAACGCTAGCATCAATGGCGGCGTCCGCAATCGGGGCCGCCCGGCGAACGCATTGGTTACCACGTCGCGGCCTCTTTCCGGAAATGGTCGGCGGATATTGCTAGCGTGGCTTCGACCCCCGCAATCGGTGGGAGCCGACGCCGTCAAGCCCGAGGTTTCCAACTGTCGGGCGATCCCCGAGTCGTAAGTTAGACCTCGGGGGAAGTCTGTCTATTCGATGAAGCGCCGCCGCCGTTGCCGGCGGTCCAGCGATACACCAGCGGCAGGACGTAGAGCGTGAAGGGAGCGGAAGTGATGAGCCCTCCGATGACGACAGTAGCCAGCGGACGCTGCACCTCCGCGCCCGCGCCTTGCGAGATCGCCATCGGGATGAATCCGAACAGCGCCACCAGCGACGCCATCAGGATCGGGCGCAGCTTTTCGGCCGTCCCCTCCTCGAGCGCGGCAGCGGTTGGACGGCCGCTTTCGCGCAAGCGGTTTATCTCCGACACCAGCACCACGCCGTTGAGCACCGAGACCCCGAACAGGGTGATGAATCCGACGCCGGCCGTGATCGAAAAGTTAAGTCCGCGCGCGGTGAGCGCGAGCACGCCGCCGCTGGCCGCGAACAGCACGGTGCCGAAGATCAGCAGGGCCATCCGCATCGAGCTGAAGGTATTGTAGAGCAGCACCAGGATCAGCAGCAGCGATGCCGGCACCAGCACCATCAAGCGGCCCGAAGCGCGCTGAAGATTCTCGTATTGACCGCCCCATTCGATCCACCATCCGTGCGGCAGCTTGATCTGGCTGCTCACCGCGGCCTTGGCCCTGGCAACGAACGTGCCCAGGTCGGTGCCGCGGACGTTGGCCGCGATCGTGATGCGCCGATGCATATTCTGCCGCCAGACGGATACCGGGCCTTCGTCCTGAACGAAGTGCGCAAGCTGCTTCAGCGGGATCAGCGCCCCGTCCGGTGCTGCAACCTTGATGTCGCCAAGCTGATCGGAGCGCTCGCGGGAGGCGGGTGCGAAACGCACCTGCACGAAGTATCGCGCGTCACCGTCAACCACCTGGCCGGCGATCCGCCCGCCGATCGCCTCGACCGCGTCGAGCACGTCGGCCACGTTGATTCCGTAGCGGGCGGCGGCGGCGCGATCGATCTCGATGGTTAGCGAGGGCAGGCCGCTGCGCGGAATCACCTTGAGGTCGGCCGCGCCCGGCAATCCGGCGAGGACCTCATTGATGCGCTTGGCGTGCAGCGTCATCTGCGCTACGTCGTCGCCGTAGAGATGGATCGCCACGTCGCCCTTGACGCCGGCAATCATGTCGTTGATCCGCGATTCGATTGGCTGGGAGAAGCCGAAAGTCGCCTCGGGCACGCGCGCGCGCAGCTTGCGCTCGATCTCCGCGACCAGTTCCTGCTTGCTGTGCACGTGCCATTGCTCGCTCGGCTTGAGAAAAATGTAAACGTCGCTCTCGTCGGGCCCAATCGTGTCGGTGGCGATCTCCGGCCGTCCGATCCGCGACACCACCCGTGAGACCTCCGGAATCTCGAGCACCGCCCGTTCCATGCGGGTGGCGCTCTTGACCGCGTCTTCCAGCGAAATGCTCGGCACCTGCATGACGTCGAGGTTGAGCGCACCTTCGTCGAGCGTCGGCACGAATTCCGTGCCCAGGAAAGGCGCGAGTCCAAAGCCGAGCAGCAGGATCGCCGCCGCGCCGCTCAGCACCGCGCGGGGCCACTGGTTCAGCAGCCGGGCCAGCCGCGCGTGGAGGTGCTCGCAGGTCCGCGCGAGCCAGGGCTCCCGCGCCGGTGCGTGACCCAAGAACAGCGAGGCCATCACCGGCACAAAAGTGAGCGCGCACAATAGTGAGCCGCTTAGCGCAAAGATCACGGTCAGCGCCATCGGCCGGAACATCTTTCCTTCGACTTCCTGAAAACTCAGGATCGGCAGATACACCACGATAATGATCGCGATCGCGAACACGATCGGCCGCAGCACCTCGCGTCCGGCCTCGAACACCAGATGACTCGGCGACACGCCTGTGCTGCGCGAACGCGAGAGGCGGCGAAAGATGTTTTCGACCATCACCACTGAGCCGTCGACGATCAGTCCGAAATCGATCGCCCCCAGACTCATCAGGTTGCCCGTCACGCCCATCGCGTTCATGCCGAGGAACGCGACCAACAGCGAGAGCGGGATGACCGCGGCCACGATCAAGGCGGCGCGCACGTCGCCGAGAAACAGGAACAGGACGACCGAAACCAGGACCGCGCCCTCGGCCAGATTGTGCGCGACCGTGTTGATCGTCCGGCGTACGAGCTCCGAGCGGTCGTAGTAGGCAAGGATTTTCACGCCCGGCGGAAGATCGCGCTGGATTTCAGTCATCTTCTGTTTGACGCGGTCGACCACGGTGCGGGAGTTCTGTCCGATTAGCAGCATCACGACGCCCACCACGGTCTCGCCCTTGCCGTCGCGGGTCACGGCACCCTGGCGCACGCGCGGAGCGAAGACGACTTTGCCGAGGTTGCGGATGTAGACTGGGACCCGATTGCGGCTGCCGACCACGATATTGCCGACGTCGGCGAGGCTGCCGATCAAACCCGAGCCGCGGATGATTTGCTGCTCGCCGTTGTGCACGATGTATCCGCCGCCGGCGCTCGAATTGTTACGCTCCAAGGCCTGGAATACGTCCTTCAGCCCGAGCCCGTAGGCGACCAGCGAGTCGGGGCGGAGCTGGAGTTCATAGGTCTTCAGCTCGCCGCCATAGCTGTTGACCTCGACCACGCCGGCGACGGACTTCAAGGCCGGCGCAATCCGCCAGTCCAGAATCGATCGCAGCTCCATCAGCGAGCGCCGCGGGTCGACGACTTCGAACTGATAGATCTCGCCAAGCGTGGTCGACACCGGCGTCATCTCGGGAGCACCGAAGCCCTTGGGGATCAGCTCGCGCGCGGCCGGCAGACGTTCCATCACCAGGCGCCGCGCGAAATAAATATCGAGATGTTCCTCGAAGTAGACCGAGACCGAGGACAAACCGAAACGCGAAATCGATCGAATCTCCTTGATCCCGGTAAGCCCGCGCATCGCAATCTCGACCGGGAACGTGATCAGCTTCTCGACCTCGACCGCACCCAGCCCGGGCGCGTCCGTCACCACCTGCACCACGTTGGGCGTCACGTCGGGAGCGGCGTCGATCGGCAGCAGCGTCATCGCGCGCAGGCCGAGCGCAACCAGAACCACGAACAACAGGAACGTCATCAGGCGGTTTTCCAGCGCCGCCTCGAAAAGCCACTGCGCCATCGTCGCCGCCTTACTCCACGCCCACCGTCGCGCCGTTGAGCAGCATCGCCTTAAGCGTTACGCCGCCCTGCGTCACCACCCGATCGCCCTCGCGCAGCCCGGAGACTATCTCGACTGCGCCGACCGCGGTGTGGCCAAGCACCACCTCGCGCACCTGGAAACGATTCCCGCCCGCGGCGACGAATGCGATCTTGCGGCTGCCGGCCTGGTAGATGGCCGCCTCCGGCGCAACCAGTACCTCGCGCCCGTCGCGCCCGACGTCCATCATCGCGTGCGCGAACATTCCCGGCTTGAGGTGGTGGCCGGGATTGCGGACCTCGATCCGCGCTTTGATGGTGCGGGTCTCGAGGTCGACTGTGTCCGCGATATAGCGCACGGTGCCGTCAAAGCGTTGGCCGGGATATGCTTCAACCGTGATCCGTGCGGGCGCTCCAACTGCGATGCCGTCGAGGTCACGCTCGAAGATGCTGGCGATCACCCACACGTCGTCGAGATCGATCACAAGCATCGGATCGCTATTGCTGTCGATCAGCGAACCGACCGTCAGGTCGCGCTTTACCAGGGTTCCGGCGATGGGCGAACTGAGGGTGAATTCGGACAGTGGACGGCCGTTGCCCGACCAATTGATGCCGCGCACCTCGTCAGGGCCAATCAGCAGAATCAGCGTCTCGCGCGAGGCCTTGAGCTGCGCAAGGGCGCTATCGTGCACGGCCTCGGCCTCCAACACATCCTTGTACGCGGAAATTTTCTGCTCGTAGAGCTGCTGCTCGCGTTTCAGGTGCTGAGCGGCGATGCTCTCGAGGGAGCGCGCCTTCAGGTAGTCGGTCTTGGCCTTGCCGAGATCCACGCTGTTAAGAATCACCAGCGGCTCGCCAGGCGTGACCTGGTCACCGGGCTGTGCGCGCAGCTTGACCACTCGCGCCTCGATTCGGCTGGTCACCCGCGCCATCCGGTTGGCATCGGGCTCGATCATCGCGGTCGCGTTAACCACGGAGCCGAGGCGCTTGCGCTCGACGCGGCCGAGCACGACCGCCGGGCCGGTGCCGTCATTGGCGAGGGTCAGCACGGTTTGGGAAGATGCTGCGCTCGCGGCCGCGGCGCCCGCTGTACACAGCAGTGCGAAGAGGAGAGCGGCCGCGGTACGATGGATCACGGCGTGACTCCCGTCGCCAGTTGGAGCGCGACTTCGGCGGCGTGCAAATTAAACCAGGCGTCCAGATACGCCGCGCGCGCGTCGTAGGCCTGGCGTTCCGCAACCGAAAGGCTCAACAGATCGATTTTGCCGGCCCGGAAAGCCTTCTCCAGCAGGGTGAAGCTTTCGCGCGCCGGCCCGAGGACCGCTTCCTGGTAGATCGCGACAGCGCGGCGCGCGCTCAGATACGCGTTGTAGGCGTCGCGCACGTCTCTTTCGACATCCAGGCCCCTCGCGCTTAGTTCGAAATGCGCCTGCCGACGCTGCGCTGCAATGATGGCCGCTTCGGCCTGACGGCGATTGAATAACGGGATCGAGAAGCCGAGGCCCACGCCGACGGGATGCTGGGTGTTTTCTTCGTGGCCGAAAAAAACGCCAATCTGCGGATTGGGCAGTGCCAGACGCTGGTTCAGAACGGCTTCCGTCTCCAGGCGGGTGATTTCAAGCTCGCCGGCGCGCAGATCGGGCCGATTGCGCATCGCCAGAGCGATCAGCGATTCGAGATCAGTGGCCGGTAGTCTCGCGCTGTAATTGTCCGCCGGTACAGGTTCGGGACCGCTCGCGCCGCCGAGCAACCGGCCAAGGCTGGAGCGTTGGGCGCGGTATCGCTCGTGCGCTTCAATCGACGCGCGGCCCGTCTGGCCATATCGCACTTCAGCGAGATTGTAGTCTATTTGTCCAATTTCGCCGGCGCTGAGGCGCGCGCGCGCCGCTTCGTACAGACGCGCATCCAGCCTTTCCAGCTCGTCAACCAATTCAACCTGGTGCCGCGCGCGCAGGGCGTCGATAAATGTCATCTTGACCGCGGCGGTCAGCAGCCGGAGGCGGTCGCGCACCATCGCGGCGCTTTGACTCCATCCAAGATTTGCCGACTTCAGGCGCAGCGCGCGCTGGCCGAAGACTTCGATCTCCTGGCTGAGCGCCAGATGCCAATCCTGTGAGTTCGAGATCCCGTTACGCGGCCGGTACGCGAAATCGGTGCCGGCCTGCGGATTGAACTGGCTTAGATATCGCGCGCGAATCTGCTCGCCCGCCGCGATTTTCAGCTCCTGCTCGGCTGCGGCGAGGTCGGGATTGTGCGCAATGGCCAGCGAGATCGCGCTCTCCAGCGTGAGCTCGGATGTGGCCGCCGCTTTCGCAGTCGGCGCAACGAGCAGCATTGCGGGAAGCAGCAAGGCGAGCAATATTCGACGGCTTCGCCAACCCCTGATATGCGGTCGCGAGCGGCACTGGGGCGGCTCGCGACCGGCGCTGATTTTTGGTCTCGTGTAATGGTTCATCGGTGCCGACTTTTCCCTACGTTGCAGGAGCGATTACGCAACGCGCGTACCAACCGACGCCGGTTATAGAAAACGCAGCGACTCTGATGGATAACTTCAGCCAATAGCTTTCGTATTCGCCGTGAAATGGACGCCTGCAGCCTTGCAAGAGCATCGCAGCGGGGACGATGATGGCGAGCGGGATCTCGGCGAAATGTCCGGAATTCCGCGCGGCGTGTGGCAATCCTCCACACATTTTGCGATAGCGGTCCGGAGCTGCGCGCCGAATAATAGCCGCGGTCGCACTATCACCGCGGCGGCGGCGCTGCCGCAGGAGGACGCGATGTTCGACTTGATAGTTCGTGGAGGCCAGGTCGTGACTCCGCAAGGTGTCGGCCGATGGGACGTCGCGGTGCAGGGCGAAAAGATCGTTTCGGTGAGCGTGCCCGACGCGCGCGCCGAAGCCGGTCGCATCATCGACGCCAGCGGCAAAATCGTGGTGCCCGGCGGAATCGAGCCGCACGCCCATCTGGCGAGCCTCATCGGGATGCGTCCCGAGGGCCGGCTCTTCACGCTCGGCCCCGAAGAGGACACGGTGGGGATGGCGTTTGGCGGCACCACCACGCATATCGATTTCTGCTTCGTGCATCCCGCAACCGACATCCCGACCGCGCTCGCGCGCCGCGCCGCGCGATGGAAGGGCAAGGCGTACGTCGATTACTCGTTTCACCTCGCGCTCGGCGGCGCGTTGCCGCTCAAGGTTTTCGATCAGATCGGCGACGCCATCCGCGACGGGTTCCCGAGCTTCAAGGTCTTCACCGCGGAAATTCTGCCGCCGCATCCCAAGCGCCTGCCGTTTATGCTCGACTACGGCCGCATGCAACTCGCGATGGAAAAAATTGCCCGCGGCGGCGGCCTGATGACGGTCCATGCCGAGGACCACGACCTGGTGCAATTCAACTACGAGCGTTTCATCGAAGAAGGCCGCACCGACGGCGCCAACCTGGCGCTGGTGCATACCAAGCTCTCTGAAGAACTCTCATTCCATCGCACCATCCGGCTCGCCGCCGCCACTGGGGCCGCGATCTATTTCGTCCACACCTCCGCGCGCGAGGGCGTCGAAGCGGTGGTCGAGGCCCGCGCCCATCGCCTTCCGATCTACGCCGAGACGCTGCACCATTACGCCTGCTTCAACGCCGACGACTATCGCAAGCCGCGCGGCTTTTGTTACCACACCTATCCCTCACTCAAGTTTGCCGAGGACCAGGCCGCGCTGTGGGAGGGGCTGGTGCGCGACGGCGTGTCGACCACCGCGACCGACGAGTATCCGACCACCCTCGAAGTGAAACTCGAGGGCCACCGCATCGACGACGTAACCGGCGGGAACCTGGGCGCCGAGGCGCGGATGGGAATCGTTTACACCGAGGGCGTGGTGAAGCGCGGGATGTCGCTGGAGCGCTTCGCCGACGTGACCTCGACCAACGCCGCGCGCATCATGGGCCTCTATCCGCGCAAGGGCGTGATTGCGCCGGGCAGCGACGCCGACCTGTGCCTTATCGATCCGTCGGTCTCGCGGCGCCTGGTGCGCGAAGATTTTCACGTCGCGGACTACAGTCCGTGGGAGAATTGGGAGGTCAAGGGATGGCCGTCGATGACGGTGCTGCGCGGCAAGGTGATCGTCGAGAACGGGCGGCTCAACGCCGAGCTGGGCTGCGGCCAACTGGTGACGCGCAAGATCGATCCGGTGATTTTGCGCCGTCCTGCGAGCTGAAGCCGCGCGCGTCCGCGGAAATTGCGAGGATCTGATTTGATGGCTGACGTATCGAAGTGGAAACTGCCGCATCGCGCCGAACACATCGGCAGCCTGCTCCGTCCGCGCGAACTGCGCGACGCGTTCAAGGCTCACGCCGCCGGCCAGATGAACGACGCCGCCTACCGCGAGGTCGAGGACCGCAACATCATCGAAGCCATCCGGATGCAGGAAGAGGCTGGACTCGCGACCATCAGCGACGGCGAGTTCCGCCGCGGCTCGTGGGCCTTCGGCCTGGTCAAGGCGGTCGAGGGGTTCGGCGAGGCGCGCTCGATGTTCGAGTTCCACGACGACGCCGGCAACAGTTATCCGTTCGATACCTGCTACGCGGTCGCGAAAATCCGCCGCAGCCGTCCAATCGCGGTGGGCGAGTTCGAGTTCGTCCGCCGTCACACCGCGCGTGTGCCGAAGGTCACGATGCCGGCGCCGAGCTTCATGCATTTCTTTCGCGGCAAGGCCGCGGCCGATCCGGCCGTCTATCCCGACCTCGCCGGCTTCTGGACCGACCTATTGCGCGTCTACCACGAAGAGCTTGCCGAGCTGGGCCGCGTGGGCGCCCAGTATTTGCAGCTAGACGAGGTGCCGCTCGCGATGCTTTGTGACCCCGCGGTGCGCGAGCGGACGCGCGCGATCGGGGAGGATCCCGATGCGTTGGTAGGAACTTACATCGACGCCGTCAACGACGTGCTTGCGGCGCGGCCGGCCGGGATGACGGTCGGGATGCATCTGTGCCGCGGCAACCTGCGCTCGCGATGGATGGCCGCGGGCAGCTACGAGGCAGTGGCCGAGCGCCTGTTCAACCAGGTCAAGGTCGACGCGTTTTTTCTCGAGTACGACACGCCGCGCGCGGGCGACTTCGCGCCGCTGCGCTTCATGGCGAAGGATAAGACGGTGGTGCTGGGTCTTGTCAGCACCAAGACGCCCGCGCTCGAGGACGCCGGCGCGCTCTGCCGGCGGATCGACGAGGCCGCGCGCCACGTGCCGCTGGAGCGGCTCGCGCTCAGTCCGCAATGCGGCTTCGCCAGCACCGTCGGCGGCAACCTGCTTACGATCGACGACGAGCGGCGCAAGCTCGCACTTATCGTCGAAGTCGCCAGCCGCGTCTGGGGCTAGCGAAGGACGAACAATCCTTTAGTCAGAGTGGCCGGCATGCACGGAATGCAAATAAGCCCAATCACGAATGCGCAGTGGCAGCGGAAGTGGGATCGATGGCGTCGATCGTGATGCGTACGCGGATTGTTTCATTCGCGATGGCCGTACTCGCGTGGGGTTGTTGCAGCGTCCCGGCTGGCAAATTCAAGGCACTTGCCGATTCCGCATCGCAGCTCGGCCAGGCCGACCAGCAAGCCTACAAGCAGACCATTGGGGTCGAACGCTACTGGCTAGTCATCGCCCAGACCTCCGGAGACCTTAAGCCGGACAGCTTCAATCTCGAAGCGGCATTCGACCCCCAAAACGGCGAACATCCGCTCGGTGACAAGGACCTTGGCGCACGGATGGAGGCCAACGGCATCGTACTCACTGTAATCACCAACTATCTCAGCGCGCTTGCCTCGTTTGCCAGCCAGGACTTCCAGACCAATATCGACAAAAACGCAACCAAGCTCGGGGGGAGCATCAAGAGTTTCGGCAGCCTCAGCCAGCCGTGGGCCAAAGAAGCCGCGCAGAGTTCGGGCGCTCTCGCAACCGCGATCGACGCCCTCGGTCATGCGTATATCGAGCACGAGCGCATCGCCGCACTGAGCCGGACGATGACCAGTGCGCAGGGCCCGCTCCAGCAGCTTGCCAACTTCGTAATCACCAGCAACTCGGTAGTGCGCAGTAGTCTAACCCAGATAGAGACGCACTATCTTGGTGATGCCAACCTTCTGCGACCGGGCGCTCCGGGCGCTCAGCGGCTCGCATTTGATGCATATATTGGGCAGGCTATCGGCCAGTTCAGCGACGCGCAGAAGACCCTCACCGGTGTCGACAAGGCCATAGCGAACCTGCCGAGCGCGCATCAGGAACTGGCACAGTCGATGTGTACGCCCAATGCCGACTTCGACAGTCTGGAGCGTCTGATCGGTGAGGCTGAGCGACTGAGCAAATTCTACACGTCGATGAAATAGTATTAGCTATTGGACGAAGGCATAATGGCAACTAATTCGGACCTCGAGGCCAAAGTCGACCAATTGCAAGACTGGCTTAAGACCAACTGGAGCCGGCTGTGCGACGACGACAAGAATCGGGGATGGGACGCACTCATCACGCTGCAAAAGCAGGACCTCGCCGACCAGCTCAACCAGGCGTCTCTTCCGGACATCACCGGCGCTGTCAAAGCGATGAACACGGCTATCGACGGCATCAAGCAGGAAGCTCAGAAGCTTGCAACGGTTGCGCAAGTCGTGGGATGGATCGCTGAAGCCGCGTCGCTCATCGAAAAGGCTATCACCTCGGTCATCCCGTTCTGAGCGTCCTGGCGGGCGGACGCTTCGGAGCTGACTCATGATAGGCCGGAAATCGTATGCGCCATCCGTCCTTTTCTGGTGGCGCGGCTTCGTGGGAGCAAGGCATTAATCGACCATGTCTAAAAACGCGTGGGCAGGTTGGAAGCAGACCAGGAGATTTTGATGAGCTACGAAAATTTCATCGTCGAACGTGCGGGCGCGATCGCGACCGTCCATTTCAACCGGCCCGAGAAACTCAATCCGATAAACGGCAAGCTGATGACCGAGATGCTCGAAGTCGCGCAGGAATTTCGCGACGACGAGGAGTCGCGGGTCGTGATCCTGACCGGCAAAGGACGTTCGTTCTGCGCCGGCGCCGATATCGGCGGACTCCTTGCCGCGAATGCGGGCCCGCAGGCGCAGCGCGCGCAGACCGATGCGGGGCGGCTGCGCACGGCGAGGACCGGATGGCGGCTGATGGACGAGTGGGAGCGCCTGGACCAGGTGACGATCGCGGCGGTCAACGGGTTCGCGATCGGCGGCGGACTGTCGCTCGCTATGGCGTGCGACTTTCGTATCGCCGCCGTCGGCGCACGCATCTGGATTCCCGAGGTCGCCCTCGGCGTGCCGTACATGTGGGGCTCGGTCACGCGTCTGATCAATCTCGTCGGGATGAGCAAGGCGAAGGAAATGATCATGACCTGCGACGAAGTGAGCGCCGAGGAGGCGCTCAAGATCGGGCTGGTCAAACAGGTCGTGCCGCCCGAACAACTCAGCGCGGCGGCGCTGGCGTTCGCGGGCAAGCTGGTGAGCAAGCCGCCGATGGCGCTGCGCCGGACCAAGGATTTTTTCAAAGCGCTGGGCAACAGCCGCCTCGGCGACATCACTTACGCCGACGGCTACCTGGGACTGTCGTGTATGGCGAGCGAGGACATGAGCGAGGCGATGGCGGCGTTCAAGGAGAAGCGCCCGGGGCGCTACCGCGGTCGTTAAGCGCGATGGGCGGCGTAATCGGAGTTAAAGTATTACTTTAGATAGAGCGGTGCGGCGATGATCTCGATTCCGACGCTTGAAACTCCGCGGCTATTGCTGCGGCAATTCCGGCAGCACGACTTCGACGCGCTGGCGCGGCTCAGCGCCGATCCCGAGGTGATGAAATATCTCGGCGACGGCAAGCCCAGGAGTCGCGCGGAGGCGTGGTTGATGATGGCTTCCTACCTCGGCCATTGGGAGTTGCGCGGCTACGGATTGTGGGCGGTCGAGGACAAGGCGACGGGCCAGTTCGTCGGGCGAATAGGGCTGCTCAATCCCGAGGGCTGGCCCGGGCTGGAAGTGGCCTGGACGCTCGCGCGTGAGCGCTGGGGCAACGGCTTCGCCACCGAAGGCGCGAAAGCGGCGCTGGAGTATGCTTTCTCGGTTCTCAAGCTGGAGCACGTCATCAGCCTGATTCATCCGGACAACGCCGCGTCGATCCGCGTCGCGTTACGCGTCGGCGAAAAGCTGGAGCGGCAGGTCGAGCTGTTCGGCGTCATGCGCTCGGTCTATGGCATCCAGCGCCCGGATATCCGCCGCATCGGAACGGAGCATTCGACGGAGCACTAGATGACGCCGACGATCCGGTTCGCCACGCCGGCGGACGCCGAACTGATCCTGCGCTTCATCCGTGGACTCGCCGAGTACGAGCACGAGGCCGGCGCCGTGGCCGCGACGCCCGCGCTCATCCGCGAGCAACTCGAACAGCCGCAGCCCCCGTTCGAATGCTTCATCGCGGAGCATGACGGCGAGGCCGCCGGCTTCGCACTTTTTTTTCGCAACTACAGCACCTGGCGCGGCCGTCCGGGACTCTACCTCGAGGACTTTTTCGTGCCGGAGCGCTTTCGCGGCCACGGCGTCGGCAAGGCGCTGTTCAGACGGATGGCGCAACTGGTGGTCGAGCGCGGATGGGCGCGGATGGAATGGGCGGTGCTCGACTGGAACCATCCGGCCGAGGAATTCTATCGCGCGCGCGGCGCGGTCGCGAAAAATGAATGGACCGTGTGGCGGCTCGATGGCGACGCGCTGGCCAAAGTCGCGCGCGATTAGCGCCGCGCGCATGGCTCTATTGGCGGCCGCAAGGCTGGTATCATGCGCGGCGTTGATAGTTGCGGCCGCCATGAACGGGTGCGCCGCCGCGCAGAGCGCCAACGCCTGCGGCCCGTTTGGAAATCCGCCCGCCGAAATGTTCGGCGTGGCCAAGCCGGGCTGCGGGAGCGGTGAACTGCTCGGGCCGTGGAAGGATGGCGACGGCACCGATCGTTACGCCTGTCTCCACGAACCCGCGTCGATGAAGCCCGGCAGCCGGCTGGCCCTGCTGGTCTACCTGCATCCGTCGCTGTTTGGAACGTGGACGATCGCGTATACCGATCTGCTCGCTCTCCACGATACGTTTGCGCTTGGCGGCGAGCATGCCGCCCCTGGCTTTATCGTGCTCGCGGTGCAGGGCCGAAACACGGCTCACTACTATCCCTGGCCCGACAATCGCGGGTTGGGATGGGACAACTGGTATCGCCAGCTAAGTCCGGCGGGCGAGGTTAAGATCGGCACCACGATATATCCGGAAAATGTCGACGCGGCGACTCTCGATCACTTCATCGCGGAGGTCGCGCACAGCGGCAAAGTCGACACCAGGCGGATCTATGTGACTGGATGGTCCAACGGCGCGGCGATGGGCCTGCTTTACGCGCTCAACCGTTCCAACGTCGCGGCGGTGGCGATCTATTCGGGGCCGGATCCGTTCGGCTTGCTGGACGATCCGTGCCATCAGAAACCGATTGCCGGCGCGCCGGCGAACAACACCGAGGTGCGAATCCACAATCCGCGGGTGCCGGTGATGCACGTGCACAATGCATGCGATGCCGCGGGAATCTGCCCCAACGGCGAGAGGCTGGCGGCGGAGTTGCGCGCGGCAGGGGTCGATATCGATGACGTGATCGTTGACTCGTCCGGCAAGCGCGTCGAGGCGTGTACGGATTGGTGCGGCAGCGATCCGAATGGTGGACTCTCCTTCCTGCACAATCCGTGGGGCTGGATGCTTGGCTTGCGTCATCACGAGCGATGGCCCTTGCAATGGACGCCCACGATGCTGGAGTTTTTCCGCGACCATCCGTTGCAGCCGGCCGGCGCGCCGTTCTAGCGCCGGGCGTCACGAACCGACGCGCTAGATGATCTTGCGCTCGCGCAGCGACGCGATCGCAGCCGAGTCGAGACCCAGTTCCGTGCGCAGGAACTCATCGTTGTCGGCGCCCAGCACGGGCGCCGAAGATTGCGGTACCGACGCCTCGGCGTTCATCCGCAGCGGCGACGTCCACATCGTGATCCGGCCCAGGCGCGGATCGTCGGCTTCATGCAGCATCCCCCGCGCGTGCAGATGCGGGTCGGTCATCACCTCTGGCAACTCCTTGACGATGCCGCAAAAGACGTCCGCCACGCTGAGCGCCGTCATTAGCGCTTCGCGCGTGTGTCTGGACGTCCACGCCGCGATTATCTCATCGATCTCGTCGACCTTTGCCGCGCGCGCCTTGAGCGTGGCGAAGCGCGGGTCCTCGGCCAGTTCCGGACGTCCGATCAGCTCGCACAGCCGGCGCCACCGACGGTTGTCGGCGGCGAGGATCAGCACGTAACCGTCGCTTGCCGGGTACACGTTGTAGGGCACGATCACGCCGCCGGGGGCGCGGTTGCCGTTGCGCGTTTCCTTGATTCCCATCCCGTAGTACGCGCCGATATGCGTGGTCAGCGTAGGCACCACCGCGTCCTGGAGCGCCACTTCGACCAGCATCCCTTCGCCGGTGCGGTCGCGGTTGCGCAGCGCGGCGAGTATCGCGGCGGCAAGGTGGACACCGCCGAGCATGTCGACCACGGCGGGTCCGGCCTTCATCGGCGGCCCGTCGGCCTCGCCGGTGGTGCTCAGCACGCCGCTCATCGCCTGTACCACCGGGTCGAATGCGGGGAGATCGCGATACGGCCCGCTCAGTCCGTAGCCCTTGCCGGTCGCGTAGATGAGGCGCGGGTTGATCGCGCGCAGCACCTCGTAACCGAGGCCGAAGCCTTCCATCGCGCCGTAGGCGAAATTCTCGGCCACCACGTCAACGCGCGCGACCATCCGCTTGAACAGGTCGCGTCCCTCGTCGCTCTTTAGGTTGAGCGTCAGCGAGCGCTTGTTGACGTTGAGGATCGCGAATCCGATGCTGATGTCGCGTCCCGGCGCGCGGTACAGCGCGCGCATCCCTTCGCCATGGCCGGGCGGCTCAACCTTGATGACCTCGGCGCCGAGATAGGACAACAGCAGCGTCGCGTACGGACCGTTGTAGAAGTGGGTGAGATCGAGCACCCGGATGTCGTCCAGCGGGCGAACCGGCACGAAGCACCTCCTGGCGCGCGCCTGGAGTGTGCGCCGCGCGCGTCGAGTTCCTGTTATAGCAAAGACGGCGCGCCGAGGTAGCGTGCCGCCTTTGCCCATTAGCTCGCGAGCAGCGATGTGACGATCGCGACTCGCTGTACTCGCGCTACTTGATTATTTCGGCCTGCCGCAACTCGTCGATCTTCTGCTGCGAGAAACCGAGCAGGGTCTTGAATACATCGTCGGTATCCGCGCCGCGCACCGGCGCCGCATGCTGCACCTCGCTCGGCGTCACCGACATCTTCCACGGGATGCCGGCGTGGATGCGGCGGCCGATTTCCGGATGTTCAAGCTGGACCAGGTAGCCGCGTTCCATCAGGACCTTGTCCTCGGCGAGGTCGCGGTTGCTCATCGACGGAAACGCCGCCACGCCCGCGCGCTGGAGTGTCTCGGTCGCTTCCCATTTGTCGCGCTCGCGGGTCCATGCGGTGACTATCGCGTCGAGCGCGGCCTCGTTTTTCTTGCGCAGCTCGGCGCTCCTGAAGCGCGAGTCATTGGCGAGCGCCGGCTGGCCGATAGCCTGGCAGAGCGAGCGCCACTCATCTTCGGTGCCGACCGCGATCGAGACCCACTGGTCGTCGTTGCCCGTGGTCTTGTAGGTCTCGTGCGGCGCCATCAGGCGGTCGTGATTGCCGTTGCGCGCGGGCTCGCGATGGTTGATGTCCCACTCGAGCAGGCCCTCCGCCATATGCACCAGCACGGCCTCCCACTGCGACTGGTCGATAAACTGGCCCTCGCCGGTGAGGTCGCGATGAAGCAGGGCGGCGATGATCGCGTAGGCGCCCATCACGCCCGCGTTGGGATCGGGATACGAGACGCCGATTTCGGACGGGTCTCCGCCCGGATAGCCGGTCAGCCAGAACTGTCCCGAAAGCGCGGAGGCCGGCGGTCCGTAGCCGACGTAGCGTTTAAAGGGGCCGTACTGGCCATAACCGGACATCGAGATCTGGATGATGTCGGGTTTGATCTCGCGCAGTTTCTCGTAGCTGAAGCCGAGCTTGTCGATTACGCCGGCGGCGAAATTGTCGGCCACCACGTCGCAATGCTTGGCCAACTGGAACGCGAGCTTGACCGCCTCGGGTTTGGTCAGGTCCAGCAGGATGCTGCGTTTGCCCTGGTTGTACTGATTGAAGTAGCCGGCGCGGTTGGGCCCCGGCTGATTGTCGGCGAACGGCGGAATCATCCGCGTGACGCAGGCCGGCCGCGCAGCAGTCTCGATTCGGATGACTTCGGCGCCGAGGTGGGCGAGGGTCTGGGTGCAAAACGGGCCCGCCCACGCCCAGGTGAAATCCAGAACTCGCACGCCGCTTAAAGGTGAATCGGCCATAGCATTCTCTCCAGCAACATCTCAGCTTCGAGCAATTCGGACCTTGCGAATCTCGCCGATCTTAAACCACGCCCGACTGTTTGAGCTTGGCCAGGCGCTCGCGCGGCACCCCAAACTCGCCGCAGAAGACCTCCTCGCCATGTTGGCCCAGCCGCGGCGCCGGCCGGCGCAGCGCCCACTTGATCTTGCCGTACTGCGACGGCGCGCCCGGCAGCGTCAGCTTGCCCACGCCGGGCTGATTGAACTCGACGAAGTATTTGCGCTCGTGCAGATGGTCGCTTTCGTACATCTGCTGCATCGTGTTGACCGGCGCGAACGGAATCCGCGCCTCCTGCGCCGCCTTGTAAAGGTCGGTGACTTTCCAGCCCGATATCCACTCCGCCATCAGCGCCTTGAGCGCGTCCATGTTCTGCGCGCGCGCCATCCGGTCCTTGAAGATCTCTTCACTGGCCCACTCGGGATTGCCCATCAACTTGACCAGGCTTTGCCACTGGTGCTCCTCGACCGCGAGGACAAAGATCTTGCCGTCCTGGCAGTCGGCGAGGAACCACGGGCCGAGCGCGCGCGAGCCCAGGCGCGAGGTTTCGCGCCCGGCGTAGGTCCAGTGCATGAAATTCATCTCGAGCATCGCCGCGATCGCTTCCTGCTCGCAGACGTCGATCGCCTGGCCCTTGCCCGTACGCAGCTTGTACCGCATCGCCGCCAGCGAGGTCAGCGCGGCGTGAGCGCCGCCCTGGAAATCGCACTGTGCGCCGAAGGGCTTGAGCGGCGGCAACTCGGGGTAGGGCGATGCCCCGGGGCTGAGATACGCCCAGCCGCCGGCGTTGGAGGCGTTCAGTTCGTAGCCGCGCCAGTTGGCGCGCGGTCCGCGGTCGCCGTACATCGAGATCGACGCGACGATGAGCCCCGGATATTTCGTGCACAACGCGGCGCTGTCGAGGCCCTGATGCGCCCGCTCGTACGGCGGCACGTTGTGAATCAGGATGTCGGCCTTCTCGAGCAGGCGGCCGAGCAACTCGCGTCCCTCGGGCTGGCCCAGGTCGGCGGTCACGCCGCGCTTGTTGGTGTTGAGGTAGATGAACAGCCCGCTCTTCTCGGGGTCGGTCTGATCGTTGGGGAACGGGCCGCGGCGGCGCGTGAGATCGCCGCCCGGCGGCTCGACCTTGATCACTTCCGCGCCCAGGTCGGCGATCATCTTGGCGCCGAAAGCGGCCGATACTCCCTGCCCGCATTCGACGACCCGGATGGCGCCCAGTCCGCGCGGATCCTTTGGCGGATCTTTCGCTGTGCTCATAGTCCTACTTTATTACGATCGGGTTGACCGGTGAACCGGCCCCGCCGACCACTTTTAACGGAGCGCCCACGAACAGGAACGTGTACTGGCCGTCCTTGGCGCAGTCCTCGGCGAGGTCGTGCGTCCAGTCGATTTCGTTGAAAATCACGCCCTGGTAATGGAGCAGCGCCATGTGCAACGGGATCATCGTGCCGCTCTCTTCATGATGGGTCTGCTCGGTGGCGATGGTATCGCTGCCGACCGACGGGATCTCCATCTCGTGGAACCACTTGGCGAGTTCGAGGCTGTATCCCAGCCCCGGCTCGTTGAACACGCCCTTGGGGAAGATGCCCTCCATGCCCTTGTCGTAGAAGCGCTTGAGCCATCCGGTGTGGATGATGATGATGTCGTGCTTCTCGATCGGCGAGTTCTGCTTCTTGGCCGCGGCCAGCATGTCGTCGAGCGTGATTCGCTCGCCCGCGTCGAGGCTTTCCTTGCCCTTGAACCGCGCCGCGTCGATCAGCACGCCGCGCCCAACCACGCCGTGCTCGGCGATCGGCTGGATCGAGCACTTTTGCAAACCGCCCATCGTGGTCTTGGCGTCGTAGCCGTTGTAAATCGTGTCGCCGTGCCAGACGTGCCCCAGCGCGTCGTATTGCGTGGTGCCCTGGAGGTACATCGTGATCACGTCGTCGGCGTATTCCATCCCGCCGGGGAACGGCTGCGCTTTGCCGGCGATATAGAAGCCCTTGTCCATCGCCATGGTGCGAATCGGCTGCGAGCGCGACGGGTAAAGCGGATCGCCCCCCGGCCGCGCCACTGGCACGCCCAGGGTGAAGACCTTGCCCTGCTTGACGGCGCGGATGCCGCGCAGGACCTCGGCGCTGGTCAGAAAGTTCAGCCCGCCGATTTCGTCGTTGGGTCCGAAGCGGCCCCAGTTTTTCGGTGCGTCCTTCAGAAGTTCGCTGAAATGTACGGGTTTGCTGTCTGCCATAGTGCTCCTCTCGGCGATTGAATCAAGCGATCCGGTTCCTTACCGCGTTACGCCTTTCGACGCAAACCCGCGGGCGGTTGCTTCTGCTCGTGGTCGGCGGTTTGGGCGATCTAACACCGCGTCAGAAATAGCCGAGGTCTGATGCCCGCTGCCAGTCGAAGGCGTACAGAGTGCAGCGCGAGGTTGCTTTTGGCCCGAAGGTATCTGACACGGCGGCTGTTTGTCAGTATGCCTATGACCAACTTCGGCATACAATTTTCGTATCCGTTGGCAAGCGCTGGGCTCTCAAAGGAGCGTGTTGATGATAACGCTGAGGCGTCGAGGCTGTTCGTCACTAATCACTTGTTGTCTCGTGACGGTCCTATGGACAAATGGCCATTCGTTCTCGGTGGCATGGGCGCAGGGAGAGCTTCCGCCTCCACCGGAGGCCGTGGCTTCGCTTCCACCAGAAGCCCCGGAAACGCCGGCCCCGCTTTCGAGTGACGAACTCGACCAGATGGTAGCCCCGATTGCGCTGTATCCGGACGCCCTGGTCGCACAAATCCTGGCGGGCTCGACTTATCCGACCGAGGTCGTCGAAGCGGCCCGCTGGCAGAGCGCAAACTCCGGACTGAGCGGAGCCGACCTGGCAGCGGCCGTCGACAGCACGAACTGGGACCCCAGTATCAAGGCGCTGACTCAGTTTCCGTCGGTGTTGGCGGACATGAATAACAACTTGTCGTGGACCTCGGCGCTCGGCCAGGCCTACTACTATCAGCCCGAGGATGTGCTCAACGCCGTTCAGGTGATGCGCCAAAGAGCGCTCGCCGCCAGAACGCTGATGAACACGCCTCAACAAAGATACTACGATCAAAATGGTATGGTGATGATCGAACCGGTCAACCCCAATGAGGTTTACGTTCCGAACTATAATCCCGCCGACATGTACGGCGCCCCTATGGCGGTATATCCCGGATACTCGACGGGAGAGATGATCGGTGCGGGAGTTCTGGCGTTCGGCGCCGGAGTGGCGGTGGGTATGCTTGCGAGCCAGGCCTGGGGATGGCACGGCTGGAATACCGACTGGCACCACCATCATGTGACTTATCAAAATAATGCATATGTTTCGAATACCAACACCTTTGGCTCTGTAGGGTCCTATGGAGGAGGAGGCTATCGCGGAGGTAACTTCAATCGCCCGCCTGGAAACAGCCGTCAGGGCGGGTTCAACGCCTCCGCGGGTGGCCGTCCCCAGGGAGCAGCCGGAGGAAGCTACAGACCCGGCGCGCCGGCGAATCCTTGGGGTAATGGGAATCGTCAGATGACAAACCGTGGTCCAGGCGAGAGGGGCGCTCCGGCCGAGTCCCATCCGGCGGTTGGCGCGAGACCATCCTACAAATCTAACGCGGCGGCGAATCCTCCGGGTAATGGGAATCGTCAGGTGGCGAATCGCGGCCCGGGCCATTCGGGCGCTCCCGCCGAGTCCCATCCGGCCGTTGGTGCCAGACCATCCTACAAACCCAATGCGCCGGCCCCTCAGGCTATGCGAAATAAACCTGAGCCGCAGGCCAGGCAGGCTAATCCCTACCGAGGTTTCGCCAAGACCCCGGCTCCCGGTCTAAACAAAACCGCATTCGCCCGGATCGCTCCGGGTGGCGAGGCTATTGCCGCCAGCGCTCGCGGCCGGGCCAGCCTGGGCAGGGCACCCGCGCCGGCCCGCGCGGCACCGCCGGCTCACGCCGCCGCGCGACCCGCCCCGCGACCTGCCGCACGACCTGCGGCGCCTGCCAATCATAAGCATTGAGCGGAGCAGGGTTTGGAGAATAGACGCGCAAAGCGCGCCCTTGCGGATGCCAGGGCTTTGTCAATTAAGGAAAAAGCAATGCTTCTAACCAGAGACGATAATCGAGCAAGCGCCGGTGGCTGGCTAACCCTAAAGGTCGCACTTACCGGCTTGCTCATCGGCTTGGTAGTTGGCGCGTTTGGCGCCTCGCGGCCCACCTTCGCGCAGGAGCCAGGACAGAAGACGTTCAACTCGCCCGCCGCCGCGGCCGATGCGCTGGCCGCGGCCGCGAAGAAACACGACAAACAGGAAATGTTGGCGATTCTAGGTCACTCCGGCGAGGGCTTGATTTACTCCGGCGACCGGGTTGCCGACAAGGAGAATAGCGATCGCTTCGTCGAGAAGTATCATCAGATGCATCGGTTCGTTACCACCGGCTCGGGACGAGTGTTCCTATACATCGGCGCCGAGAACTGGCCGCTTGCAATCCCGCTCCAGAAACGCGACGCAAAGTGGTATTTCGATACGGCATACGGCGAGCAGGAGGTCCTATATCGCCGGATTGGGTTCAATGAGCTCAATGTGATCAAGGTCTGCCAGCAAATAGTCAATGGCGAACAGGAATACTACGCCGCGCTCCACGACGGCGATTCGGTGCATCATTACGCCGAGAAGTTCAGAAGCACTCCCGGCATGCAGGACGGTCTATACTGGGAGGTCAAGTCAGGCGAGGAAAGTCCCCTGGGGCCACTGGTCGCCGAGGCCGCCAGTGAGGGCTACAAGCATCGCGCCCATCATGCCGCGGGCCATCCTCGCCCCTTTCACGGTTACGTTTACCGGCTATTGACCAGTCAAGGGCCCGCCGCGCATGGCGGTGCGCAGAGCTATATCGTCGATGGCAAGATGACGGGCGGGTTCGCGCTGGTCGCCTATCCGATCCGCTATCGTGACTCGGGAGTGATGACCTTCGTGGTTAATCGGGACGGCCAGATTTATCAAAAGGACTTGGGTCCGCAAACCGCACAGATCGCTTCGGAGATGGTGGAGTACAATCCGGATAGCACCTGGCAACCAGTCGACGAAAGCGAAAATACTCACTCGTCCGAGCTAGATGCTCCGACGAGTACCAAAAAGCTATTCTCCCAGCGGCCCTGGAATGTAGCCACTTGGGCACTGCTCGAAGAGCCAAACGCGTAGCCAGGAAGACGCCGACTCCGGTCCAACGCGCCTAGCGCCCAGCTTTGGCCGCCGCCTGGCGCTGGATCTCGCGCTCGCGCAGATCGCGCCAGTCGGGTCGATCGCTAGGCAACTATATGCCCGACGTTTCATTGATCAGGTAGTCGGCGAGTTCTACGACAGTGCCAGCTTCACGCGCTTTCGTAACAAAGTCACGAAACCAATCGAGAGGTTGCTGGACTCGTTCTTCATCCGGTAATAGTTGCAGCGCGGATAGAAGGTCCGAACGAGACCTTTCTAAATGCGGAGGTAGTAGTACGCCTAGCGACTTATATGCACTCTCGATAGCGTCCGAGTACGCAATTTGCCAGGTTCCTCCATCTCTCGCGCTATTCCATAACCTGTATTCTTTCGAACGAGAAAATGGGGTTCTGAGTCGATCTAGGAAAGCGTTGCCCATTCGTTCGAGCTGACCAAGATGCTCTACGCGCGCCTTGAGGTCCAACTCGCTGAGCGCTTTGGCGCAAACAAGCGTCAGTGGTCCGTCGACAGGAAGGTAAAATAGACGGGTCGCTATGCCGCTGGCGAACTGCTGCAGCTTCTCGACCAGAACATTCAGAAGAAGCTGAGCTCCCAGTTGCTTGTCAAACCCTGTCAGGAGAGCCGCCTCTTCGAATGTGCGATACAGCTCAGGTGCGTCGGCGCCTTCGAGTGGTCCGCTGAAGGCGTGCGCGATTTCTCTCAATACTGCTTCGGTGGGACGACGCGGCCAGCTTTCGAGCAGTAGGGGCTGCAAGCGATTTAGCTTTGAATCCAAGAGCTTCACACGGACGGTCTCTCCGAATCGTTTGTAAAGCCTAGCGCGTTCCGCTCGCAGGAGATGCGTGCCCCGAGCGAATATTAGGACACGATCCATTTGAGGTAGTTCGCGATAAACGGATGAGGGTGGTTCCAATTCGTGCGCTTCACGAAATTCGTTCAACCAAGTCTCGGCTCCCAGAGCCCTGAGCAGGGGAATGCTGCTTTGCATTAGCTGGGGTATGGCCAGACGCGAGAAGTAGACCGACGCGGCTACATTTCTGACCGCCAGCGAGATCGACCGTGCAAATGGTCCGCTGGTAAGCGTGGCCGAGTCGCCATCCAACGTCCTTTTGTATCCCTTGACCAAAGCGTCGAAAGCGCTGACAAGTCGCTCTGGGCATCTTCGGATCAGAAACCGAACGGCTTGGACGAAAGGCCACGGCGTGGTGCCCAAAAACTCACGCGGATTCTCGAGGAGGCTGTGAGCAAAGGTAAGCGCTTCGGCAAACGGAACCTGAACCCCTCGTGCGATCGAGAGATCTTCGCCGGTCCATACGCTATCGGCGATTCCCAGTGGACTCGCGTGGGTGACAGCTTCCTCAATAACACGCCCCGGTAAGTCGAAGCCTAACTCTCCCATCGGCAGGACTAGATTGTCGAGTGTGCCAAACCCGGCTTCGTCCTCCATACGGACACTCACTTCTGATATAGCTGACCACGCCCTGTTCGTCGCACGGGCCCTTATTGCGATCTCACCCAGCCGCTTATCAACGGCCGACGCTATGAAATGATCCACTTGGGGGTCATAGATGCCTGCTTTTTGAAGGGCTACCTTAGCAGTTTCTTCTGTCCGAAAGCGCCTAGGTACACACGTTCTGCGCAGCAGGAACTCTGCGACAAGACGGAACCACGTCGGCCGGACTTTTACTGCGCTTGGCGTTACCGGTCGATCGCTTTGCCAGATCTTTTCTACTCGCGCGGAAACATCGGGGCGTGGTTTACCGGAGAGAATCTGCTCAGCATGCCCAATCACTTCAGGGAGCACATCGGCAGCGACTGGCGTCACTAGCATCGGTTGGCGCCGAGTCGCTCCTTGAAGGGAATTCGTTAGACTGAAGACATTCAAAACCATTCCGCCGCGATCTTTCAAAATTATCACCCGGTCGTGAATCAGCTCTTTTGTGCTGGATCCGGCAGGTGAAATTTCCAGAATTCTAAAATGACCAGGCAACACCGCCCGCATTTTCTCACAAGTTGCAACTAGTCTCTTGCGTCCTTCGCTGCCTCTCCCGAGCCGATGATTGAACTCCGTCAGAACCTCATATTCGCAATCCCCAACACCAGCTCGCGCGAAGGCATGGATCAGCGCGTCTTCGTCAAAGTAGGGATCGATTAGAAGTAAGCTACCGATGTTAACGGCTTCGGTGAGCTTCTTCAGCCAATCGGCAAGATCTGCCTCCCAGCCAACGGGAAAGAATCTTGCTCCGGAGGCATCGGGCAGCAATCGCGTCATTAATTGGCGTTGCGCGCGAGCGGCGGGTACCCAAGGATCCTTTTCGTAGGCACCCAGAACCGTCGATTCGAAAAGCACACGACTAAACTGCTCGACTTCGGACATGTCTTTCGAGCCGGTCTTCGGGTGCTTAGACCACCCGCCTTTGACCTGCCCGGTGACACCGACAACCCCGATGTTCGACTGAATTACTCGAACTACCGATTTGTGATCTTCGTACAAGAGCACTACCGAATTGCCTCTCGCGGCCCAGACGCGAACTCCAACTTTGCAAATTTCCGTCAGCGATTCGAAGCGCTCAATGGCGGTGTTACCGTCGAATATAGACCGACGAATCTCATCGCAAGCGATGTCGTTATCTGTTCCCAACTGGCACGCGATGTAGACAGCATCGAGTTCTTCGCTGAATATGGTTCCCGGTGTCTTTCCGATCCGAACCTCGATCGATCGACTCGAGCGCTTGTCGGAAGACTCATTCGCCATTACGCACGACCAACCAATAGCGGATCGTCCATAAACGTCGGCGGCAGGAAAATCCAAAACTTCGAAGTCCCCCATGCGCCCGGCGTCATTGCGTGTAAAATCGAGACCTGTCTCGGCAACGAGAGCCTTGGCAATCCAGATCCAAACCGATCGCTCAATTTCCGGGGTCGCACCAGGTGCAAGCGCTTCCACAAGGGCGCGTTTTGTCAGCAGTCTCGTTGATGCAGAGTACGCGACCGCGTCACTTACTGGAGGCGATCCTGGCCTGAGGTAATCCAGAAAGCGGCGGGTAACATCGAGTGGTCTCAGAATAATCGGCGGCTGAAATACCCGCTGTCCGTTCGTAGCACCGATTAGCATTAATTCAAGCAACTCCTTCGGCGGACTAGCGATACCAGCAGTCGCGCTCGCCTCGGCCAGAGAACTTCCATTCGACATCGCGTTCGCAAAGCGAATTGCGGAAGCCGAGGATAAGTAACAGGAAAGGCGGCTGATACCGCATTCCTGATCGCCTACAATTGTTTCGAATGAGACCTTATTCGTGAACCACTTATTGAGAGGCGGGTCTGACGCGACTGGGAATGCCAACCCAAATAAAATCGCGGTAAGGGAATCCACCGCGTTGCGGCTCTTCTTTTCTCGACCATGTCCGACGCACAGGACGATTGAATAAAGGCCGTCGCGGCGGAGTCTCGGAAATCCCATGTGTTTCGGCAGGTCGGCGAACGACGAAATCTTGTCTATATTTAACATCGAGCGATTTACGATATGTCTGCTGATCAATCACTCGCGGCTGAAATTCTCCGTATGACAAAAACGCTGATCAGCCACGTGCATGCGTGCGAGAGAATTCACCGTCAAATGCGCAGATGCGAGTGCCGGCGATGCGATTTGTCATCGAGCCGGCTTGGCGGCGGCTAGGCGCTGGATTTCGCGCTCACGGAGATCGCGCCGGCGAATCTTGCCGGTGACGGTCACCGGAAACTCGTCCATGAACTCGAACTCGCGCGGGTACTCGTGCGCCGCGAGCCGGGTCTTCACGTGCTGCTGGATCTCGTCGATCATCTGCGGCGAGGGCTGATGGCCCGGCAGCAGCTTGATGAACGCCTTGATCGCCTGGCCCCGCCGCTCGTCCGGCACTCCCACCACCGCACACGAGGAGACCGCCGGATGCTCGATTATCTTGGCCTCGACCTCAGCCGGCCCGACCCGGTAGCCCGAGGTTTTGATGACATCGTCGGAGCGGCCCTGGAAATAGATGTAACCCTCTTCGTCCATGTGGCCGTTGTCGCCCGTAATGCACCATCCGTTGACGAACTTCTCCGTCATCGCTTCCGGGTTCTTCCAGTATTCCTTCATCACCACCGGATCGTCGGTGCGAATCGCGATTTCACCGGTCTCGCCGAGCTTGACCGGGACGCCGGTTTGCGGGTCCACCACGGCGACCTGGTGCCCGGGATAGGCCTTGCCGAGCGGCTCGAGGATCGCTTTTTCGAGCGCCGTGCAGTTGCCGATGAAGTAGTTGGCCTCGGTCTGGCCGAAGGCCTGGTTGAATTCGACCTTGAGCTGCCCGTCGACCCATCGCGAGAGTTCCGGGCTTACCGGCTCGGCGCCGCTCACGATGCATCGCAGGCGAAGCTGGCGATATTTCTCCCGCGGGTTCTTGACCTCGCGCAACGACTTGAGCGCGGTCGGCGGATAGAGCCCGACCGTCGCGCCGTACTTCTCGAGCAGCTTCAGCGTGACGTCGGGATCGAAACGCGCTTTGCTGCGGTAGGCGAGCACCGGGATTCCGTACGGCCAAATCGCGAGCAGGCCGTCGAGCAGCCCGCCCGCCCATGCCCAATCCGCCGGGCTGTAGTAAAGGTCGCCCTGGCGCAGAAAATTGTACGAGTAGTCGATTCCGTTGTGGCCCAGCACGTAGCGCGCGACGTGCAGGACGCCCTTGGGATCGCCGGTGGTGCCCGAGGTGTACATCATCAGGATTGGATCCTCGGCGTGCGCCGGCCCCATCGTGAACTGCTCCGAGCCCTTGGCGATGAGATCGTCGAAAGCGACGCCGCCCTGTTTGCCGCCGGCGATGATCACGTGGCGCAATTCGGGAACGTCCCTGCGAATCGGGTCGAGTTTCTCGACGCTGTCGGGCTCGATCAAGATCGCCTTGGCCGCGCTGTTGTTGAGCCGGTATTTGAGCGCGTCGGGGCCGAACAGCTTCGAGATCGGCAACGCGATCGCGCCGACGCGATAGAGCCCCATGTGCGCGATCGCGGTCTCGGGCCGCTGCGGCAGATGCACCGCGACCACGTCGCCGCGCTTGATTCCCAGCCCCGCCATCGCATTGGCGAAGCGCCGGCTGAGTTCGGCCATCTTGCCGAAAGTGTAGGTCTCGACCCGGCCCTCGTCGTCTTCATAATAGAGCGCCGGTTTGTCGCGGAGGTCGGTATGGCGATCGAGGCAATCGACGGCGACGTTGTAGTTGGCTGGGATGTTCCATCGATGGCGCGCGCAGGCCTCGGCGATACTCTTCGCGCCGTGGACGGTCTGCTCGCGAAGGCCGATGATGCTCATGGCGAAATCCTCCGTTGCGCGGTCGTGGCGATCAGTGCGGCGCGCCCGAGAGGACGCGGCGCCGCGCTTAGGCTGGAGCGTAATCCGTCCGCGCAATTCCATCAACTTGATTTTCGCGCGGCCTTCGGAAACGCCGTCAACGCTCTACCGGCGGCCTTGCAACGGTCGTGCATGCGTTTGGCCGCTTGACGCGGAGAGTCGGGAATCCAAAGCTGGGCATAAGACCTCGCGGCGGCGAACCCACGCCAAGCGGGTCGGCCGATAAACAAATCCTTGAGGAAGGCTCTGCGATGGCAAAAGTCTGGGTGCTACAGCATTCTCCGACCGGGAACCTCGGCGCGATTGCCCCGGCATTGGAGTCGGCGGCGCTCGCGTGGCAATACGTGCGCGTGTTCGACGGCCGTCCCGTGCCGACCGACATGAAGGGCGCGGGCGGTCTGATCGTGATGGGCGGGGTGGAGGCGGTCTACCAGCTCGATCGTTATCCGTATCTGCGCGCCGAGATTGCGTTGATCGAAAGCGCGCTCAAAGCGGGCCGGCCGGTGCTCGGCGTATGCCTGGGAAGCCAGTTGCTGGCGGCGGCGCTCGGCGCCAGCGTGCGGCGCGCCGCGCACAAGGAAATCGGATGGCATCCGGTGCGCCTGCGGCCGGAGGCGCGGGATGACCGTTTGTTGCGCGGACTGCCCGAGGAATTCGTCACCGGCCACTGGCACAGCGATATCTTCGACCTGCCGGCGGGCGCGGTGCCGCTCGCTTCCTCGGAGCTGACGGAGTTGCAGGCGTTTCGCTACGGCGACAACGCGTGGGGACTGCTGTTTCATGCCGAGATGACGCAGCAGATCGTCGCGGCGTGGGTGAGCGAGTTCGGCGAGGGACTGAAGCGGGCCGGCATCGACAGCGACGAGATCCTTGCCTCGGCGCCGCGGCATCTGGCCGGCCTCGGCAAGATCGCCGAGACGATCTTCGGTCGCTGGGCCGCCCCGATTCAGGGAACCTGATTCTTTTTAGCGAACCCTCCGCGCCGGCTATGCGAGCGACGGCGAGCCGCGTCGAAGGATCTCGCGCGGTCCTCCGCGCGCTCAGTAAATCACTGACGGGAGATAGGCGCCGGCCGGCTCGTTATAGAGCCCGAGCGTCATCAGGGTCGCCGGATAGACGATTCGCAGTCCGTGGTTCAGGCACCAGCGCATCAGATCGCCGTTGCGCGTCGGCACGAGAAATCCCGGACCGCCAAATGACTGCGCCGCACCGATGAGCGCCTTGAGGTCGTCGTTGGTCTCGCTCACGGCATGGCCGAAAAAAGCGATCGCGGAAGTGTAGCCCGTGATGCGTCCGGCCCGTTCGACGACCGCCGCGTAGCCGATTCGGAGCGCGTCGCGCATTTCGCCAGTGCGATCATGGCCGTGTACGCGGATACACAGCCGGCTACATTCGTCGAGGTCGCTTTCGCGCGCCGGCCGCACGGCGCATCCGGAAATCGAGAGACTGAGCGCCGTACCCTGGAAAACGCTCAACGGCTCGCGCGAATCGAATCCAAGCTTGGTGTAGAGGCTGAGCGAGCGGCGATGGTACGCCGCCTGCACCAGCCGCACCCCGGGGAAGTTGCGGGCCGTGGCGCGTTCCATCACCGCCTGCATCAGCCGCCGCCCGATCGCGCGATCCTGGACCGCCGGCTCGACGGTGATCGGCCCGACGCCGGCGATCGGATTACGCTCGTCGAGAAAGTTGCTGCCGACGATGCGGCCGTCGACTTCAGCGGCCACCTTATGGAAGCCCGAATTCGCGAGCAGGAAGGAAACCACCGCGACGGCGTTTTCGACGGTGGCGAAATCGGGCGGAAAGTTGTGCCGATCGGCGATCGACTTGAATGCCTCGTAAGCGATCGTGCCGCACACCCGCGCGTCTTCGGGCCGTCCTTCCCGCAGCCTCAGGTCCATCGGAATGCTCTCCTGATGATGAATAAGAAATATGATCGAGAAGAGCTTAACCCGGCTGGTCGGGTGGATGGAATATCGCGGCCCCGGCGCGCGCCTGCTCAAAGGCGAGCAGCTTTCTTTTGGTCTCCAGGCCCCATCGATAGCCGGTCAATTTGCCGTTCGCGCGGATCGCGCGATGGCACGGAATCAGAATCGACACCGGATTCGCGCCGTTGGCGTGGCCGACGGCGCGCGCCGCCGACGGCCGTCCGATACGCGCCGCGATCTCACCGTAGCTGCGCGTGGATCCGCCGGGAATCGCGGAGAGCTCACGCCATACGCTGAGTTGAAACGGAGTACCGCTCACGTCCAGCGACGCCTCGCATTGCACCGTATCGCCGCGCAGGTAGCGCAGCACGGCTTGCGCGGCCGGTCGCGCCGCGCCGTCGTCGCGGATGATCTTGGCCTCGCGGAAGTCGCGGCGCAATTCGCTCTCCTGCCATTGGTCGGATTGATGCACCGAGAGCGCGCAGATGCCGAGCGCGGTCACCGCGACCAGCATCCGGCCGAACGGTGAATCGACGATGGTATAGCTGATTTCTGCGCCGCGTCCGCGCGGCCCCCAAGTCGCGGGAACTATTGTGGGAACTATCGCAGGAACTATCGATTGATTCATGGCGGCCGGCCCTCGTTTTTATTGCTCTCGATTTAGATCGCGCACAAGAGCTTCAACCCCGTCCGCGCCGTTTTGTAAAACCTGCCGAATGGCGCGCAGGATGTTCCGGCGCGTCGTGAACATCATGGTTGAAGGTTGAAAAAGCCTCGGATTTGCGAACAAAAAAATGGCATGTCGCGGCACGAATCTTGGAATGACAAACCTCGAACGGTTGACCATTCGCAAAGCGGCCTCAGGCGGACCGCCTGAGGAGCAGCGTAAAGTACGCTGAACACGCACGGACGGCATCGCCCGCGTGACGGTGCCGTCCGTGTGCCGCACAAAAACCAATCGTCATTGCGCAGCGCGGGGCATCGTTGAATGTCGATCATCGTGCTACCATGTTGGTCCGATGGTTGTTCGAATCGAGTTCGAGCGGGAAGACGATGGCCGTTGGATTGCCGAGGTCATGGATCTTCCCGGCGTGATGGCCTACGGCTCAAGCCGCGAGCAGGCGCTGGCCGCGGTGCAAGCGCTCGCATTGCGCGTCATCGCCGACCGGATCGAGCACGGCGAAGCGACTCCGTCTGAGGCTTCGGACATTTCCTTCCGCGCAGATTCCCAGAAGCTATAGCAACTTCTCAGCTTCGGCTGCACAACTAAAGATCCTCGGGTTTCAACCCGTTCCGTTTCGCCATGCGCGCCAGCATCCGCGGGCCGATCTCGTCATCATCATGAAAGGCGAACACAGTATCTGGCCAGCCGGGCCGGGAGAGCACTTTGTGCGAACCGGAGCTTCTCTTAACTGTCCATCCCAACCGCAAAAGCGCCCGTAAAACTTGCCGCGCTTTCATCGCGTGCCATTGATCAGCCATTCCGTCTCCCTTAACCGGAAGGATACGCGCGTGCGGGTGTGCCTATCTTTCATCGCGTGCCATTGATCAGCCATTCCGTCTCCCGCGTTATCTTGGGAGACGTAGTCGCGGTCCGCAAGGAAAAATCAGCCTAACACGATGACCCTAGCACGCCCCGAAAGCGGACCAATGGGGTCAGCATTGTCGGTGAAATTTTTCCAACGAGCCGTTGAAAACTGGCGCGGCCTCTAACCCTTGGGGAGTTTCAGCACGCGCTCGCCGATGATGTTGTGCTGGATCTCGCTCGAGCCGGCCGCGATCGTCAGTCCGCGCGCCGCCAGCGTCCGCATCGTCCAGCGTCCGCCCTCGACCGCGCCGATCGATTCCTTCATCAGCGTTGCGTAGGGTCCGAGCAACTCGTCGGCGAACATCGCCACGCGCAGGTTGAGTTCGGTCGCGAAGAGCTTGCCGAAAGAGGTTTCCGGCCCCGGCGCCTTACCCTTGAGCTGCGCGCTCAGGCCGCGATAGCGGCTTAGCCGAAGGCAGCGCGACTCGATCGCGAACAGCGCGAGCTTCTGGCGGATGTAAGGATGCCGATGCGCCGGCACGCCCTCGAACTCGACTGCCCTGGCGAGTTCGATGAGCTCGTTGATCGTGCGCTCGACCGGATGGCGCGTGCCGCCCGAGGCCCGCTCCCACATCAGGGTTGCGATCGAGACCTGCCATCCCTGGTTTACCTCGCCGACCAGGTTTTCCTTGGGCACACGGACGTTGTCGTAGAAGACTTCGTTGAATCCGGACTCGCCGGTTATCTGCATCAGCGGGCGAACCGTGATGCCGGGGCTTTTCATGTCGACCAGCAGATAGGAGATGCCCTTGTGTTTGGGCGCGCTGGGGTCGGTGCGCACCAACAGCACCTGCATGTCGGCGCGCTGCGCGAGACTGGTCCACACTTTCTGGCCGTTGACCACGAAGGAATCGCCCTCGAGCACGGCGCGCGTCTGCAGGCTCGCGAGGTCGGAGCCCGAGTTGGGCTCTGAGTAGCCCTGGCACCAGATTTCCCCACCGGTCAGCATCTGGCCGAGGTAGCGCTCCTTTTGCTGCTCGGTGCCGAGCAGGATGATGGTGGGGCCGATGCGATCGATGGCGAGTTGGTTGGCGCCGTAAAGCGGGAGGCCCAGGCGCAGCACTTCGTCCTGGTAAATCGCCTGCTCGATTAGCGAGGCGCCACCGCCGCCCCATTCTTTTGGCCAGTGCAACGCCACGTAGCCGGCCTCGTACAGCCGCTTGTGGTACTCGCGCAGCCCCTGCCACTTGGAGTCGTCGCCGACGTCGAGCAGGCTGGCGGTCGAAGCGCCCATCCCGTCGCAGCGCCGCCCGGACAGCTCGCCCGAGGTTTTCTCCAGCCACACGCGAAGCCGCGACCGAAACGCTTCTTGCTCGGGGGTGAAACTGAAATCCATACCCTGTTCTCCGGCCCTGTCTTCGTTGTGCGTGAACCCCGGCCTCCGCCCCTGGAGCCGCATCCCACGCCGCTTGCGGGAGGAACTATAGCAATGGCCGCCGCCGGGCGTTAGCCGGGATACGGCGCTTTGCCCATCACGGCAGGCGTTTGCTATATGGATTGGGTTTAGTCACGTGACCGGACGCGCCGTCGATGATACGGGCGCGGGCGGCGCGCACATTATCCTCAACCAGGCGGTGTCAAGGCAGATGGCGTTCAAGACGATCAAGGTTCCGAGCAATGGCGAGAAGATCACGATGGGGTCGGACGGCAAGCTGCACGTGCCCGACCGGCCGATTATTCCGTTCATCGAGGGCGACGGCACCGGGCCCGACATCTGGCGCGCCTCGCAGTACGTCTTCGACAACGCACTCAAGAAAGTCTACGGCGGCAAGCGCGAGATCGCCTGGATGGAAGTGTGGGCGGGCGAGAAATCGTTCAAACAGTTCAACAACTGGCTGCCCGACGAGACCGTCGAGGCGTTCAAGGAATACCTGGTCGGAATCAAGGGGCCGCTGACCACGCCGGTCGGCGGCGGTATCCGCTCGCTCAACGTCGCGCTGCGCCAGATGCTCGACCTGTACGTCTGCCTGCGCCCGGTGCGCTACTTCAAGGGCACGCCGAGCCCGGTGAAAAATCCCGAAAAGCTCGACGCCGTTATCTTTCGCGAGAACACCGAGGACATCTACGCCGGCGTGGAGTGGGAGGCCGAATCACCCGAGGCAAAAAAGGTCATCAAGTTCCTGCTCGAGGAGATGAAGGTTACCAAGATTCGCTTCCCCAACACCTCCGGCATCGGCATCAAGCCGATCTCGCGCGAGGGCTCCGAGCGCCTCATCCGCGCGGCGCTCAACTACGCCATCGCGCACAAGCGCAAGAGCGTCACCCTGGTGCACAAGGGCAATATCATGAAGTTCACCGAGGGCGCCTTCCGCGACTGGGGCTACGAACTCACGCGGCGCGAGTACCAGGGCAGGGCGATCGGATGGGACGATTGCAACGGCAAGCCGCCGGCGGGGCAAGTCCTGGTCAGGGACAACATCGCCGACATCACGCTGCAGCAGATCCTCACGCGCCCCGAGGATTTCGATGTGGTGGCGACGATGAACCTCAACGGCGACTACCTTTCCGACGCGCTGGCGGCGCAGGTCGGCGGCCTCGGTATCGCGCCCGGCGCCAACATCAACTATGTGACCGGCCACGCGATCTTCGAGGCCACCCACGGCACCGCGCCCAAGTATGCCGATCAGGACAAGGTCAACCCCGGCTCGGTCATCCTGTCCGGCGTGATGATGCTCGAGCATATGGGATGGCAGGAGGCGGCCGACGGAATTGTTCGCGGGCTGGAGAAGACGCTCGCCAACAAGACCGTGACCTACGATTTCGAGCGCCTGATGACCGGAGCGAAGCTGCTCAAGTGCTCGGAGTTCGGCAAGGCGATCGTCGACAACATGTAGGGTTAACTGGCCGTCGCGGCGGCGCTTTCGATACGCCGCGAACTTTGGAGTCGTAAAAGAGCGCCCGCGGGCATCGCCTGCGGGCGCTCTTGCGTTCGGTTACACGGTTCCCCAGGTAACATTCCAGCAACTCGCCTTGTAGGTACCCTTCGCGGTTACACTGCCGGTAGTGGTTGAGGGCTGTGGCACAGCGATTTTCGCAATCTGAGGGACTCGACCCCCCTATGGCGCACAACCCCGAAGCGGAGTCAAATAAATCTTGAAGATGCGCGTGTAACCCCGCAGGGGGCGGGTGCGTAGTCATTGACAGGCGGAGGTGGCGGAGCGCTCGGTTTCGAGCAAAGGGGAGGAACGATGATTTTGCACAACGCGGCAGGGGTGGCGATGGTGTTGTTGGCGCTCGCGGCAGCGCAGGGCCGCGGCAACGACGTCGCGGGCACGATGGGGCAGGGCGGTGCGGGGTCGATAGCGGCAGCGCACGCGGCTCAGATCACGATGGACCAGCGCGGCGACGCCGCCACTCAGGACGCGGCGATCGACGCGATGTCGTCGATGCATATGTCCGAGGACATGGCTGCCGACGCGGCGATGGCAGCGCACATGGCGTGGAGCGATGCTCGCCCGGCGACCAGCGAAGACCGCGAGCGCGCCGCGGCGATCGTCAAGACCCTGCAAACCGCGCTCGCCAAGTACAAGGATTACCACGTCGCCGAGGCCGACGGCTTCGAGCCGTTCCATCCCGAGCTTCCGCAGAACATCTATCACTTCACGCGATGGCAAAACGGCCTGAAGGCGGCGATCACTTTCGATCCCGCCGAGCCAACCTCGCTGCTCTACAAGAAAACGTCAAACGGCGGGTACGAACTGATCGGCGCGATGTACACGGCGCCGCACGCAATCAGCGAGGCGAAGCTCGACCAGCGAGTGCCGCTCGGTGTCGCGCGATGGCATCGGCACGTCAACTTGTGCTTCCCGCCCAAGGGACACGGCGCGACCGCCGACTGGACGAAGTTCGGCTTCGCCGGATCAATTTCGACCAAGGCTGAGTGCGACGCGGCGGGCGGCCGCTTCTATCCGCAGGTCTTCGGATGGATGGTGCACGTCTATCCGTGGGCCACGACGCAGGAAACAGCCTGGGCGCACTGAGGCAAGAACCTGATGCGGTGAGTCGCAAGTTGGTCAAATAAAATTCTCCCTCGGTCATCGCTCTTTGGCTCGCTCCACTTTGGCCCCTTCGGTCATCCTGAGCGGCGGCAGACTCGCTTCGCTCAGGATGACGGCATAAGGCAGGATGGCCAGCATAAAGCGGTGCTGCCGCACTCTGAAATTTCTAGCGCTTTATCTCGAACGACGGGCCGACATACACGTTGGCCGAGTACATCCCGCCGCCGAACTGCGGATCGCCGAAGATGTCGCGCCCGGCCGTCAGCCCGCCATCGACCACCATAGCGACCCCGGTTATCCATTCCGACTCGTCGCTGGCCAAAAACAGCGCCATGTTGGCGATGTCCTCGGGCAGACCCGCGCGGCGTAGCGGATGCAACGGGCCGAGCAGCTTGCCCGTCATCTCGCGGTCGGAAGTGAGGAAGTTGAAAATCGGCGTGTTGATTCCGCCCGGACAGATGCAGTTGACGCGAATCTTGTCCTTTGCCACCTCGAGCGCGACCGAGCGCGTGAGATTGACCACGCCCGCCTTGGCCGCGCTGTACGCATGCGGGCCATAGCCGCCAGCGAGTCCTGCGACCGACGCGGTCGAGATGATCGATCCGCCGCCGACCTTGCGCATCTCGGCCACCGAATGCTTGATCCCCAGGAACACGCCGCGCGTCAGCACCGCGAAAGTGCGGTCCCAGTCCTCGACGCTGGTCTGCTCGATCGAGCCCAGCGCGCCGGGCAGCCCGGCGTTGTTGTAGGTGATATCGAGGCGGCCGAATTCCTTGACCGCGCGATCGATCATCGCCTTGATTCCGGCCTCGGCGGTGACGTCGGTCTTCTGAAAGACGGCGCGGCCACCGTTTTCCTTGCACTCGCGCACCGCCGCCGCGCCACCATCCTCGTTGAGGTCGGCGATCACGACCGCCGCGCCCTCACCCGCAAAACGCACCGCCGTCGCGCGGCCCATCCCGCTCGCCGCGCCGGTAATCACCGCAACCTTGCCGTCTAGCCTGCCCATCGTGAAGAAGTCCTCCTGGCTTGCCGCCTGCCGGTTCGCCGGGGCAAATCCCGGTAAGCCCGGAGCCGTCATGATGGTATAATCGCGGCGCTATGTCGAAGGAGCGTGGAGGAGGCCGGCGTTCGGCTGCCGCGATGGTGCGTGCGGCGGAGGGCCTGCATGTCAGGCCCTCCGCCGCACACACCGACGCAGGCTGCCTCGACGGCGATACCGTCGAGGCAGTGGCCGCGGCGCCGCCGGCTTCGCTCGAAGCCGGCGCACCGGAGCATGCCGCGGGCGCGGGGGGCGGGCCGGCCCCGGGCGCGGGCCGGGCCCCCCCCCCGCGCACCGCCCCCCGGCGCCGCCCCCGCGCGCCGGGGGACC